>Ga0335075_10006376_pt1 | contig 18224 bp, 24 predicted proteins | sample Lox_Sample_24_FD_206723 | JGI IMG/M metagenome (GOLD analysis project Ga0335075, IMG submission 206723) | Soil microbial communities from Loxahatchee National Wildlife Refuge, Florida, United States - Lox_Sample_2.4 | ecosystem: Environmental > Terrestrial > Soil > Wetlands | place: USA...
AAGCACAGGCGAGATGACCACCGGCACGATGTGACGTGCGCGGTAGTACTTGTCGCCCTTTGTCCCCCTTGTACTAAATGAGCGTCCATCTCTGCGCGTTCGCCGTCAACTCCTCACATGCCGCTTTCCTTCGGCTGCTCGTGACGGGGACGACCTCCGCCACGTCGGGACTACGTGACCCGCAAGCCCGGTCAACTCGCTGACTGGCACCAGGCCTGGGCGCCTAGATTTCGATCGGGGGTAGAAAACTCATTGTTTTCGACTTACAGTTGAAAACTATGAGAGCTGATCTGGACTGGGCAGCGCGAGTGCGGCGGCTGGCCGCCGCGCGTGACGCCGTCATCCTCGCGCACAACTACCAGCGGCCCGAGATCCAGGAGGTCGCCGACCACGTCGGCGACTCACTCGCGCTGGCCCGGCTCGCCGCCGCCAGCCCGGCCAGCGTGATCGTGCTGGCCGGGGTGTACTTCATGGCGGAAACAGCGAAGATCCTTGATCCCGAACGCACGGTGCTGATTCCCGACGCCGCCGCGGGCTGTTCGCTCGCGGACAGCGTCACGACGCACCAGGTCCGGGCCTGGAAGCGGGAGCACCCGGGCGCGGCCGTCGTCGCCTACGTCAACACGAGCGCCGAGGTCAAGGCCGAAGCGGACGTGTGCTGCACCTCCGCCAACGCCGCCGAGGTCGTCGCCGCCATTCCCGCCGAACGGGAGGTGCTCTTCCTCCCCGACCAGTTCCTCGGGGCGCACGTGCGGCGCGTCACCGGCCGCGCCAACCTGCACGTCTGGCTCGGCGAGTGCCACGTGCACGCGGGCATCAGCCCGGAAGCGCTGCGCCGCAAAGCGGCCGCGAACCCGGAGGCTGAGCTGTTCGTGCACCCGGAGTGCGGCTGCGGCACGGCCGCGCTCTGGCAGGCGGGCGCCGGCGACCTGCCGGCCGGGCGGACCCGGGTGGTGTCCACTGGCGGGATGCTCGAGGCGGCCAGGTCGACCCGGGCCCCGGCCGTGCTCGTCGCGACCGAGACGGGGATGCTGCACCAGCTCAGGAAGGCGAACCCGGCGGTGCGCTGGGAGCCGGTCAACCCGGACGCGGTGTGCCGCTACATGAAGATGATCACCCCGCAGGCGCTGGAGACCTGCCTGCGCGACGGCGTGACCGAGGTGTGCGTAACCCCGGACGTGGCCGCCCGCGCCCGCCGCGCGGTCGAAGCGATGCTCGCGACCCCCGCGACTGCGTCATGATCACCGCCGCCGCGGACCTGTCGATTGCGCAATCGACCCGCTCTATTGGTGTCGATTGCGCAATCTGACTTAACGTAGCTGTTATCGCAGGTAGATCGCTTGTGATCAAGGTAGCAGTCATCGTAAAGTCAGGGAGTGGCAGACATGGCGCTCGCTTTGAACCGTACCGGCGTGGTCCTCAAGAAGTGCGACCGCACTAACCACAAGCCCGACTCTAACAAGGCATGCGGGGCCGACACGTGCCAGCACACGTGTTCCGACGTGGAACGGTGCGCGCATGCGTGGACGCTGCGCTACTGGGCTGATGGCAGGCAGCGGGAGCGCAGCTTCAAAGACGAGGTCCGCCACGGGCGCACGATCTACGGCAGCGGCCGGAAGCTGGCGCAGGACGCACAGCTTAAGCTGACTGTGGACAAGCGCGCGGGTGACCGGACGTTCGCCGATTATTCCAGAGCGGGCAAGGCCAATTTCGGGGATGCTGCCGAGGCGTTCATCGCGCGGCTTCCGGTCAGCGAGCGGTCGCGCAGTTCCTACCTCAGCGCCTACCGGACGCACGTCAAACCGGTCTACGGAGACAGCACGCTCGCCCGCGTGGCCAGCGACCGGGACGGGGCGCTGGACCTGCTCACGGTCACGATGAAAGACCTGAGCATTTCCGTCCGCCGGAACGCGCGGATGGTCATCACGGGCACCTGTGGCGAGGCGGTCAAGGCGGGGAAGATCCGCGAGCACCGGCTGACGGACATCGAGCTAGCCGACAACGGCACCAAGCATGACCGGACCGACTTCGTGTTCCCTGCGCACGGGCAGGTCAAGTTCGTCGCGGACGGGAACAAAGAATCACTGGGCGCGGGGATCTGCGTGTGGCTCATGCGCGGGTGCGGCCTGCGGATCGAGGAAGCGCTCGCGGTCGAGAAGAAGGACTTCCGGGAGAACGGGACGATCCTGCGGGTGTACCAGCAGGCCACGCGCGACGGCCGGGAGGGGGTGCCGCTGAAGAAGCGTAAGCGAGGCGAGTACCGCGACATTCCTGTACCCACGTGGCTGTGGGACATGGTTAAAGACCTTCCGGTGGGCCCGCTGACGCCGGGGAATGGTAACCGGAGGTTCCAGCTTTACGGGACGGTTTATGACCGGTTCATGAGCGCGGCGAAGAAGGCGGGTATTCCGGCAGGTTTCACGCCGCATTCGCTGCGGCATGCGTTCGCGTCGGCGATGCTGAGCAAGGGCGTTCCGATTACCGACGTGGCGCACTGGCTGGGGCACCGCGACGTGCGGGTGACGTACCGGATTTACGGTCACCTCGTCCCGTCGGCCGCGGCCCGCGCTATCGCAGTTCTTGACGAGGAATACGCGGAATGGAGCAAGCCGGGGATGAACGGAAAGACGCTCACCCGGTTATCATCGAGGGTATAAGACGTTTACGAGTCCAGGGCCGACAACAGACTTCTCCTAACGATCCGTGAGAGGGATTCCATGAGCAGAGATCTCGACTTGGGCAGTGTCGAGTTTTCGATCATTCCCAAATCGCAGTCTAATTATGTGATCTATAACTATCCGCAGGTGGACCGTCTTCTGGAAATCCATAGGACGCTCGGTGGAACTGGTCGCGGACGTCGGCATAATCTCGAAGTAGTAAATAAATCAGCAATCGTGCTAATTTGCGCCTTCTGGGAAGCATTCGTCGAAGACTTGACCGGTGATGTGCTTTATCATTTCGCCGAACATGCGCGCAGTCCGCAGGATCTACCCGTATCTCTACGTAAAAGCATACTAAAAGATCTACAATCTCGGAAACATGAACTCGCCTTCTGGGATCTGGCCGACGCTAACTGGCGAGAATTGTTGCGCGACCGGGCGCAGAGAATAACTAGCGCGACTGACCGTACTTTGAGCAGCCCGACATCGCAAAAAGTCGATGATTTCTTTGCGGAACAGGCGGGCATCAGCAATATGTCTGAAGCTTGGCACTGGAAGGGGATGTCAACTGACGCGATACGGCTTAAACTGGACGGCTTCATAGCCTTGAGAAATGCGATCGCACATCGCGGAGGACCTAAAGATGCCACCGTTCTGAGAAAAGACGCGGTCAACGGCCGCACTTTGATGGACCGTCTCATAGATCTATCAATAGAAAAAGCTGATATGGACCTTACTAATGCTACTAATGTTGCACTAGTCAAGCGTTTCAGTTTTTCCGACTTTCCCTCTGATGACGAATTATATATATTTACGTGTTACGCGGCTTGCTGGTCTATCCACGCGTGAACGTCGCGTTCTTTCCATCTTAGGTGTCTTCCTATGCGGTAGGCGGGGAGTCCCCATTCCCGCCATTTGTCGCGGACGGTGCGTTCGGGGATGCCGAGTATCGCGGCGACATCACGGGATGATAGCAGGCGATTCGAGCCGCCGAGCGTTCCCTTCGGGGGCCGGGAGCCGGGGGCCACGGTGGTCACCTTTCTTCCACCGACCGTACCGTGCCGGTGGTTGTCTCGCGCGTGTTGTCCGTTCGTCCCTTCGTCCCCGTTGCCGCCCTTACGTGCAGACGCGCGGGGGGACGGGGACGAAGGGACGTCGGGACGATCACTGGCTGTCATCGGGCGCTCCACCGGCCCCGGCTGACCTGGTAAGCCCGGCCGGCATCGACCAGAACGCGCAGGTACCGGTAAAGCGGGGTCCGCGACATCCCGGTGATGGCCATCAGCTCGGCTATTTCCCATCCCTCGTCGGGAGCAGTGCGCAGCGCGGCCAATAGTGTTTCCTCGGGAGGCTGGGCGGAATTTCCGGGGTCCTGGTAGTCCGGCCGGCTTCCCGGTGCCTGCTCCGGCTGGGCCAGCATCGCATTCCGCGATACCTCGTCAAGCCCGCGCGGTATCAGCGAGTGCCGCGCCGACGTCTGGGCGACCATTTCATCGGTTACGAGGTAGGCGCGGGCACGGCGGGGAATGTCATGTTCGGGGGCGGAGACGAGGAATTTCCCGGGCGCGTTCAGCTTGTGTGCGTTCCATCCGGCTTTGAGCATTCCCTGGCCCATGACCAAGTCCACGTCTCTGGGCTCGCGGACGCGGAAGCACATCCGCAGGTCCATTTGCGAGCGGACGGCGCCCTGTCCCATGACTTTCTGGGTCGGCCGCTGGGTAGCGGCTATGAGCGTGACGGCGAGCGCGCGGCCGAGCCGCGCTATCTCGTCGGTGTAATGCATCGCTTCCGGGGCTTCCTCGGACAGTTCCGCGTACTCGTCGATGATGATGACCAGCGCCGGCATTTCCGGTGTCGGTTCCCAGGTGCGGCGGCCGGCAGCCGCCAGGTAGGCCGCGCGCCCTTTGAGGATTGCCACCGCGTCGCGGAGCAGTGCCGTGGCCTGCTCGGGGGTGGTGGCTAGCCGGTCGATGCATTCGGTCCACGGGCCGAGCTCCATTCCCCTTTTCAGGTCGATGGCCCAGATGACCACGTCCGCGCACGCGGTCAGGTTCCCCATGAGCACGTTCAGCCCGCCGCTTTTGCCGGACCCGGTCGACCCGCCGAATACCGAGTGCCGGCGCAGGAACAGCACCCGGCACGGCGTCGCGTCCTCGAACGGGCCGAGCTCGGCGGGCTCGGTGATCGAGTGAATCGACGGCCCGGGCCACGGGATCGCGTCGGCGTGTGGGTCGCTGTCCAGCACCCGCAGCTCGAACCGGTTGGCCCGGTCATCGGGCGTGGGGTAGACGCGCACCGCGCCCCGGAACGTCCCCAGGCCCGATTCGATCGCCGGGATCCGCGTGATGACATCGGTGATCGTCTGGCCACGTGCCAGCCGGAACCGTGCCCGCCATCCCCACACGTCCACCGTGGCGGACATGACCGCCGAGCCGGCCAGCCCGACAGCGCGGGCGATGTCCGGCCAGGCGGCCAGGGTCCGCTCCACGCGGACCTTTGCCCGCCGCCGGCGGTGCGCCCACCACGGCATCGACAGCACTAGCGCGCCGATCCCCAGGGCCAGCGGCAACGGCCGGGTGAACGGGCCGAGCGCGGTGGCCAGCGCCAGCCACGCGCCGCCCGCCAGCAGCACCGCACCGGCGTAAGCGCGTTCCGTGAGCGGGGCCAGGCCGGTCCGCGCGCCGAACGCCAGCACCGCCGCCCCAGCGGCCAGGGAGCCGGCCAGGATGGCCGCCGCCGCGCCCGGATGGGAGGCGTGGAGCCATGCGCCGGCGCTGGCCAGCACGCCCGTAACTGCGGCCGGCGCTAGCTCGGAGCGGTAGCGCCACGCCAGCCGGGCGATGACCACGATGGCCAGTTCGGGGAACGGGTCACCGGTGTTGATGACCATCATGGGCTGCATGCCTGCGCGCCGCGCCTGCCGGGCGTTCCGGCGCATCCGCCGGTAGCTGCTCATGATGCCTCCCAGTGGCGCTGGGAGCGCTCCTGGCGGGCGTCCAGTTCGTCTCGCAGGTAGTACAAGGGGTCGCGTTCTCCGTCCGCGTGGGCGGCGATTGTGGCGCGCATGGCTGCGAGCAGGTTCGCCTGGTCCAGCCGTACCGCCTCGAGTTCTGCGGACGCCCGCCACAGCTCGGCAAGCACGTCCGGCACGTCCGAGAGAGCCGAATCGAGGAACTGGAAGACGCCCGTCAGCATTGGCGCGACGGAGGCGAACCCGGCGATGATGTCGCGTGCGACGTCGTTGCGTGTGGTGACCTCCGCGAAGCCGGTGCCGCTCATCGCGGATCCTCCCCCCGGTCGATGACGGCCCGGGCCAGCCTGTCGGCAGCGAGCCGGGCGAAGTCGGCCGACAGGTCGATCCCGGTGAACTGGCGGCCCAGCTGGATCGCCGCCAGGCCTGTCGTGCCGCTGCCGGTGAACGGGTCGAGTACGGTCCCGCCCGGTTTGCACCCGGCGGCGATGCACCGCAGCGGGAGGTCGATCGGGTAGGCGGCGAAGTGCGGGCCGGTGTAGGGGCGGGTGGGGATTGGCCACACGTCGCCGGGGTTGCGCCCGTTCGGGTGCCCGCGCCGGTGGCGCCGGTCACCGTACCGGCTGGCCCTGGTGACCTGGGGTATACCCGACCCGTACTTCGGCGGTCGGGGACGGCTACCCGGGCGGCCCGGAGGGCAGGTGCACCGCCCCTGCGTCCCGCTCTGCCCGGGGTGCGTGACGGTCTTGTGCGGCTCGCGGATCGGGTCGAGATCGAACCAGTACGCGGGCGACTTGGCGAGCAGGAACAGCAGCTCGTGCCGGCAGGACAGCCGGTCGCGCACCGATTCGGGCATCGCGTTGGGCTTGTGCCACACGATCGCGTTGCGCAGTATCCAGCCGTCGTCCTGCAGCGCGAACGCGACCTTCCACGGCAGGCCGAGCAGATTCTTGGCGTGCATCCCGGTTACGCGGTGGGTGGTGATGTGCTCGCCGAGGTAGGCGTGCAGCCCGGTCGCTCCGCCGCTGCTTGCGGAGTAGGAGTCGCCGAGGTTGAGCCAGCACGTCCCGTCGTCGGCAAGCACTCGCCGCGCCTCGCGGAACACATCGCGCATCGTGGTGACGTACGCGGCCGGGCTGTCCTCGTGGCCATACTGCCCGGCAACACCGTAGTCGCGCTTGCCCCAGTAGGGCGGGCTGGTCACGATGCAGCCCGCCGACCGGGCGGGCATCCCGGCGAGCACCGAACGGGCGTCGCCGACGTACAGCGTCCACGGCTGGCTTTCCGCCCGCGGGGTCGGGTTGCTGGTGTCAGTCATCGGGCATCACCCCTTTCCGCCCGTTTCGAGCCACTGAACGATCCCGGCGATAACGCTCCGGATCTGCGGCGCGGCACTGGTCGCGGCGAGCAGGAAGCCGAGCAGCGCGCACACGATCGCGTGCCAGGCCCGCAATCCCATGTGCCGGTAAGCGATATAAGCGACGACCGCGACAAGCGCGATCAGCGGAAGCGAGACAGTCATCAGGCATCACCTCTTCCGGCCGCGCATGCGGCGGTTCGGGGACTTACGGGAACGCCACGACTTGCGCCGCATCCAGCGCGCGCGGGCGCGGCATTTGCGGCACTGGGGGTCCGTGCAGTGGCGGGCGATCTGTGCGGCGGCGGTAATGTCGCTAATCCGGTTCACGGTCTTCTCCCTCGCCGTTTTCGCCGGGATAGCGGACGCCGACGAGGAGGCGCCGGGCGAACGCGCTGGAACGCGAATCGGGCTTGTTAGCCAGGTAGCCGCGGTCGCCTCGCCGAATGCCGACGACGAGCACAGCGAGAATTACCGCCGCTACGATGGCGAGAAACCCGGCGACGGCCAGGATCAGGATCGTGGTCGACATTCGGCTCACTCCCCGTCGTTATCGTGGGGAATGGCGACCGCGCGATACTGAACCGGGCCGAAGAACCGCGAGACAACGTAGTGGCCGTAGGCGGTTTCGGGTGCTTGACCGATCCGCGCACCGATCACGTCGATTTCCGCGTGTCGCTCGGTGTCAGTGCCGCCCGACGGGAAGATGAACACGTCCGCATAGCTGGGTGCCGGCACTTCCGGATTGGACTCTAGGTAATCCGCCAGGGCACGGAGTCCCCTGATAAGCGCTGCGCATTCGATGGAATTGGCATAGGTCACCGGGCATCACCCCTTCCGCATGGCGCCAGAATCAGCCGGCCGTCGGCCTTTTCGGCGGTCGTTATTTCCATGCCCGTATTGCATCGGGAATACGGAAGGGCTACAATGCGGCAGTAATGCGGCTTCAGTGCATAAGCGGTGCGGTTGCGGTGCGGTTTACAGGGCGCGCTAGCAATCAGTTCCACTGCAGGACATCGGTCGAGCTGGGTACATCAGGTCTTGCCAGGTGGCCGCGAATGCAATGTCAAAGCTGGACAAGTTTGGGTTCGCGTCTTTCCCGAAACCGAATTCACATGCCGCATGCCTAGAATTTCAGGCAAGCTATAACGCGGTGCGTTGCCCGCCCCGGCTCGTTGGCCGCGCCGAGCATGCCAAGCACGCCTAGATGCTGCAATCGCCAAGAGGAGCTGTGGCCCCGCGAGACCAACTAATCGTCAAGCTCAGGAGCCTTGACGATCGGGTCATTCCATGGATCGTCTTTCACAGCAGGTTCGGCGGAATTCACGGAATCGCTAACCTTCGCATCGGCAGCGTCAGAGTTGCGTTCCTTCTCTCTGGGAAAGATGGGATACTCGTTCGCCGACATATCAACGAAACGAGTGTAGTGCCCCTGCCAGGCGACAAGGATGGCCGCCTCAGGGCCATATCTGTTCTTTACGACCCATAGATCAGCTTCACCAGCACGCGGTGATTCACGCTCATCTTGGTCCGGCCTGTCAAGAATGATGATAACGTCAGCCACGCGTTCAATTGCCGCGCTCTCAGGGAGCAACCTGGCGTCGATTTTTGTGAAGCCATTTTCCGGCCGATTTGTCGGTACACTCACAATAACCGTAATATTAAGGGTTTGCGCTAGGGCCCTGAGGTCCCGGAGAACAGTCTCAACCTTAAACGAATGATCGCGATAATCTCTATCGACAAGCGAAAGAAAGCCGTCTATAAGCATGAGCCTCAGCTTCAACCTACCGGCAAGCCGAGCAGCCTCAGCAGTTATCTCACCAAGAGATAGATTGACGGATGAGTTAAAGGATATCGGCGCATCCGCAAGCTTCGTTATAGAACGCGCCAACCTTCTCCAGTCGTCATCGCTCAGCTGCCCTGTTCGCATATAAAGCAAGGGAACGCGTGTAATTGAGGACAATATCCGGATAGCCAGTTCGCGTGAATTCTCCTCACCTGACACAAACATCGACGCGATCCCGCTGCCATAGGATGCCGCAGTGGAGAAGTTGAGCATGAGAGATGTTTTACCGCTTGAGGGACGACCTCCTACGACAATTAGCGTCCCCGCTGACCAGCCTCCTATCAACGCGTCAAGGTCATCAAAACCTGTGGGAACTCTGTAATCTTTGATATTTTTCTTTGTCCCAGCAGCCTCTATCTCATACAAAGCATCAGGCAATATTTCGGGAATGAATACCATGGGTCCTCTCGGGCCCATTTCAGCGTTTTCATTATTTTTGGAAGTTTTCAGACCTGAGCTGACATTTTCTTTCACGTCCGCTGCGCGAGCCCAGAGATCACGGATTCGCCCGACCTCTGCGCTCTCGTCGCGGCCTGCGCGTTTTGCCATTGCTTCTGTAAGCACGTCAACAACGCCCCATCTTGGAAGCCTGCCCGTCGTAAACACGTTGTGAATCGTGGTATGGCTGACGCCAGCTGTCTCCAAATCATCATGAAGTGTGCGCGTGCTCGGGTAGCCGGCTGCTAGGTGGAGAGAATGCAGCGCGTCAATAAGCTCTCTAAGCGCACCTGGCGGGAGGTCTGGGCGTTTGAAGGGCGGCATAGCTGGCCTGTCTGAGCTGAGCGTGTCAACTTCTGTAAACCGACGAGTCATGGTAGCAGGGCTGCCGTGTAAAGAGTGGTCACGACTTGTCCTCGCATGTACCCTTCCGTCCCCGTGTCAGACGCCACGATCAGACTGTGGCCTAGCTGCGCTCAGCCGAGTAACTACACCAACGCCAGGTGGGCTGACCACGGACACTTCGGACGAGTCTCCTAAGGGATTGGTGAACATCGCGTGCTTTTGATCGTCGTCGTTGGAGTGTTGCTCCTGCTCGCTCTTGGTGTCCTCTGCCTCGCCGCATACGTGATCAAGGCAGAGTCGTTCGAGTTCTCGGCCGGAATTTTGAAACTGTTCTCGTTCTCCATCAAGATCATTTCGCCCGGCAGTGGCGCAATAGCGGGTGAGGCTATGCAGCAACGCCGAACTCCCCGGCATCGCATGCCTCGGGGAGTTCGGCGTTAGCGGTTGCGTGGGGACTTGCTACCTGAGTGGCCGCTTCTCGACGCCACGGAAATGTCATTCGTGGGTGCTATCGTCCGGGCTAGGAGCCAGTCCCACGGTGGGACTGATGCCGACCCCCAAAAGGCGGCCCGATCGTGCGCAAACGAATCCGCTACGTGCCGGACGACGTCGTCCTGAACCTATCCGAGCCTGACCTTGGCCACCCGGACGGCCTGGACATCCTCCAGCATCACTACCGGCAGAGCGAGCGCCCCGGCATGGGGTACAGCAAGGCAAGCCCCGCATTCGTCTGCCTCACCCACGAGGGCGGCACCAACCCCGGCCTGTTCCTGCAGAAGCGCGGCGGCGAATGGTGGGCCATCCACTACGAGACCGGCGACTGCCGCTCCCACCGGCTTCCGGCGCCGATGAGCGACGAGCACAAGCGGCAGACCGAATACTGGGCACGCGCGGCGCAGGACGCCGGCTGGCACGTCGAGCTCGAGCACTCGCTGGGCACGGGGACCCGCCCGGACGCGCTGATCTACGGTCCGGTGAAGACCGGAGTCGAAGTGCAGCGGTCAGCGATGACACCGAGCCGCGCCGTCGTACGCACTGGAAAGGCTGCAATCGCGGATGTGACGGACGTGTGGTACAGCGACTGGACCACCCCTCCTCGGTGGGCGTGGCGCGTCCCGACCGTGCTGCCACGCGAGCTCGGCATCGACGCAGGCAAGGAAGACTTCCCATGGAAGACGCTGCCGCCGCGGCGCGCCGTTGCCGCTGCAGGGCTCCGCGTGCTCAGGACGGTTAAGTGCGCGGTCGGGAACATTGACCGCTGCCCGTACGGCCGGAACTGGTGCGGCCGGCATCACCCCAGGCCGGTCCCGTGGGGCGGCCTGGCGGTGGACGACGTCGCGGCGAAGTTCCCCGCCGGGGAGATCGTCCTGCTCCGCTTCTGGGGCGTGACTATGCCGGGAAGCCGCCGCCGGGATGCCGTCTTCCTGGTGCCGTCGGCTGACTTCGCTCGGTACGAGGAGATGACGGGCTGGTCGGGCAAGGTGTCGTTTCAGCCGGAGACCGAAGACCGGCCGCCGCATGTGCCCAGCGGTGCGGTGGAATGCCGCAACGTGCAGCCTGTCATGGCGTCGGCATCGGTCAGTATTCAGAGACACCAGGGAATCTGGGGCATCGATCCCCAGTCACCGATGTGGTGCGAAACCTGCGGGGACAGGCACCCAGTCATCGAGCACCGTGACTGCCGCGCTGTTGAGAGCGGCTCATGAGATTAAAGCCAGGCCCCCGGGAAATGCAGTTTACGCCAGCGGCGACGGCCAGCGGACGGTGATGACAACAGAGTCAGATACTGCTTCCCAGGAATGGTCTATCCCGGGTCCCCATGCAGCGTAGTCGCCCTGCTTTTCCAGGATGATGCTAGTTTGCGTGAGGTCAATCCTGAAGTTTCCCTCGACCAGAAGTACAAGCGTTGTGCGCTGGTCGTCAGAAGTCCATCCGTGACGCTTTTCTCCTGCCGGGTGAATACCCCATTTAACCTCAACGTCCTTGCTTGACCTCACGCCTTGCGACGGATCAATGAAATGACCGAGAATCCAGCCGCGTGTCTCGCGTCCGTCCTCTGCCGCGTTACCGCTATGCCAGTCCTCGGTCATTGCCGTACCGCCCAATCTATAGTAGGTATATCAACTCGGTCTCCGCCGATCTGGCTAAGGCGGCGAAGACCCTGGAGAAAAGCAAAAAGCCCCTCATTGCTCCACGCATCGTCACGCGCGAGCGGGGCAATCCATCCGCCGTCCAGGCTGGAATACTGACGCAAGCACGACGATTCCCAGCTTGCTTCGATCTCGCCGCCGAAGCGGCACCAGAAATCGTCAGAATCCACGACTACCAGGCATGCGAACTCGAAATTTCCGCTGACCAGGTTCAGCCCGAACCCTGTGCATTCCATCCGGAGCGCGCCGGGATTTTCCGTGAGTAGCCACCGCATAGGCACAGACAGGCGCGCCGGGTGCATCGGGTCAGCGGCGTGCTGCTCGCTCACCGTGTTGTCTATGTCCGCGCGGCCGAATAGCTCTTCTTCCATTTCCCGTAGCAGTGTGGCCGCGATTCTCGCATCGCCGCGGAAATCGGTCATCGGCTGATGGAAACCCTTCGGGATAACCGCCAGTTGCCGCGCGGCGTTGACCACGCTGCCAGAACGTTCCTGCACGAGAAGGGCATAATCGGCAGGCCCCCGGTACGGGTCGGCGGGACGGGCGAAAGCGCACAGGGCGAGCGCCCCGCCAGCGCACAGCCTGTCCGCCACGCCGAGAACCGACCCGAGGTCAGGAAGGTAGCGGTCCCGCAACGGCAGCGAGCCGGGCTCCGGGCAGATGCCTCCGGTCAGCGCATCTGCTAGTTCGCCTTCGAGAAGATCCAGCGTCAGCGCATACGACGCGAACTGGGTGATGCCCAGCGAACCGCCGATCTCGCCTTTCCCGGCATCGATACCGGTCAGGCGGTACAGGGGCATGTCCACGAACCGGGTACCGGCAACGAGCGTCTCCGCTAGCCGCTGCACAGCAGCACCGGCCGCTCCCGCGTCAAGCGGGACATCAGCGCCGTCAGCCGGTCCGGCGAGCGTGAGCCGGTCGTGGCCGACGGTCAGCGGACAGGCCAGGTCCAGCCAGTCAGGGCGGGTCAGAACGCTGGTCGCGATGTCGGCGTCATCGTGCCCGCAGCATGCGCGGTAACGGCCGTGCTCGCCGGACTGGCCACGGTAATACTCGCCCAAGGCACCGGCGACGGCGCGGCGGCCGATGCGCCTTCGCCTGCCCGCCCGGTCGGCCAGGTCTCGTCTGTCCAGCCCGGCCAGCCGTGCCGCGACGTGCCGGCGAGCCGTCCCCGGTGCCCAGCCCGCGAACTGGTCCAGGCGGGCCAGCGCGCCGCTGATGTTCTGATCGGTGATGAGCCTGTGCTCAGCGTCCGCTGCCGGGCCGCTGTCGTCTTCCCGTGCACTGACGGCGGAGGGAGACTGACCCGTCAGCACGGCGAACCGCTCCCTGTCCTCTGCGGTGGCCCGCGAGAGCGCGGTGTCAAGGAGCTGCTGCGTCTCCGGTCGTGGCCGCATGCCGGGCTTCTGGTGCCAGTCGGCGACCGTGCGGACGCCGACGTCCAGGTGCGCGGCGAACGCGTCGTTGCTCATCCGCAGCGCGGCCTGCAACGCGCACGCGGTGCTCCCGGTCCAGCCGGTCACTACGTCCATGGCTCACCGGCCGCCGACAAGACTGAGATGACCGCGCCGGAATCACGCCCGGCGCGTGCGCCCGGCGCATCCGGGCGCACGCAGGCGTGTGCCACGATTCCCCGCACCCCGGCGGGGTCCACTGCCATCGGCGTGCTGCCCGTTCCCTTTGGTCGCTCGCCTATCGCCTGTCAGTCAGTGCGGTCAGTTCACCACACCATGAAGTAACACGCAGAGTTAATGCAATCGGTTCACGAACGCGGGACGGCCTTTCCGCCGCGCATGCCGGACAGCGACACCCCTGCCGAGGAAGGGGTCACTCGCAGAAGAAACGATCTCTGCTGGATGCCCGACAGGACGGCAGCGCGGTGCGGCGCATCTCACCAAGCCTCTTATCTCGTTGAATAGCGGTCAGCCCGTCGCCGTTCGCCACCAAGATCATCTTCGAAGTATCTGCCCTCGATAACATCGAAGAAAATCCCCACATCCTTCTGGGTAAATGAAAAATGGTCGCTTGCGTCAAACAGCAGGTCGGGATCGACGTCGTGTCGAGTGAGGCTGTGTCGCAGCGCCGTGACATCCAAGCTAATCTTGCTCAGGCGATCTAGAAGCAATCGCAGGCGCTTCGCGTTGGAACGCGTTCGAGACGCCTCCTTCAGAAGTGCCTCCTCGGCTACTGGAGTCAGGCGGACCGTAGTGTCGAGCGCCGTCTTGACTGCTGCGACATCATCGCCTACATGGTCAAATGATACTCCAACGTCCCCGAGGAGCGTGGTGAACGAATACGGGGAAAGGATGGCTGTGCCGTCAGCACCAACTAGCAGGTCCGCGCCTTGCTTGAGAGCGAACTCTGGACGGATGGCCGTCCTCATGACGTTCCCGAATTGGAAATAGCGGAGTCCTGGATTGAGGCATGACATGGGATTCTTCCGTGACACGAATCCGATCATCGATCCTCGATGCGGCCAGCAAATAGAATAGAACGAGTAGCCTCCCTCATCAAGGTCTTCCCGCGTAGCATCCTGAAGGCTATCCACTGATTTAACGAGCCTGACCAGGTCGGCCGTATCATTCTCGACCGTAGGGGCGTCCTCATCCGAGCCTGGACCGCCGGACTCATGGCCGGGGAGTGCAGCGTGTGCATACCAGAAGTACTCACCGTCATCCAAAGCGGCGAAATTCTCAAAGTCGCGTTCCTTGTAATTTTGAACCTGAGCCACGGCCGGCTGGCACAATGCGGCAAGTTCACTGAAAACGTCTTCGTGAAGTGCCACACGATAAGCGTTCAACCGTCGATGCGGTTCCCGCCACCCAACAAGCATCCGCGGAGGCCCTTCCAGGCTAATCTCCCTCCACTCTTCCCTCGTGTCCGCTCGCACTCAGATCGCCTCCGCTTTTTCGTAGCATGTCCTGCTGCTCACGCTTACCGCCGACCGTTGGCTCGTCTTTCGTGATGAAGCCCCCCGCGATCGAGGTTACGTCCACCACCTTCGAAGAGGTGAGAGTCCCGGGGTCCCGGCACACCACGACGAACGGAGAACCCGGTATGGGCATTCTATCCCCCGGAACGTATGCGTTAGCCGACACGACGCGATGGTCCAGGATATAGAGGGTCGGGTTTACGAAGGTAAGATCCGTCCGGATGAATACGATCAAGGCAACAAGGAAATAAAAGGCATACGCGGCCCAATCACCCCAGTCTTGCGGGACGAGGCCGATGAAGGGGAGCAAGTAGGTAGCCAGGTAGCCGGCGGCGTTGCCGCCCTGGCTGCTGATTTCTCCGAACACTAGACTTCGCGGGCTCGTCCTCCCGCTGCCCCTGATCAGCCGAACGGCGTCCACGAGACCCCATGCCGCCAGCGCTCCGAAGGCGATTACCGTCGCCGTCCGGCCATCCCACTGCCACCTATCCGATGGAGCCGCGCGGAACGCGACCATGATCCACAGAGGTACGTAGGAGACAAAGAAGAGGCGGACCCGGATCAGGTCCTCGGTAACTCCACGCCATTTGGGCACTTCGCACACCGCCTACCTGCTCTCGCAGATCGAGCTTCATGCTCGAACACTCTATTGAATAGAGTAGCCATCGGGTCTGACAAAATGGCTACTGGATCGAACCCCTGCCGGGATGTTGGGGCTGAGCTTGCGGCCGGCGAGCACGGTAGTCCGGGTCTTAGCTACACCCAGGGGAGGCACCGGGTGACATGCCGAAGTCGCCGGGCTAGTCGCCGTCACTCGCGACCGGGTGGGCGACGAACGTGCCGCGACCGTGGAGCACGATCAGCCATCCCTCTGCGGCTAGCTCTTCTTTTGCCCTGCGGATCACGTCCCGGCTGACGCCGTACTGGTCTGCCAGCTCATACTCACTCGGCAGCCGGTCATCAACGGCCAGCGCGCCGGAGCGGATGTCGCTCATCAAGTCGTCATAGACCTGCTGCCACAGCAACCGTGGCGCACGGTGGCTGATGCGGTCTCGCTTGTCGGGCAGGGACATAGGTGATCATGATCCCATGTCCCCTGACCTGCGTTGATGTCGCCTACATCTGCCAACGTTGCCGACATCTGCCTACCTCTTGTACGCTGTGGGCACCCGGCAGGGACGTCCGGTCGCGTTTGCGCACCGTTCCCGCGCCCCTGCCGGGCTGTCCCGACTACGGAACTGACTGAAGGAAGACCCGTGCACGCTGCGCCAATGGAAGACCTGAACGCCGACTACACCCCCCGCTACATCTGGCTGGCGAGGCTACTGCGGGGACGGATCGAAGACGGGACGTACCCGTCCGGATCCCTGCTGCCATCGTCTAAGACACTGGCAGCAGTCCACCAGGTATCACGCGCGACGGCGCTTCATGCGCTCGAAGTACTGACCAACAGCGGCTACGCGCGCCACGTCGAATCCAAGCCCCATCAGGTCACCTGGCAGCCCGGACGATAAGCCGTGATAGAGCCTGACAGGGATATGCCGGTCCCGCTGCCCGGCGGGCCTGTCCCGAACGTCGCGCGGATCTATGACTACCTGCTCGGCGGGAAAGACCACTTCGAAGCCGACCGGGCGGCAGCCGAAACGCTCATGAGCCTCATCCCCGACGTGGTTACCGCATGCCAGGAGAACCGCCGGTTCGTGCGCCGCGCCGTGCGCTGCCTCGCCCGTGAGGGTATCCGCCAGTTCATCGACATCGGCCCAGGACTGCCCACCCAGGGCAACGTACACGAAATCGCGCTGGAAGCCGCGCCAGACGCGGGGGTCGTCTACGCCGACTATGACCCGGTCGTGGTCGCGCATGCCCGCGCGCTGCTCGCCGAGCCCAACCCCACCGTTACCGCGATCAGCGGCGACCTGCGCCACCCCGAACAGATCCTCCACGACCCCGAACTACGGAAACTGATCAGCCCTGACCAGCCGTTCGCGGTGCTAGCCACAGCCGTGCTGCACTTCATCAGCGACGACGAAGACCCCTATGCGATCACCCGCACGCTGACAGCCGCCATGCCGCCGGGCAGCTACCTGGTGATCTCGCACATCACCCCCGACGACATCGCAGCCGACGCCGGCCGCAAGGCGCAAGCGGTCTACGCGGACGCCACCGCGCAGGCACACCCCCGCACCCGCGACGACATGGCCCGGTTCTTCGACGGGCTGGAACTGGCCGAGCCGGGCGTGGTCAACGTCAGCGCATGGCGACCGGAACCGGGCAGCGGCAGCGGCAACGGCAACGGCAACGGCAACGGCCGGACGCTGCTATACGCCGGCGTCGGCCGCAAACCCGCGCCATAGCCGCCGCAAGGCCAGGCATGATGAACCTTGATGACCAGACGCGGGCGAACCTCCGGTTCCTGTGGGACAGGCTCGCGCTGTTCCTGATCCGCGTCGTCCTGACTGCTGTCCTGGTCATCGTGATCTGCCACTTCCTGTAGTCAGGCACATCCAACCGCAGCACGGAAGGCCGAAGTGATGCCAGCCCCCCAGACGGCCGCCCCCGACGACAGGCAAGCCAGCGACATGGACTCCTGGGAACTGATCACCATGTTCCGAACGCCCAGCTATCACGAGCACTGGCCAACTTCACGTTCAACGCCCGCTGCGAACTGGAACGCCGAGGCGAGTTCAACGCCGACTACCTCCTCGAACCGTAGCCTGCCCCGGTGATCCTCCCGGTAGATCACACGAGTAGCCGAACAGGGAGCGAGCGAGGCATGTCCCCTCTGAGGCGGGATGAGGCCGGCGCTGACTGGGACGCGGTACGCGCCGCACTAGACGCCAGACGGAAAGAGCTACGGCTGTCAGTAGCCGAACTGAGGCGAAGATCCGGACTGAGCGAAACGACTATCAGGTACCTCGGCAAAGACCCATGCAAGGCATCCACCCTCACGGCCTTGTCAGCAGGTCTCGGCTGGCCACGTAACTACCTGCTCAACATCCTGCGCCGCGAACCAGAGAAGAACGTACGCGTGGACACCACGGCGAGCCGACTGGCGCGGATCGAGACCAAGCTAGACATGCTGCTAGCACAAGGTGATCAGCCTGAGCCGTAGCGAGGGCGAGCGGCCGGACGCTGCTCTACGCCCGACATGCCTCGCAAACCCACGGCTTCGGTATGCTCGGGACATGCCTGCTCAGCGGCTTCATAGCTGAGACACGAACGGCATGCCGACCTCGAATAGGTCAGAGTTAAGTCAGGGTTGCTGGCAGCCGGAACCGCCGAAACCGGACAAAACGCGGCTAGATCACGATCCGCCCGCCTGTTCGAATTCTGATGTTCCAGCAGTCAAAGGTGCTCTGACCATGAGTTTCGTGGAGGGTGGCGGTTCTGGCTTGACAGATTGCGCAATCGACATGGCGACATATGGGCGGGTACGGCGATTGGGGTGGTTGGAGTGAATGGTGCGATGACTGCGGTACAACGGCTGCCGGCGGTGCGGGCGCTGCCCGCGGTCCGCGCGCGGTG
>Ga0335075_10006377_pt1 | contig 18223 bp, 9 predicted proteins | sample Lox_Sample_24_FD_206723 | JGI IMG/M metagenome (GOLD analysis project Ga0335075, IMG submission 206723) | Soil microbial communities from Loxahatchee National Wildlife Refuge, Florida, United States - Lox_Sample_2.4 | ecosystem: Environmental > Terrestrial > Soil > Wetlands | place: USA: Florida...
GATGCGCCAGAGGAGCGGCGGCAACAATTCGCGGCCGCAATCCGGCTCTATTATCCGCAGCTCGACGATACCAAGCTGCTCGAGGGATACACCGGCATTCGCCCAAAAATCAGCGGCCCGGGCGAGCCCGCGGGAGACTTCTGCATCCGTGGCCCCAAGGCCCACGGGAACAAACCCTACGCCGCTCTCTACGGCATCGAATCTCCCGGGCTCACATCCTGTCTGGCGCTCGCGGGACACGTCGCCTCCCTGTTTCAATGACCACCATGGCCGGTGAGTCGCAATCCCTGATCGACTTCTACCTGCGCTTGAATCATGCGCTGTGGAATCGGCTCCCCGCCCCGGTTCGCGATCGACGGCCGGTGCGCCTCTACGGCGCCTACCTGCATAGGTTGGTCTGCCGCCGTGCGCAGCGTCGGCAGTATTTCGGGACCTTCTTCCTCCGCAACCGGCCGGCGCTCGAGCAGATCCGCCGATTGCTCGCGGCATGGCCGCCTGGATCGACCCTGAGAATCGCCGTGCTCGGCTGCAGCATCGGTGCGGAGGTCTACTCGGTGCTGTGGACCGTGCGCTCCGCCAGGCCGGACCTGCAGGTGCGAGTATGGGCGGCGGATATCTCGCCGGAGATCCTGGACGTCGCCGCGAAAGCAGAATACACGGACGCGAGCTCCGGACTGGTCGGGTCCTCGATTTTCGAGCGGCTGAGCGAGACCGAGCGTAGCGAGATATTCGATTGGGAAGGCGGGACGGCGACCGTCAAGCCCTGGATCCGGGCCGGTATCAGCTGGCGTGCGGGCGATGCGGGAGATCCGGCGCTCGCGCAGGCACTCGGTCCCCAGGACATCGTTTTCGCAAGCAATTTTCTCTGCCACATGCCGCCGGTCGCCGCCGAGCGCTGCCTGCGAAACATCGCGCAGCTGCTCGGGCCGGGCGGTCACATCTTCGTCACCGGCGTCGATCTCGAGATCCGGGCGCGGGTTGCGGACGAGCTTGGCTGGCAGCCGGTCCCGGATCTGATCCGAGAGGTACATGACGGAGACCCATCGGTTCGCCGCGACTGGCCCTGGGCCTGGTGGGGGCTCGAACCTCTCGACGACCGCAGGCCTGACTGGAAATTGCGCTACGCAGTTGCCTACCGCGTGTGAGGCTCGCCGGAATGTCCGCTCGCGCCGATCAAATCCGCCAGCTCGCGTAAACGCGCTTTGCGCTCGATCATTCCCGGGGTGGGCGCGATTCCAACGGTCGCGAATATCGCCTCGAGGCGATGCAGCCAATCGTGATGCAGCGCTGCGTTGCAGGCGCTGTCGCGGCGAATGCGTGCGAGTCGCTGCGGATCGCTATCCAGCTTCGCGAGCACGCTCGCGAATTCCGGGCAGTCAAAGGGCACGCGGATCACCGAGTCCGGCCAGCCAAACTGCGTGCGGAAGTCTTCGGTGTTCGGCGGCTCGCCGAGCATCACGGCGCCCGCGGCAGCACCTTCGTAGAATCGACCGGCGATCTCCTCGTGCTTGCCCGTGTGCTCCGGCTCGTTGATGCGGCTGCGGTTGGCGATGTAGTAGCGGCTGTGCCGGAGGAGGCTGGCGAGCAGCATTCTGTGCTCGCGGGCATTGGCAACGCGGAATGTCCGCTGCTTGGCATCCTTGCCGGCGCCACCAACGAACGTATCGAAGTAGTAAAAGATCTTGCGCGCGGTGGCGAGCGAGACGAGAGCGTCATGCGAGACTGCAGAGCGCCGGCCGATGTTGCATACGTCGATCGTCCGCGGGGGCGGGTCGGGCCACGGCGAGAACCGCAGTACGTCCGCCGCCTGAGGCAGGTAGGAGCAGGGGCGACCGGTGATGCGGCTGACTTCCTCGACGCAATGGCGCATACCGACGAAGACGTGATCGAACTGCCCGAGCAACTCGAGCAGATACTCGGGAAGCAGGTGCGCCCAGACCTCGGTAATGAAGCAGGCGGCGATCCTGCAGCGGCTGCGCCAGCCCGGAACCGTCGCCAGGGCGTACAGCTCGTGCGTGTGATTGAAAATCGGCAGGAAGAGCTCGTATTCGCGCGTCAGGGCGACAGTCGCGGGCCGCGGTGCCAGGCGGCGTGCAAGTCGTGCAGATCGGCTGGCCGCGCGCACGAGCTTGTAGGCGCGCCTCGACAGCTCGAGGGCCGCGTCTCCGCCCGCTTCTACCCGGTCGGCTCCCGTCACCTGCGCGACCACGTCTTCGAACTCGTACTGTGCGCAGTAAGCAACCAGCCTCGCGAGACGCCGCATCGACAGCAGCAGCAGCGAGCCGCCCCGACCACTCACGATCTGGGTAACCTCACCACTCATGGATTGGGCGAACGGCGTCATGAACTCCGAGGGCTGAGCCGGCCCCTTGACATATCTCTTCGGTCAACGGTTGCGGCGCGTAGAGTCGTTATTGCCGCATGATAAAAGATCATAGGCTGCCACTTCGAAAATAGCCACAAATAGTTGCCCGGGGGCCTTACCTTCGGTCGGATACACCGCCTGCTCCCGATGTTAGAGACGCTCCCCTGCAAAGAAACCTCAGACTGTCGAGTGCGTCACATAAATTCCGTTCGGCGCCTTCCACAAGTGGGAGCTCAATCTTGATTCATGACGGGCTATTCTCGTATAACTTGCGGAGGCGGGGCCGGGTCGCGCCGCGCCTGATCGGGGCCGCTGCCCGATATAAGAAGAGCAGAGGGACACTCCATTGACCAACCTAGATGACCCCCAAGAAGAGTTCTGCGTGCTGGTCAATCCCGGGGGTCAGTACAGCCTTTGGCCGGCATTTCGCCAGCCGCCCGCCGGATGGAGCCTGATCGGGCCGCGGGGTGGCCGGCAGGGGTGTCTGGAGTGGATCGACGCGCATTGGACGGAGATGCGGTGTCGAGGCAGCTGATGAATGCCCCTGCAGGCTCTGCGGCGGGGCTGCCACTCTCGACCGCGCAGAGCGAGGTCTGGCTTGCGCAGCAGATGGCGCCGACGGAGATTCTGTTCAACGTCGGAGGGTACGTCGAGATCTTCGGGGCAGTTGATCCCGAGGTATTCACGGCGGCTCTGCGCAAGGCGCTGGAAGAAGCGGGCTCTCCGCTCTCGAGATTCTGTGAGACGCGCGCCGGAGTGCGGCAACTGCCGGGCGATGCACGCGACGTAACGATCCTCTCTCTCGATCTGACCGGCGAGGCTGATCCGCAGGCCGCGGCGCTGGCGTGGATGGAGGCCGATTACCGCAAGCCGTTCATTTTCAGTGAAGGGCCTCTTTGTCGGTTCGCCCTGCTGCATCTGGGGGGCGACCGTGTGCTCTGGTATAGCGCATATCATCATCTGGTCACCGACTTCTTCGGCGCCCAGATGCTCAACCAGCGCGCTGCGGACCTCTACGATGCGGCCTCGAGCGGGCGCGCGGAGCCGCTGGCGACCTTGACCCCTTGGCCAGAGGCTCTGCGCGAAGAGCTCGAATACGACGATTCGGACAGATTCCAAAGAGACAGGCTCTACTGGAGCGAAAGGCTGAGGAACCTGCCGGATCCCGCCACGCTCTCCGGCCGGCTGCCGGAGTGGCCCAAGTCCACTGTGAGCGTTCGTGCCTGTCTAAGAGGCGCAACGATAAGGGGCCTCGAGGAGCTGGGCGGTTCGAGCGGTGCCAGCCTCGCCGCGGTCCTGTTCTCAGCGGCTGCGCTCTATTTGTGGCGGGTCACGGGGGAGCGGGATCTCGTCCTGGGAATGCCGGTGGACGCACGTACCAGCATCAGACTGCGACGCTCGACGGCCTTTCTCTCCAATATCGTGCCGCTGCGGCTGACCGTCGATCCCAGCGGCAGCGCGTCCCAGCTCGTCCGATATTGCGGCTTGTGCATTCGCGAGGCGTTGAGCCATCAGCGTTACCGCTCGAGCACATTGCGCAGCGACCTCGGCATTGCGCCGAATAAGCCGAATCTGTACGGGCTCATGGTCAACTTCCTGCCCGATGGGGCTCCGTGTCGCTTCTCCGGACGACCGTCGCGCCTCCACGCGTTTGCTCAATCCGCCGGCGTGCAGGATCTGAACATCACCGTGCGGGCGCGTGGCGACGGCTCCGATGCCGCCGTGCAGTTCGATGCCAACGCCTCCAACTATGACCATGGCGGACTCGAGGCCCATGCACGGAATTTCCTGACTCTACTCGAGACGCTGCTCGATCGGCCGGCTATGCCCATCTGGCGGCTGCCCGTCATGAGCGACCGGAAGCGCCAGCAAATACTCGCGACCTGGAGCGGCACTGATCTGCCGCCTGATCCGCGTCGCGTCATCGAGCTTTTCCAGGCCGAGGCGCAACGCGCTCCACAGGCACATGCAGTGATCCGAGGAGAGCACTGCATGACGTACGGGGAGCTCGACGCGCGGGCGAGTCACTTGGCGCGCCGGCTGATCGACGCCGGCATCGGCCGCGGCCGCGTCGTCGCCGTATGGGCGGACCGATCCATCGAGATGGTGATCGGGGTTCTGGCCGCCTGGAAGGCGGGCGCGGCTTACCTGCCCCTCGACCCGGCTCACCCGGTCGAGCGGGTGCGGATGATGCTTTCAGAAGTCCGCCCGTTGCGGCTCCTGAGCAGCAAGGCTGCGGCTGCCGGGGCGCGAGAGTCGTGCGGCATCGGTTGCGTGGCGGAGGAAATCGACCTGACCGAGCCGGTGGCCGACGGCGCCGCCTCTGCTGCCTCAGGCGGCAGCCTCGACGACATCGCCTACGTCATCTACACCTCCGGCTCGAGCGGCGCGCCCAAGGGCGTACTGGTGAGCCAGGCCGGCCTCGGTGCCCTGGCAGCCGCGCACGCCGCGCATCTCCAGGTCGATGCGGATTCGCGCGTGTTGCAGCTTGCATCTCTGACCTTCGATGTCTCGGTTGCCGAGATGCTGATGGCGCTCACGCGGGGCGCAGCGTTGGTGCTGGCCCCGGCGGAGGCACTGGGCGGCGAGGAGCTGCAGAGGCTGCTGATCACCCAGCGAGTCACTCATGCGCTGATGACACCCACCGTGCTGGCGACATTGAGGTATACGCGCGAGCTGATGCTGCAGTGCCTGGTGGTGGGCGGGGAGGCCTGTCCGACTGCGCTGATCGACGAGTGGAGCGCCGGCCCGCGGATGATCAATGCGTACGGACCGACCGAGAGTACGGTCTCCGCAACGCTGAGCGAGCCGCTGCGGTCCGGAGAGCCTGCCCCGATAGGCCGTCCGATTGCCGGCACGCGGGTGTATGTGCTCGATGCGGGTCTCGAGCCGGTGCCCTGCGGTGTCGCGGGCGAGCTTTACATCGGCGGTGTGGGACTCGCGGCCGGCTATCTCAACCGGCCGGCTCTCACGGCCGAGCGCTTCATCGCCGATCCGTACGGACCGCCGGGCAGCCGCATCTATCGCACGGGGGATCGGGTGCGCTGGCGCGAGGATGGCTCGCTCGAGTACCTGAGCCGGGCCGACGATCAGGTGAAGATCCGGGGGCAGCGGATCGAGCCGAGGGAAATCGAGGCGCGGCTGGCGAGGCACGCGCAGGTCAGGGAGGCGGCGGTGATTGCGCGCGAGGACGTGCCCGGAGAAAAGCGCCTGGTGGCGTATGTCACGGCGCCGAAGGAGGGCGCTGGCGCGAGCGCAGAGGAGCTGCGGGCATATCTCCAGGGCGTATTGCCGAACTACATGGTGCCGAGCGTCTTCGTGGTGCTCGATGAGATGCCGCTGACTGCGAGCGGGAAACTGGACCGGCGATCTCTGCCCGCGCCGAGCCCCTCCTCGCACGTGAGCCAGGACCATGAGGCGCCGCGGGGCGAAGTCGAGGAGGCGCTGGCGGGAATCTGGCAGGAGCTGCTGAAAGTGCAACGTGTCGGTCGCAACGACAACTTCTTCGAGCTCGGAGGACACTCGCTGCTGATCGTGCAAATGATGGAGCGGCTACGGAGGGTGGGGCTCTCGCAGGAGGTGCGGCAGGTCTTCGAGAGCCCGACTCTCGCGGACTTGGCGGCAGAGGTGGCGCGAGGGAAGGCAGCCGAGATCGAGGTGCCGCCAAACCTCATCCCACCCGGATGCCCAAGAATCACCCCCGAGATGCTGCCGCTGGTGGAGCTCGAACCAGAGCACATCGAACGCATCGTGCAGGCGGTGCCTGGAGGGGCGGCGAATGTCCAGGACATTTATCCGCTGGTTCCACTGCAGGAAGGCATACTTTTTCATCATCTGCTCGATGGACAGCGCGGGGATACCTACGTGCTGCCGATGCTGCTGACGCTGGCCTCGCGCGCGAAGCTGGATGAGTGGATCGGCGCGCTGCAGAAGGTCATCGATCGCCACGATATCTTGCGCACGGCAATGCTCTGGGAGCAGTTGCCGCGGCCCGTGCAGGTCGTTCATCGGCGGGCGAGCTTGCCGGTGAAAGAGGTAAAACTGACAGCGGACCGAGATCCGCTCGAGCAGCTCAAGGAGCGGATGGTCCCGGAGCTGCAGAAGCTCGATCTGCGGCAGGCGCCGCTGATGCGGCTGCAGATCGCTCCCGCCGCGGACGGAGTGCAATGGTACGCATTGCTGCAACTGCATCACTTGCTTTGCGACCACGAGTCCCTGGAGCTGCTGCTCGCTGAGGTCATCTCGCAATTGCAAGGCGAGTCGAGCGACCTGCCGCCGCCACTCCCATACAGAGTGCATGTCGCGCAATCGCTGGCCTATGCGCGGCGGCGGGATGACGAAGCCTTCTTTCGCAGCAAGCTGGCGGACGTCGACGCACCCACGGCGCCGTTCGGAATGCTGGAAGTGCTCGGCCATGGCAGTCGTGTCAAAGAGGTATCGGAGACGTTGGATTCTGTGCTGGCACTGCGGCTGCGCGCTTCGGCGCGGAAGCTGGGTGTGAGCGCAGCCACGCTGTTTCATGCGGCCTGGGGACTGGTGCTTGCGCGCATCAGCGGACGCGACGATGTGGTATTCGGGGACGTCCTCATGACTCGCCTGCAAGGTAGCGCGGGGGCGCAGCGCATCATGGGGATGTTCATCAATACATTGCCGCTGCGCCTTCGCCTGCGGGGCGTCTCGGCAACCGAGCTGGTCAAGCAGACGCAGCGGGAAATCATCGAGCTGCTGGGGCATGAGCAGGCCTCTCTTGCCGTGGCTCAGCGCTGCAGCGGGGTGACGCAGCCGACGCCTCTGTTCAGCGGCTTACTCAATTATCGGCACAGCAGTTTGGATTGGAGCCGGAGCCCGCTGCTGCCACAGGTGTACATCGTCACGCGTGGATGGACCAACTATCCGCTGATGCTTTCCGTCGACGAGCGACAGGAAGAATTCGTGCTCGAGCTGTCGGTGGATCTACGGATCGATCCTCTTCGGATGTTGGATTATGTGCGGACCGCCCTGCGGTCGCTGGTGGAAGCGCTGGAGGGTGCCTCGCAGGCGCCGGCGCTGGCGCTGCCGGTGCTTGCGGCAGAAGAGTGGCGGCAGGTGGTCGAGCAATTCAATGCGACCGTATGCGATTACCGGCAAGAGAAGCTGATCCATGAGCTCTTCGAGGAGCAAGCTCGGCGGATGCCGGACGCCGTGGCGGTGGAGCACGAGGGACGGGAGCTGACGTACTCGCAGCTCAATCGCCGGGCCAACCAGTTGGCACGATATCTGTCGAGCCAGGGAGTGGGTCCGGACCAGATCGTCGGTATCTGCCTCGCGCGCGGGCTGGACATGATAATCGGGCTGCTCGGGATCCTGAAGGCGGGAGGGGCGTACCTGCCGCTCGATCCGAGTCATCCGGCCGAGCGGCTCGAGCAGATGCTGCAAGAGGCGGCGCCGCAGGTGGTACTGACCGAGGCGGACCTGACAAGGGTGCTGCCGGTGAGCGAGGCGAAGGTGATCGCGCTCGATGCGCAGCACCGGGAGATCGCCGGCTTCCCCGGGGAGGACATCGCAGTGGCGGAGCTGGGGTCGACCTCGGAGAGCCTGGTCTACGTGATCCATACGTCAGGGTCGACGGGCAAGCCGAAAGGAACGGCAATGCGGCATCGCTCGGTGGTGAACCTGATCGAGTGGCATCGCAGGAGCTTCGCCGCCGGAGAGGGATGCCGGGTGCTGCAGTTTGCGGCGCTGAGCTTCGATGTGGCATTCCAGGAGATCTTCTCCACGCTGTGCACGGGCGGCACCCTCGTTCTGCTGGATGAGTGGGCTCGACGCGATCCAAAAGCGCTCACGGAGCTCTTGAGTAGCCGCTCGATCCGCCGGCTTTTCGTCCCGCCATTGATGCTGCAGAGCATTGCAGAGTACGGCAGGAACGCGGATCGAGTGCCTGGGAGTCTCCAGGAGGTGATCGCGGCCGGAGAGCAGCTACGGATCAGTCCGGAGGTCCGCAGCTTCTTCGGACGGCTGAACGGCTGCCGGCTGCACAACCACTACGGTCCAACCGAGACTCATGTGGTCACGGCCCTCACGCTTGAGGGGGACCCGCAGCAGTGGCCGGACCTCCCGTCCATTGGACGCCCGATCGCCAACGCCCGGGTCTACGTGCTGGACAGGCAATTGCAGCCGATGCCGATCGGTGTGAGCGGAGAGCTCTACATCGGCGGAGCCAGTGTGGCACGGGGATATTTGAACCGGCCCGATCTTACCGAGCAGCGCTTCATCGGCGATCCGTACGGTAGTGATCCGCGAGGGCGACTATATAGGACGGGAGACCTGGGGCGCTGGCGGCCAGACGGCACGCTGGAGTATCTCGGCCGCAACGACGATCAGGTGAAGCTCCGGGGCTTTCGCATCGAGCCGGGAGAGATCGAGAGTCAACTGGCGCGGCACGGCCGGATCAAGGAGGCGGCGGTGATCGCCCGCGAGGACGTGTCCGGAGAAAAGCGCCTGGTGGCGTATGTCACGTCGCGGGAGGAGGGGATCTGCCCGAGCGCAGAGGAGCTGAGGGCATATTTGAAGCGCGCGTTGCCGGAGTATATGGTGCCGAGCGCTTTTGTGGCGCTCGATGCGCTGCCACTGACTCCGAGCGGCAAGCTCGACCGCCGCGCCCTGCCCGTGCCAGCGGAGCAGCCGCAGGCCCACTACGAAGGCCCGCGGACCTCCACGGAGGTCCGGCTTGCCGCCATCTGGAGCGAAGTATTGCGAGCGCCGCTCATCGGGCGCAGCGACGATTTCTTCGCTCTGGGCGGGCATTCGCTTCTCGCCCTGCAGGTGGTGGCACGGATACGGGATTGGTTTCACGTCGAGCTGCCGCTCAAAGAGCTGTTCGATCAGCCGACACTTCAGTCGCTCGCTACGTGCATAGACCGGACGCTTGCCGGCGGGGGGGCTCGAAGCATTGCGCCCGTTGTGCCCAGGGAGTGGAGCGGTCCGGCGCCACTCTCGTACTCCCAGGAGCGCATGTGGCTCATCCAGTCGCTCAACCCCGCCAACACCGCCTACAACATGGGCACGGCGCTGTGGCTGAGTGGCGAGCTGGATGTCGCCGCCGCATGCGGCAGCTTCGATGAGCTGATTGCCCGCCACGAGATTCTGCGCACGCGGGTGCAGCTCATCGACGAGCAGCCGTGTCAGGTCGTGGAGCCGTCGCGGCCGGGAATGCTACGCTTCACCGACCTGCGACTGCACCCCGATGCAGCGTCGGAGGCGCTGCGGCGGGCCAATGCCGATCTACGCGGCGCGTTCGATCTCGGCAGCGATCCGGTGTTCCGGGCGCAACTCCTGCAGACCGGCGAGACGACATTCCTCTTCAGTTTCGTGCTGCATCACATAGCCGGAGACCAGTGGTCGCTCGGCTTGTTCGGTCGGGAGCTGTCGGCACTCTACAATCGCCGGCGCAGAGGAGAAACCGCGCGTCTCGAGCCTCTGCCGATCAGCTATCGTGACTTTGCCCAATGGGACCGCAGCATCGACCGTGCCGCGCAGATCGACGGACAACTGCAGTTCTGGCGCCGCGAGCTCGCCGATCTGCCGACCGTCGATCTGCCGGTCGATCGGCCCCGCCCCAGGCTGTGGACGATGAATGGCTCCCACCATCAGCGGAAGGTTCCGCAGGAGCTGCTGGCCGCCCTGGGCCGCCTGGCGCGCGATTCCGGCAGCACGGTCTTCATGACGTTGCTGGCCGCTTATGCCGCGCTGCTCGAGCGCGTCAGCGGTCAGAGCGATCTGCCGATCGGAGTGCCGGTCGCAAACCGGACACTGAGCGCCGTCGAAGGGCTGATCGGCGTGTTCGTCAACACAGTGGTCATCCGCGCCGACGTGCGGGGCGACCCGACTTTCCGCGAGCTTCTCGCGCGAGTGCGGCGTACCGCGCTCGATGCCTTCGCCAACCAGGATGTCTCCTTCGACAGGCTGGTGCGGGAAGTGGCGCAACGCAGCGACCGCAGTCATGCCCCGCTTGCGCAGGTTCTGTTCAACGTCACGAATGCGCCCATGCACGGGATCGAGCTCGAGGGGGTGAGCTGGGAGCCGGCGGTGCTCGACCGGGGTGGGGCTCAATTCGAGCTGAGCTTCACGATCGACACCGAGCTCACCCACAGCCTCACTGTCGAATACAACACCGACCTTTTCGAGCGCGACACGATCGAGCGACTGGCGGACCAGTATCTTGCGCTGCTGGAGTCGGCCGCGAGCGCGCCTGAGACGCGCCTCAGCAGGCTCGCCATACTGCCCGCCACGCAGCGCGCTGCGTTGCAGCGCTGGAACGACACTACAGCTGCGGTGCCCACGGCCACATTTCCCGCCTCGTTCGCGGCACAGGCGGCGCGCTCGGCCGATCGGATCGCGATCTCGTTCGATGGCAGCGCGATGACTTACCACGAGCTCGATAGCCGATCCAGCAGTCTCGCCAGCCTGCTGCGACGTGTCGGTGCACGGCGAGGAGAGAGGGTTGCGGTATGCGTCGGCCGCTCATCGCAGATGCTCGTGAGTCTTCTCGCGGTGCAGAAAAGTGGCGCTGCCTACGTGCCTCTGGACCCCGACTTCCCGGCGGCGCGTCTCGAGCACATGCTTCGTGACAGTGGCGCGCGAGTGGTGCTGACTTCCGGGCCGCTTCCCGCAGGCCTGAAGCCACGGGAAGGCGTCGCGATCATCGATCTGGCCACGGCTTCTCTCGCCTCAAAGGCGGAGCTGATCGAAGGTCCGACGCCGCAGGACGCCGCCTATATCCTCTACACATCGGGCTCCACCGGCCGTCCCAAGGGCGTGACCGTATCTCACGGCGCGCTGGCCAACTTCCTGCACTCGATGCAGGTGACACCCGGATTGAGCGAGTCCGACGCAGTCGCCGCCGTCACGACCGTTTCCTTCGACATTGCGGGGCTCGAGCTCTACTTGCCGTTGCTCGTGGGCGCCCGGATCGAGCTGGTTCCGCGCGCAACGGCGATGGACGGCGCCGCGCTTGCGCACCTGCTGGACTCGGCCGGGATCACCCTGATGCAGGCCACGCCAGCCACCTGGCGGCTGCTCATGGATGCCGGGTGGAGTGGCCGCTCGCAGCTGCGGGCGCTGTGCGGCGGCGAGGCGCTGTCGCGCAAGCTCGCCGACGAGATTCTCGATCGCGTCTCGGAGCTCTGGAATATGTACGGTCCGACGGAGACGACCATTTGGTCCACCGTCGAGCGCATCCAGAGGGGCTCCCACGCCATCAGCATCGGGCGGCCCATTGCGAACACCCAGGTGCATGTTCTGGATGGCTCCGGCGCTGTCACGCCCATCGGGGTGGCCGGGGAGATCTGTATCGCCGGCGCGGGCGTCGCCGACGGCTATCATGGGCTTCCGGGGCTCACGGCTGAGCGCTTCATTGCGGACGCTCACTCCGGAGTGGCGGGTGGTCGCCTGTACAGGACGGGTGACCTCGGTCGGTGGGGCGCCGACGGCAAGCTCTATCATCTGGGCAGGTCTGATCAACAGATCAAGCTGCGGGGATTTCGCATCGAGCTCGGGGAGATCGAGCAAGCTCTGACCTCGCATCCGGCGGTCAGGCAGGCCGTGGCCGCGAGGCGTGAGGCTGGCCCGGAGGATGCCCGCCTCGTCGCGTACGTGGTGCTGAATGACGGGGAAGAGGTGACCTTACCCGAGATTAGACGGCATCTGCGAAGCCTGTTGCCTGACTACATGGTTCCCTCGGTGATCATGACGCTGTTGACGCTGCCGCTGTCGCCGAGCGGCAAGATCGATCGCGCCGCGCTGCCGGATCCGTTCGCGACGCCGGAGCGTACGGAAGCCGCGAGCGACTCGCGGCCGAGCACCATGGAGCAACAGCTGGCGCAGATCTGGATGAACGCGCTGAAGGTCGCGCACGTCGATCGGTCGGACAACTTCTTCGAGCTGGGTGGTTACTCGCTGCTCGCGCTGCGCGTGGCGCACCAGATCGAGAGGCGTACCGGCCGGCGCCTCGACCCGAGAGCGCTTTTCTTCCGTGATCTGCATGAAGTGGCCGAGATGCTCGAGCAGGACCCAGGGATGGGGGTGGATGCGCGGTGACCCCCTTTTTTCTCGGCACCTCGCAGCGGCGGCTTTTCGGCATCCATACTGCCGCGGCATCCTGCGGCGGCAAACCACGGGCAGCCGTGCTCTGTCAGCCGTGGGGGGACGAGTACATCTATGCGCACCGCTGCATGCGCCAACTGGCGGTCAGGCTGTCGCTGTGCGGATTCGATACGCTGCGGTTCGACTACTTCGGAACCGGCGATTCGGCCGGAGAGAAGGGCGATACGGATGCGGAGGGGTTGCGGGCTGATGTCGTGACCGCCATCGAGACGCTGGAGGATCTCGCTGCGACCGACAAAGTGACCCTGATCGGGCTTCGAGCGGGCGCCAACGTCGCGGCCGATGTCGCGATGCGCTTCGCGACCGGTATGGCTGCAGGCTTTCGCGCCGCGATAGAGGCGCTGATTTTGTGGGACCCCCTGCGACCGCTCGACGGCGATGCGCTGCCGGGCCGCACGTTGACGCTCGTGACGCAAGGCATGCGCCCGCACGAGCTGTCGATCCTGCCGCAGGGATCGCCGGCGGCGGTCGAGTTTCTGCCGGCGCCCTGTCCCTGGATAGAGGAGGCCAGCACGACCGGGATGCTACCCATACGAGTCATCCAGCGGATCGAGGAATGGCTGAGTTAGGGGAGCGATTCAAGGAGCAGGTGGCTCTGCTCGGGAAGGACGGCTCCCTGGTGTCCATAATCGCCCGCCCCGCGGCTCTTCGGGGTGACGACCGGCCGGCTATCGTGATCCTCAACACCGGAATCATCCACAGGGTCGGTCACCACCGGATGTACGTGACCCTATCGCGCGAGCTGGCTGCTGCCGGTCACACCGTTGTACGCTTCGATTTCAGCGGCATAGGCGACAGCGGGCCGGTCAGTGACCGGATGCCGCCGCTTGCCTCCTGTCTCGAGCAGATCAAAAGCGTGGTCGACTCTCTCGCGCAGACATACCGTGTCACGCGCTTTGTGCTCATCGGGTTGTGCTCCGGGGCAGATCATGCCATTTTGTACGCGGATGACGATGAGCGTGTCGTCGGACTCGTCCTGATGGATCCGACCCTCCCACCAACGCTTCGTTACTACTTCCATTATGTACTGCAGCGCCTGCCGCACGCCCGGAACTGGCTCAATTTCGTGACCGGGAGGAGTGGACTGCTGAAGATGTTGGCGGGTCATCTGACGCAGCGGCTGCGCGCCCCGCTCAATTCTTCCGAGCTCGCCCCGCAGAACCTGCAGTTCAGTCCGCACCTCGCGCGGTGCTACCGTGTCGCGGCGCGGCGGCGCGTGAACATGCTCGCCGTATTCACCCGTGTCTCCGCCCGTCACACTTACCCTCAGCAGATACTCGATGCATTTCCCGAGACCGGCGGTGGGGGCCGGCTGAGACTCGAGTACTTCCCTGAGAGCGATCATCATTTCTCACCGCCGCAGGCGCGGGCACGGCTCTTTCGTGCCATAGCCGACTGGGTGGAGTCGATCTGACTCGAGATGAGCGTTGCGCGCGTATTCCGCTCGGCTGGCCTCGTAGTGGTTGCGCGGGTCATTGCCGCACCCGTATCCATCCTCGTCAATGCCGTGGCTGCGCGGCTTCTCGGGGCCGTAGACTTCGGTCTCCTCTACCAGGCGGTGACATTCTCTTCGTTCGTGTTCCTCTTCGTGGAGTGGGGACAGCCGAATGTCCTCATGGCTCGAGTGGCGACCCGCAGCGCGGCCGTCGGTGAGCTGCTGGGTAGCGGCATTGCGTGTCGGATCATCGCGGCGGTCATCGCCGGCTGTATCGTTCCATCGATCTGCGCGCTGGCGGGCTACGATCGCGAATTCATCCTCGTCCTGTCGCTCACCATGCTGGCGGCGACGCTCGCAACGGTCTCGGGGGCATGTCAGGACGTGCTGCGGGGGTTCGAGCGCGCCGAGGTCGCGGCGGGGAGCTATCTCGGCTGGCAACTGCTGAGCGCAGCCATCGTTGTGCCCACTTTGCTGCTGGGCGGTGGGCTCTATGGACTGCTGGCGGCGCAGGCCGGCGCCGCAGCGGTTGGTCTCGTCATCCTGCTGAAGATGTTGCCCCGACTCCAGGTGCCGCGCCTCTCACTCCGTGTCGGTGCCATGAAAGATCTCTTTCGCGATGGCCGTCCGTTCCTGGTCTTTGGCGTGGTGCTGTTGCTGCAACCCCTGGTCGATGCGGCCATGCTGTCGAAGCTTGCGGCGCCGCAGGCGATGGGATGGTATGGGGTCGCCCGCAAGCTGGTGGGGGCGCTGATCTTTCCGGCGTCCGCGTTGATATTGGCCCTGTATCCGGCACTCTGCCGCCTTCGAGCCGAGTCGATGGAGAATTTCAGAAGCAGTGCCGCCGAAGCTCTATACGTAGTCTCAGTCGCGGTCGTTCCCCTGGCCCTTGGTTGCGCGTTGTTTCCCGAGCTCGGCGTCGCGCTATTCGGTCAGCAGGCCTACGGACCGGCGGTCAGCGACCTGCGTGTGCTCGCTCTGTACGTGTTCCTCGTGTATTTCAGCATGCCGCTCGGGTCCTGTCTGGTCGCCGCGGGACGCCAGAACGCCTGGACGGCGGTGCAGACCGGCTGCGTGGTCGTGAGCCTGGTCTTCGATCCGCCGCTCATCCACTGGTCGCAGCAACTCTGGGGTAACGGCGGGCTGGGTGTCTGCGTGGCCGCCGTCGCCAGCGAGATCCTGATGGTGATAGGCGGCGCGGCCCTGCTGCCGGCAGGCATTCTGGCAATGGTGCCGCGGACCAAGATCGGCCTGGTGTTGGTGTCAGCGGTCGCCTTCGCCGTGGTGGCCACCGCGGCGAAGGCGCTCGATGAAGTCGTGCGGGCGTGCTTGGCCGTGCTCGCCTACGGACTTTGTCTCCAGATTTCCGGCGCCTTCAATTTTCTGGAGCTGCGCGCCTTCCTGGGCGGCCTGCGGGGCTCGGTAGGCAGCCGTCTCTAGGGTTTCCTGCGCCGGCCGCGCAGTACGGCGAGACCTCCGCTGAGGAAGGTCAGCGCGGCCATCGCGCTGGCGGGATCCAACTCCGGCGCCGCGACTCTGACGGCGGCGTGTGCCACGGCTGTGGCCGACAAAGAGAGAAGCATTACTCCAACCAGATTGCGCATTTTCTTATTCCTGTATCTGACCCGGATCCGGGTGGTACGCGGGATCCATCATATCCGCGCCGTCAGGCGGGCGCACAACTCGTCAGGGCATTTATGTCAATTGCCGATGTGATCCGGTTCACAAAAGCTGCCACTGGTGCCCGAAGAGCACGGCGGCGCAGAGGAGCAGGTTGGCGATGACGTGCGCCGCGACTGACTCTCCCAACCGCCGGGTGCGGATCACCAGCAGGCCAAAGGCGATTGCGGCCACAATACCGGGAAGCCACAGCGCGCCGGCGAGGATGCCGCAGGCGAGGGCGCTCGCCAGCAGCGGGATCCAGCCAACGGCCCCGAAGGACACCGACTCGAAGTCCACCGCCACCAGCCGGCGCAGCAGATAGCCGCGATAGGCCAGCTCCTCGGCGAGCGGCAGCACGGCGAGAGCGGTTGCGACATAACCTGCCAGCCACCACGCCCGGCTGGCGGCCGACATCGCGGCGAGGGCAGGCGGCATGGGCCCCGCGACCAGCATGAGATGGCTGGCGGCGAGCCACGCGCCGAATACGAGCACACCCGCCGCCGCGGCCCGCCAGGTGAAACGCCAGTCGAGATCGCGCAGCCGCGGCCAGTACACGGCGAGGGCCAGGCCCCCAGCGAGGAGGCGAAGGGCGTACCAGATCTCGAAGTGTCCGGAGCTGGCGCGGGAGATCATTCCCGCTGCGAGCACGGCCAGGAACGGCACGAGATAGGCCGCGGTCGGATTCGCAGTGGCAGGCGCAGCCGAGCCCGTCCGCTCGAGGGCCGCAGTATTGAGCCAGCGGCTGCGCCGGCTGACGAAGACCAGCCCGCAGGCCGCGACATTGAAGCTGATCCAGCCGGCCTGCGAGTGAAAGCCGAACACGGCGATCGCGGGATGTCCGGCGTTGCCGATGAGCACCAGCGCGGCGATGCGGATGACGTTGAGGATGAAGACGAGGAGAACGCCCGCTGGGATGAGAATGAGCGCGCGCGGGAAGCGATACTCGGTGCGAAAGAAGACCAGCCACGCGGCGCAGAATGCGAATATCAGGCCCACACCCTCGAGACCCGAGCAGATCTGCGAGACCTGCACCTCGAAGTTTGGGGCACTCAGCAGGCGCGTGGCCGGGTCTGCGCGCAGCGCCGGCACCAGTGGCATCAGCACCAGGCGCACGAGATCGAATGTGACCTGAGCCGTCGGCGCCCAGAGATCCTGACTCAAGACGATCGCCGCGGTGGCGGCCAGAGCCGCCGCCAGGGCATAGAGCCATCGGCTGCCGAGCGCGGCCGCGCCGCGCCGCCAGATGGCCCACGGCGCGAGCCCTGTGAAGAGCGCCGCGACGGACAGCGCCGTCAAGAGCAGTATCGAGGCTGCAAGCGGTGCGAAGGGGAGGTGCACGCCATGCGTGCCGTAAAGATTGTAGAGGGCAGCGGCGAGCGGTACGAGGAGGGCGGCGTGCAGCGCCAGCCACCGAAAGCGCACGCGCGCTTCACGCGCGTCGTTGTTGATTGCATGAAGCGCCGCGTCGCTGCGCACGTAGACGAAGAGCGCCAGAGCAATGGCGAAGGAGACGGCGAAACGAAGGCCGAAATGCTGCAGCACGCGCATGTCCGTGCCGAGCCCGTTCGCCCGCTGCGCTGCTTCGAAGTTGACGAAGCCGTTGAGAAGAAACTTCTCGGCGAAGAGAACGGCGGCCAGCACGCACGCACGGACGACGAGGCTCATCCGCGCGGGTTTTACCGCGCCAATGTCGACGGGCGAGATCGGTTCGAGTGCGCTCACGCGCGCAGTCTAGACTGCGCGCACTGACGTCAACCCGGCGCAAGTCACACCGGGTGCAATCTCTGTGAGTGCGGGCGGGTTATTCGGAGCCGGTGGGGCTCTTGACCCGCGTTCTCCAGACCTCGTAGGGGTCCCAGGATGAAATGCGCTTGCGGACCATGCGCGGCGGGGTGGGGGTCACAACCGTCATCTCATTCCCCTTCGATCGCGGCTTGCGCCGGTCGATGATGAGAGGCGGCAGAACGGTATCTGTTCGTGTACTCATCGCTTTATGTCCTGATCCCGAGGCCATCAATCTTTTTTTATTCCTGACTTGCTAGCGCTCCATGCCCCGGGAAGGCCGCGTACCCGGGAAGCGGTCACATTATAGTCGGATTAAGGTGAAAAGCGAGTGATGAATATCGCGTAACTGCTTGTTTGTCGGCGAGTTGCGACGTCGCCACAGCCGCCCGAGTTAAGTCAAATGGCGGCGAGAATCCGGCTCATAGTGGAAAAATGGAACGCCTTCAGCAGGCGCCGAAGGCGGTCCTGGCATTGCGCCAGGTTGGTGTAATGCCGGAACCTGGAAATCGTTCCGACGGAGATGCGGGGCTGGCCGGGATCGATCTCCCACGGGTGGAGATAGAAGGCGAACGGCCGGCCGGCGGCATTGATGCGGCGCAGGCCCGCGAGCGTCAATCGGTAGGGGAAGATGCGGAAGTAGCCGCCGCCGGTGACCGGGATCTTGAGGCCGAAGAAATTGGCCGGCGCCATCGGGAATTCCAGGATGGAGCGGCCCGAGGGGGCGGTGACTTTGCCCGGCAAAGGCGAGGCGTCCGGGATGCCGTAGCGATCGTGCCGAATGGCGAAAATGGAGGAGTCGTAGTGGAAGCCGAGATCGATCAGCTCGTCGAGCGCCC
>Ga0335075_10006378_pt1 | contig 18222 bp, 16 predicted proteins | sample Lox_Sample_24_FD_206723 | JGI IMG/M metagenome (GOLD analysis project Ga0335075, IMG submission 206723) | Soil microbial communities from Loxahatchee National Wildlife Refuge, Florida, United States - Lox_Sample_2.4 | ecosystem: Environmental > Terrestrial > Soil > Wetlands | place: USA...
ACGCACCAGGAGGCAAAGAAGTTGATCAGCACCGGCTTGCCCTTCAGCGCATCCAGCGCGAGGCCCTTGCCGTCCAGCCCGGCCAGGTCGAATTGCGGCGCTTCCTTGTTGATCATGGCCGACGGCAACAAATGCGGGTCGTAGCTTGGCCGCAGCGCCAGCACGAAATATCCGGCCAGCACCAGGAACACGAACAGCGGCAGCAGGTAGGCAAGACGGCGCATGGCATTCACTCGCCCGGCGCGGGCTGCAACACCGATACGCTGCGGCGGCGCGCACGCGTGGCCACGCCAACCCGCCAGCGGCGGTCGCTCAGGCTCACCACGCCGCCGAACGCCATGATGATGGCGCCGATCCAGATCCACGGTACCAGAGGCTTCCAGTAGACGCGCAGGGTCCAGTTGCCCGCCGCGTCGCCATCCCCCAGGGCGACGTACAGATCGGCAAGGAAATTGGTGCGGATCGAGGTCTCGCTGGTGGTCTGCTGCTGCACCGGGAAGAAGCGTTGCTCCGGATGCACGACGGCAACCGTCTGTCCGCCGCGGTCGATCTCGATGTTGGCGCGGTTGGCCGTGAAATTCGGGCCGGGCACACGGTCCACGCCCATGAAGTGCAGCTCATAACCGGCCACCTTCAGCTCACTGCCGGCATGCACCGTGGCGATCGCCTGGCTGTCGAAAGCGGACGCCGAGAACCCGGCAATCGACACGGCCAGGCCAAAATGCGCCAGCGTCATGCCGTAGGTGGAACGCGGCAGATGGATCGCCCGGCGCACGCTGTCGCCGAAGCCGACGCGGAACAATTTCACCCGCTCGGCGTATTCCACGATCACGGCAACGCCCACCCAGGCCGATAGACCGAAGCCCAGGATCGGGAAAATGTCATGGCGGTGGGTGACGAACCACGCGGCCAGCACCGCGGCGACAGCGGCGATATAGGCCGCCCACACGCGTTGCAGCGCACCCAGCAGGTCGCCCCGCTTCCAGGACAGCATCGGGCCGATGCCCACCGCGATGATCAGCGGCACCATCAGCGGCGCGAAGGTGCGGTTGAAGAACGGGAACCCGACCGACAGTTTCGGGCCTCCCACCGCGTCAAGGAACAGCGGATACAACGTACCCAGGAAGACCGTCGCGCAGCCGCACGAGAGAATCAGGTTGTTCAGCACCAGCGCCCCTTCGCGCGAAATGGGTGCGAACAATCCGCCGCCCTTCAGCGCCGGTGCCCGGATCGCATACAGCGTCAGCGAGCCGCCGATCGCGACCAGCAGCAGCAGCAGGATGAACATGCCGCGGCGCGGATCGGTGGCGAAGGCGTGGACCGAGGTCAGCACGCCGGAGCGCACCAGGAACGTGCCCACCAGCGACAGCGAGAAGGTGATGATCGCCAGCAGCACGGTCCAGCTTTTCAGCGTATCCCGCTTCTCTACCACGATGGAGGAATGGATCAGCGCGGTGCCGACCAGCCAGGGCATGAAGGACGCATTCTCGACCGGATCCCAGTACCACCAGCCGCCCCAGCCCAGCGTGTAGTACGCCCACCAGCTTCCCATCGCGATGCCGACGGTGAGGAAGCACCAGGAGGCCAGCGTCCAGGGCCGCACCCAGCGCGCCCAGGCCGCATCGACGCGACCCTCGATCAGCGCGGCGACGGCAAAGGCAAAGCCAACCGAGAAGCCGACATAGCCGAGATAGAGGAACGGCGGATGGAAGGCCAGGCCGGGATCCTGCAGCACCGGATTCAGTCCCTGGCCATTCGCGGCGGGCGGCCAGGTGCGCAGGAACGGATTCGACGTCAGCAGAATGAACAGCAGGAAACCGGCGGCGATCATGCCTTGCACGGAAAGCACGCGGGCGCGCAGCTCGGGCGGCAGATTGTTCGAAAACAACGCGAGCGCCCCGCTGCATACGCCGAGCATGAAGACCCAGAGGACCATCGAGCCCTCATGGTTTCCCCAGACCCCCGTGATCTGATACAGCAACGGCTTATCGGTATGACTGTTCTCGATCACGTTGATGACGGAGAAATCGTTGGTGACGTAGGCGTGCATCAGCGACAGCATCGCCAGTGCCACCAGCCCGAATTCGGCCAGCGCGGCGTTACGGCCAACCGCCATCCAGGCCAAGTTGCCGCGCGAGGCGCCGATCAGCGGCACGACGGCCTGCACCAGTGAAACGCAAAGCGCCAGGATCAGCGCGAAATGGCCAAGTTCGGTGATCATTTTCCACCCGTCATGGCCGGGCTTGACCCGGTCATCTTCCCGGGATGCGCCCAGCGCGTTTGTCTGTCGGCAAAGCCGATCGAGCGTGCGTGGATGGCCGGGTCAAGCCCGGCCATGACGCTGGCGCCGTGTCCCCCCTTGCGTTCTCTCACGCCGCCGCCTGTTGCGCCGGCATAAGGATCCTGCACAGCGCATCCACCAGCGACGCCATCATCGCATCGGTGTGCAGCGGTGTCGGCGTGAAGCGCAGCCGCTCCTCGCCGCGCGGTACGGTTGGATAGTTGATCGGCGTCGCGTACATGCCGAACTCATCCAGCAGCCGGCGGCTCACGTCCTTGCACAGCCCGGCCTCCCCCACGTGCAGCGGCACGATGTGGCTGGCGGAGGCAATGCGCGGCAGTCCCGCCATGTCGAAGCGGCGCTTCAGCGCATCCGCGCGCTCGAACAATTTGGCGCGGCGAGCGTGGTCGGCGCGCACATGGCGCACGCTGGCCAGCGCCGCGGCCGCGGTCATCGGCGGCAGCGAGGTGGTGAAAATGAAGCCGGGCGCCACCGAGCGGACATAGTCCACCACATCGGCATCGCCGGAGATGTAACCGCCGTGGCAGCCGAACGCCTTGGCCAGCGTGCCCTCGATGATGTCGACGCGATGCGCGACCCCGTCACGCTCCGACACGCCGCCGCCGTTCGGGCCGTACATGCCGACCGCGTGCACTTCGTCCAGGTAGGTCATCGCGCCATATCGCTTCGCGAGGTCGCAGATCGCGCCGATCGGTGCGATGTCGGCATCCATCGAATAGACCGATTCGAACGCGATCAGCTTCGGAGTCCCGACCGGCGCCGCCTGCAGCAGTTCTTCGAGATGCGCCATGTCGTTGTGACGGAACACATGGCAGACGCATTTCGAACCCTTGATACCGGCGATCATCGACGCGTGGTTCTTCGCGTCGGAAAAGCAGTGCCACGGATTGTTCAGCCCGTTCGGCGTACTGTTCAAAATCGTGGACAGCCCGGCCTGGTTCGAAACGAAGCCCGAGGTGAACAATAGCGCCGCGTCCTTGCCGTGCAACGCGGCGAGTTCTTCTTCCAGCGCGTCATGCGCCGGACTGGTGCCGCTGATGTTGCGCGTGCCGCCGGCGCCGGCGCCCATCGCCTGGGCCGCGTCGCACGCCGCCTGCACCACCACCGGATGGCCGCCCATCGCGAGATAGTCGTTTGAGGACCAGACCAATACCTCGGAGCCGTCCGGCCGCTGGTAGTAAGGGAAGCGGTGCGCCTGCTTCTGCAACGGTGTGAATTCGCGATAACGGCCCTGGGCCCGAATGTCGTCGAGCGCACGGCGGCAATAGGCGTGGAAAGCAACCATCCTCGGGACACCCCTTCCCTGCGGGCCAGCCGGTCCAGCCCGCCATCTCGACACCTGGCCATCTTTCGGCCGCTGCAAACGTATGCGGCCGATATGGTTAACACTCATTGATTTGGATCAACGCGTTGAACTTACGATTTGTTCATCGTTCCCGCCTCATCTTAGCCGGCACGCGCGCAAGGCAAAAGTGCTTTGCGCGCGTGCTCCGCAGGGGAGGATCGGATGCCGGACCGGGACACTCGCCTGACTGGTTATAGCGCCGGAAGGGGGAGGAAATCTTGCTGATTCCGTTAAAACTCGTCCGTGACCAGCCATTGCAGCAGCAACTCTATGACCAGTTGCGGGAACTGATTGCCGCCGCACGACTGCTACCCGGCACCCGCATGCCGTCCACCCGCATGCTGGCTGAACAATTTTCCATCTCCCGCATCACCGCTTTGCTGACCTATGAGCGGCTGATTGCCGAAGGCTATCTGCAAACGCTGCCGGCCAAGGGCACTTTCGTGGCGCGCGGCCCCACCGGCCAGACGCCGGATTGTTCCGCCGCGGCTGCCTCGGCGGTGGTGCCGCGGAAGACCGATCCACCGGTCGAGGTTGTGATAGGCCAGCCGGATCCGGCCCTGTTCCCCGCCGGCCGCTGGCGCGCCCTGACCCGCGGCGCGCTGGACCGGTTCGGCGCGCGGCTGGCCTGCGAGCATGCCAACGGCCACCCGCGGCTACGCACGGCCATCGCCGGCTGGCTGTCCACCTCGCGCGGGCTGGCGGTGGCGCCCGACCAGATCATTCTGGTGAACGGGCGCCAGCAGGCGCTGCACCTGGTGAGCCACCTGCTGTTGCGGCCCGGCGCACGCGCGGTGGTGGAGGACCCATGCGACGCCCGTGCCGCCGCGGCGTTCGCCAGCGCAGGCGCGACGTTGGCCCGCATCCCGGTCGATGCCCACGGACTCTGCACCGGGCTGCTGCCCTCGGGCCGCGCCGCCCTGGCGCATGTCACGCCAGAGCATCAGCGGCCGCTTGGCGTGCCCCTGGCCGCGGCGCGCCGCGCGGCCTTGCTGGACTGGGCAGGCCGCTCCGGCGCCGTGGTGGTGGAGGAGGATTGCGAGGGCGAGCTGCGCTATCACGGCATGGACGTGCCGCCGCTGATGGCGCTGGACCGGTCGGAGCATGTGATCCTGATCGGCGGCTTCCATTGCTCCTTGGGGCCGTGGCTGACTCTGGGCTTCATGGCGGTGCCGCCGCGGCTGATCCCGGCGGCGCTGGCCGCGCGGCGCCTGACCGACGACAGCTCCCGCTGGCTGGAAGAAACGGCGCTGGCCGAGTTCCTGATGAGCGGCGGCTATGCACGGCACCTGCACCGGCTGGGGAAGGCCTATGCCAGCCGGCGCGATGCGCTGGTGGCGGCGCTGCGGCAGCATTTCGGGGAGAACACGCCGATCTGGGGCAGCGGTGCCGGCCTGCATCTGTCCTGGGGACCGCCCGGGCATTGCGGGCCGGTGCGCGAGCTGGCGCGATTGGCCTGTCACTGTGGGCTGGAGGCGGCGAGCCCGGTGACCGAAGGCAGCCGAAATGGCGGCCCCGGCGGCCAGACGCTGCTGCTGGGGTTCGGCAGCATGCCGGAGACGCAGATCGAGTCGCGGATGGGGCAATTCGCAGCGGCGCTGCGAGACGGACGCACAGGGAGTGCGATCGGGGCAGATTGACGGCGACCGAGGGCTGCCGAAAGGATATCGTCGGGCTTGCCGATAAGACGGGAATAGCGGTGGATCGAACAATCAGGATCAGGTTGACGGAAGCGCAGGTGGCGGATCGGCAGGCCGCCGTGACAGCGGTGCGTATGCGTCTCGGGAAGCTATCGTTCACGAGGCGATTGCCGCGTGGAGACTCGAGCATACTTTGCATCCGGCGGAGAAGGACCGGTTACGTCACCTGTGGGGGGCTGGAGAAGGCAGTGAATCGCCCCGGTCTTTCGATATCGAGCAGATCATTACGTCAGCTCGTAGGCGGCTGGGCAAAGCCGCCGCTGAGTAAGCAGAGTCGTCATAACCGGACGCGCCGAGCGCGACCTTGAGGATATCTGGCCACCATCGCACCGAAGAATCCGCGTGCGGCGACCAGGCTGCTTCGGAGCATCGCCAGGAAGATCGAGTTGCTTGCCGATTTCCCGCGGCTTGGGACGCACCGCCTGATATCGCTGTCGGCCTGCGCATGATGGTCGCTCGACCGTACCTGGTGCTGTACGACACCCACCCGGATAAGGATGATACGCCGGTGGACGTGGTGGAGACCGTGCGGGTGGTCGATGGCAGGCGGGATTTACAGTAAGGCGCTTGTCAGGACCATAGGTTCCCCTCCGCCTCCCTACCGGTGCGGCGGCGGACCATGCAGCATATTCTGCCGGCTACCCCGAAGAACCGGGGCATTCCACGCCGGAGCCGCAGGCTGGCGCTGCCGATGAGGCCAGCATCTTCGCCACCGCCGGAGATAGCTGATCGCGGCTAGACCGTCGCCACCGGCGTCGCCGGCGACCCCACCGCGCCCGGCAGGCGCAGCGGCGGGCCGGTGAACAGGAAGCGGTTGCGTTTGTTGGCACGCAGCCAGTCGGCGAGTTCGGTCAGGTAGAACATCTCGCCCAGATAGCACCCGAGCTTGAACAAACAATGCGCGTGCAGCGGCAGAGTGGCGCACATATCGTCCATGCAAGGCCGCGCGGGCATCCCCTCCACCGCGAAATTGTCGGAGATCAGCGCCACCGCGCCACTATCGGTCACCCATTGCTGCAGCTTCGGATCGCGGCCGTCGAGCCCGACCGTGCCCTTCATCAGCCTGTCGCGGTCCGGCTGCTTGTTCATTTCCAGCAGCATCTCCGCAAACCCGGTGCGGAACAACACAAAATCGCCCTGCTCCACCACGACGTTATCGGCACGCATCACCTCGGCCAGTTCGTCATAGGTTACCAGGTGGCCGCGACGCCCGAAATGCGCCTCCAGGTCGATCAGCACGCCGCGGCCCTGCATGCAGGATTCCGCCATGTTCTGCACGCCGAGATGCCGCGCGCCCTGCGGTTCGTCGCACGGGGTCATGTTGCCCTGCGCGTCGTAATAGGCCGGGCCGATGATGTCGCGGCCGGCGCGATAGCCGTTGTAGAACACGTCTTCGGGATTCCCGTCGCCGTCGGCGTCGAACATCTGGCCGACATGCGCCAGGCTGTCCCACTGCGTGGAGTATTGCAGCGTCAGGATCACCTGGTCATCGCAGACGATATCGGTCGCGGTAGGATCGTCGCAGCGCAGCGGATAGTTCATGTTGGGTTTTTCCCCGCGCATGGTGGGCTTCAGCACCGGCGGGAAACGGCGCGGCGACAGGATCGCGCCACCGGGATAGTCCAGCGGCAGCGACAGGCAGAAGGTCTTGCCCACCTTCACTTCGGCGATGCCTTGCAGGACCTTCTCCCGAGTCAGCAGGTTGAGCCGGCCGCGTTCGTCATTGGGGCCGAAATCGCCCCAGGTCGAGCCGGGGGGGCGGTTGGTCCAGCGCGGATTGTCAGTCATCGCGGTGCTTTCCCTATTTTTGTGGCGCTACAACAGTGCTGCCAGATGAACATGTCATTGCGAGGAGCGTAGCGACGAAGCAACCTCCTTCAAGCATGCGTCTGAATATTTGTGGCGCTACGACGGCGCCGCGGGATGAACATGTCATTGCGAGGAGCGTAGCGACGAAGCAACCTCGTTCAAGGATGCGTCTGAACGATCCGTGCGCCCCACACGACCGGGGGTGCTGCGTCGCTGCGCTCGTCGCAACGACATCGTGCCTGCAATGCCGCGGCCGTGGCAAATCAAACCCCGCGGAAAACCGGGCGGCGCTTTTCCATGAAGGCGCGGCGGCCTTCGATGAAATCCTCACTCGCGAAGCAGCTCTGTACCAATTGGTCACTCAGCGCGAGATCGCCGTCTGCACCTTTCAACAGTTCGCCCACCGTCCGCTTCAGTGCATGCATGGTCAGCGGCGCGTTGTCGCCGATCGTCGCGCAATAGCCGCGCACGTAGGTTTCGAGGTCCGCCGGCGCCAGCACGCGATTGACCAGCCCCATCGCCAAGGCCTCGGCGGCCGAGAAGTGGCGGCCGGTGAAGAAAATTTCCTTGGTGAAGGACGGGCCGACCAGTTCCATCAGCTTCTTCACCCCCTTATGGCCGTAGCCGACGCCAAGCCGCGCAGCCGGGATGCCGAACTTCGCATTATCCGCCGCGATCCGCAGGTCGCAGCTTACCGCGATGCCCAGGCCGCCACCGATGCACCAGCCATGGATCATGGCAATCGTCGGCCTGGCAGTTCCATGCAGGCGGCGGGATGCCTCGTTCACCGCATGCTCGTAGCGGACATTGGCTTCCGGCGAGCTGCGCGCTTGCTCGAACTGGGAGATGTCGGCGCCGGAGACGAAGGCGGTCTCGCCGGCGCCGCGCAGCACGATCACGCGCACGGCGGGATCGGCTTCGAAGCGGTCGATGATGGCGGGGATGGTTTCCCACATCTCCAGCGATACCGCGTTGCGGCGGGAGGGGTTGTTGAAGACGATCCAGCCGATGGGGCCTTCAACCTGGGCCAGCATCTTGTCGGTGGAGAGGGCGATGGCGGGCGCGGTGTCCATGCGCGGAGTCCTTTGGAGGTGATGCGATGCGGAGACAGTGCGAGAAGAAGAAGATGGGCTTTGTACCGACCCGATCGCCCTCACCCTCGCGCGAACACGCTCGATCTCTCCCGCTTGCGCGGCAGAGGTTTCAGAAGCAGCCATAGCACGATCACGGCGTTGCCGACATTCCACGCGATGCCGTTGGCGAAGGCGGCACGATAGGAGCCGGTGAGATCGAAGATCGCGCCCGACATCCAGCCGCCCAGTGCCATGCCGAACAAGGTGGCCATCATCACGATGCCGACGCGCGTGCCGGCCTGGTGCGGCGGGAAATGCTCGCGCACGATGATCGCGTAGCAGGGCACGATGCCACCCTGGAACAAGCCGAACAATGCGGAGATGATGTAGAGCGACGTAAGCCCGTTCATCAGAAGGTACAGCACCAGCGCCGTCATCTGCGCCAGCGAGCCGAGCAATAGCGTGCGCAGCCCGCCGATGCGGTCGGCAATGAAGCCGGAGCCGATACGGCTGACGATGCCGCAGGCCAGCATCAGCGACAGCATTTGCGCACCGGCCGCGACCCCGTAGCCCATGTCGCCGCAATACGCGACGATCTGCACCTGCGGCATCGACATCGCGACGCAGCAGCAGACACCCGCCAGGGCCAATGCTGCCTGTAATGCACCCGGGCTGATCCCGAGTGGGGCTGGCGCGCGGGCCGTCGTCTCGCCGCCGGTGGACGCACCGTGAAGCGGCGGACGCCGGCGCAGCAGCAGTGCCAGCGGCAGCATGGTCACCGCGCAGAACAAGGCGATGTCGAAATGCGTCTGCCGCCAGCCGGCGGTGCCGATGAAATGCTCCACGACAGGCGGCCAGAACGCTCCGGCAACATAATTGCCGGACGCGCAGATGGTCACCGCCAGGCCGCGCCGGCGATCGAACCAATGCGATACATCGGCCAACAGCGGCACGAAGGTCGCAGAGCACCCGAACAATCCGATCAGCACGCCATAGGCGAGGGCGAACTGCCAGAACGTGGTGGCGAAACCCGCGGCGAGATAGCCGAGCGTCAGCGACACCGCGCCGCCCAGCACCGGCAGCATCACGCCGACACGGTCGGTCACGCGCCCCATCAGCACGCCGCCGGCTGCGAAGCCGAGCATGCAGAACGAGTACGGCAGCGACGCATCGCCGCGAGCGACGCCGAACTCGATCTGCGCGGCGGGCAGAGCAGCGACCATCGACCACATGCCAACGCCGCCGATGCTGGACAGCAGCAGCGCGACGCCGAGCCGGAACCAGGCGTACGGCGAGTCGATCAGGGCGCTGCGCTCAGGAATCAGCGTGGCTCGTTCAAAACTCGGCGGACCCCATCCAAGAACCAGGTGCCTCGTTCGAAAAAATGATCGTGCCGGAGGCGGCGAACATGCCGCCGACGCCATGGCACACCGAGATTTTTGCGTCCTCCACCTGCGCGGCCGCGATGCCGCGCATCTGCCGCACGCTCTCCTGCAATGCATACATGCCGTACATGCCGGAGTGCATGTACGACAGACCGCCGCCATTGGTGTTCAGCGGCAGTTTTCCCCCCGGCGCGGTGTTGCGTTCGGCGATGAACGAAGCCGCCTCGCCGCGCGGCACGAAGCCCAAATCTTCCAACCCGTAGATCGGCAGATGCGCGAAGGCGTCGTAGATCATCAGGTGGTCCACGTCGGCGTGCGTGATGCCGGCCTCGCGGAACGCTGTCGGGCCGGCCACGCGGAACGCGCGCGACGACGTAAAATCCTCCATCTGGCTCACCAGCGGCGTTTCCGCGCTTTCGCCGGTGCCCAGGATATAGACCGGCCGGGCAAAGCTTTCGGCGCGGTCGGACGACGTAAGGATCAGCGCACCGCCGCCATCCGTCACCAGGCAGCACATCAGCAGCCGGAACGGATACGCGATCATCCGCGAGTTCAGCACATCGTCCGTGGTGATCGGATTCTTGAAGGTGGCACGCGGATTCTTTCCCGCCCACTCCCGCTGCACCACGCACACCTGCGCTATCTGCTCTTCCGTCACGCCGAATGTCTTCATGTAGCGCAGCACGGGGATCGTGAACATGCTGGGCGGACCCATGGGTCCGAACGGTTGCTCGAACTGGCCGTTCAAACTCGATGCCGGCACCGGGCGCGGAATGCGGCCGATGCCGGACCGGCCGCTTTCGCCATGCGTGATCAGGATCGTCTTCGCCAATCCCTCCTCGATCGCCGCGGCGGCATGGCGCACATGGATCATGAAAGAGCAGCCGCCGACGGATGTCCCGTCCACCCAGGTGGGCGTGATGCCAAGATAATGCGCGATCTGCACTGGCGTCTCGCCGGCGGTGGCGACGCCGTCGATATCCTTCGGCTTCAGCCCGGCATCCGCCATTGCATTCAGCGCCGCGTCGGCATGCAACTGGATCTGCGACATATCGGGAATCACGCCGAGCTTCGTGGTCTCGGCGGCGCCGACAACGGCAACGGTCTTGCGGCGCATGGCGCTTATCCTTTCGCCGGACGGAACAACGGCAGCGTTATGGTGTCGTTCTGTTTTTCGAACACGACTTCCAGGGGCATGTCGAGCTGCAAGGCTTCCGGTGTCTGCGGGCAATCGACGATGTTGGTCATCATGCGCGGCCCTTCGGCGAGTTGCACCACGGCGATAGCATAAGGCGGCGTGAAGCCCGGCACCGGACGGTGGTGGATCACGTAGCTCCACAGCACCGCCTTGCCGGAGGCGCAGAACATGCTGACCTTGCGCGAAGCGCAGGCGGTGCAGAATGGGCGCGGCGGGAAATACACCTTGCCGCAGGCATCGCAGCGCTGCAGGCGCAATTCGCCTTCGCGCGTGCCGTCCCAGAAATGCTGGGTTTCCGGCGTGGGTTGCGGTAAGGCGCGTCCTGGTTCGGGCATGTTTCGGCGTTTCCTCTGTAAATAAAAATCAGGCCGCCGGGGCGCGGCGGCCGACGAGATAGGCGACGCCCTCCGGGCCGACATGCTCCGCATGCACGATGCCGGCGGGCACCATGCAGGTATCGCCGGCGTGGAAGGTTTCCGCGCGTCCGTCGCGGACGATGGTGATCTCGCCGCCCAGCACCACCACACGTGCATCGAAATCGTGCGCGTGGTCGGGATTGACGCAGTCCGGCTTCAGGCCGCCGTGGATGACCTGATAACCCTCGCGGCGAAGCTCGGCTTCGAATGCGGCGCGGTCCATGCGATATGTCCTGTGCGTGCCGGTGGTGCCATTGCGGGATTGCAGTGCGGCGGTTGCAGCGCGGCGGTTCCAGGGGCCGGTTGCAGTGCGGCGATTGCGTGGATGACTCAGTTCGGCGTGAGACGACCGGCGATGTAGGTGGCGCCGGCCGGTCCGGCGATCTCGCTGTGGCGGCGGCCAAGCTGCACCGTAAAGCTGTCGCCCTCGCCGAACCTGTGGCATTCGTCGCCGCAATCGACGGTCATCTCGCCTGCCACCACCATCACCCGCGCCTCGAAATCATGCGCATGCTCTGGCTTCACCTGATCCGGCTGCATCGTCACGGTGACAACCTGGCGGCCCTCGCGCTGCAGTTCGGCCTCGAACGCGGTGCGATCCATCGCGGCTTCCTCCCCCGAAGTGGCCCAAGGCTAGTGCGGATGCCGCGGTCCTGGCAACGCGTCACCCTGGCGTGCGTCGCCCCGGTACCTCTGCCACGTTTTGGCTGGGCATAATCCTCTATCAGAGTGCGGGGGCTTGGTTCGAGCCGGACGGAGCCGGTCCCATCTTTATTCACCTGGGATCGCCAGAGTGATCGCCAGGATGAACCACCCGAAGAAGGTTAATGCATCCCGCGCCTCGGCAGACTGAACGTGGGATGAACTAAACGGTTAGTTCATGACCTGATGAACGAACCAGTTAGTCCATCGCACCGGGTCCAGGCTCCCCGCGCGATCGCCGCGCCGTCTCAGTGGCCGGGCGCCGCGATGATGTGGATGTCACCGGCGCCGCCATCATCGGTCCAACCGGCGCGCCGCAGCGGGTCGAGAATCTGCGGCGACCACGCCACCACCCGGTCAACTTTCCATTTTTGCAGCAGCGCAAGGCGAGCCTTCGCGTCGATCTGGATTTTCACCCCGTCCTCCAGGATGCTTTCCGGGTAGCAATCGACGCGCGGATCCCAGAACACCGGCACCCCGTGCGCGCCAAGATATCCGCCGAGCTGGTACTCGTTCCACACCCGATGACCAGCAAGGGTCGCAAACGGAAAATCGGCCGGGAAACGCGCCGGATCGAAACGCGGCGAAGGCAAAGCCACGGCCGCCACCGCAATCAGGATCGCCGCCGCGGGGATGGGAGATGGCACGTCCAGCGGTGCCAGCCGGCGTGCCAGTCCGGCGCTGATCCAGGGCAACAGGCCGATGCCGGCCAGGTCCGTAAAGCGCGCGTGCCGCAACGCCATCGCCGAGAAGATCGCCCACAGCAACACAGGCCGCCAGCGCAAGGGCCAGATGATGGGCAATGCGATCAGCAGCAACGCGAGTTGGAGCAAGCCGTTGGCGGAGTGCAGATCGAGCGGACGCCATTCGACCAGCACCTGCTGGATGAATTGCCCCACATGTGCATCCGGCGCGTAGCGGCTCAGCAGGCCCCACAGATGAATCCCGTGAGGATTGGCGAGCGTCGCCAGTGCCGCGGCCACGCCCCAGCGCCAATCGGCAAGTCCCACCAGCATGACGCCGACGGGAAACGATCCGTGCAGATTGGCCCATATCCCGACGGCCAACGCGGCGCATGCCAGGCGCGCAGGATGCAGGCCCGAATTGGCCCAGCCGATCAGCGTCTGCCTGCCGGTCAACAGCCGCGCCGGCGTGGTCAACGCCACCGTCACGGCCATCATCAAATTGCCCCAACTGAGCGCGCGCTCGCTAACGCCCCACGAAACCAGCAGCATCGCCCAGATCAGCGCGAACGGCAGGGCGCGTCCGCCGTCGGGCCGCCACGCCGCGTAGGTCAGCACCAGCCACGTCACGGCCAGCAAAAGGCAGCGGACAATCCCCAGATGTGCCGGGCCGGCCAGGGCATCGATGATCCCGACGCCGGGTTCATGCGTGATCCACGGCGTGTTGGGTGCGGTCCAGGAAAACATATTGTGCGTCGGCATGCTGCCGTGCAGCCACTGATTGCCGAACCAGGCGAGCCACCAGAAATCCGGGTCGCCCAACGGCTGCCGCCACGGCATCAGGATGCGTCCCGCCAGCACCGCAAACGCGATCAGGAACCAGACCACGCGCACGCGCATCGTTTCCGACAGCCAGTCCGCGGCAATGCTCCCGCTGCGTTGCATGCCTTTGTCTTCCGACGTTCCCCAAACCAAAAGCCGCGGCCGTTTCGGCTGAGTTATCGGGTCGAGACCCGGTTCTGCCTCAACCGCCTAATCGACGACGACCCGACTGTGAAGAAATGAACTCAACTCACCAGCACCGCCTTGCCGATCACCGTCCGGTCGATGACAGCCTGCAACGCCTCCGCCGCTTGCTCTAGCGGAAACCGGTGCGAGATGCGCGGCCGGAGCTTGCCCGCCGCCGCCAGCCTGGTGAGTTCCCGCATATTGGCGATCGCCAGGTCCGGCGCCGCCTCGTTCAAGCCGCCGATGCGCACGCCGATCGCGTCGATGCCCTTGATGAGCAGGTAGTTGCTGCGGATGGTGGCCGGCCCGCCACCGAGGAAACCAAGGATCAGCAGACGGCCGCACCAGGCAAGGCAGCGCAGCGATTCGTCCGTCACCTGCGCGCCGATCGGGTCATAGACAATGTCGACGCCGCGGCCGCCGGTGAGTTCCTTCACCGCATCCAAAAACCCGCCGGCATAGCCAATGGCGTGATCCGCGCCCTCTTCCAGGCAGGCGGCACGCTTCTCCTCGCTGCTGGCCGTCGCGATCACCTTGGCGCCGAACAGCCTGGCCACCTGGATCGCAGCGATGCCGATCCCGCCGGCAGCGCCATGCACCAGGACCCACTCGCCGGCCTGCAACCGGCCACGTTGCAGCAGCGCGTGATAGGCCGTGCTGTAGGCGCCGCGAAATACACCCGCTGCCTCCAGGTCCATGCCGTCAGGCACCTTGTCGCAGAGGTCCGCCTTCGCGTTGCCGAGTTCGGCGCATGAGCCCAGCGTGTGGCGGCTCATGATCCGATCGCCCGGCTTGAACGCCGTCACGCCCGGGCCAACGGCGACAACCTCGCCGGCCGCCTCGCCGCCCGGGATGAACGGCGGCTCCGGGCGAAACTGGTATTTGCCCGCCAGCATCAGCACGTCCACGTACTGCACGCCGCGCGCGCGAATGCGGACCGTGACTTCGCCGGGGCCGGGCGGCGGCGGGTCCGGCACGTCACGCATCGCCAGCACCTCCGGACCGCCGAACGCCTCGCAGACCATGGCTTTCATGCTTTAGCCTCTCGTCAAACTGAAGCAGCAGTTAAGCGCAGGGAGCGACGGCGCCCAAGACCGGTGCAATCGCACCCGGCAGCATCCCACGGACGCACAATCCTGCGTGAACGCCATCGCCGTCGAGGAGCCGGCCGGAGCAATGCGACGTGGGGGCCTGAGGCACGTACTCGGCTATCTTGGTAACTCAATGTATCAGTACATTGGCAAAGGTTGGGAAAACTCGGGCAAAACTCCGAAAATACGGTCTGCAAACCGATCCGGCAGGTATTGCTACCGGCCGTTGGCGTTACAAAAAGCGCATCTCTTTCCGTAACATGCACGTTTCTTAATGCAACACAACCGGGAATGGTCTTGATCCTGGTCAAGACTCATCGGTATCCCTGCGCATCGCACGCAGGTAGTCCCATGTCCGTAACCTCGCTCCGAATCCCGCCAACGGCTGCCGTGTCATCGACGCCTTCCCCGATGTCCGAGTTGCTCCGTCTGACGCCGCTGTTCGAATCGTTGGAGGATCGCCTGGTCGACAGCCTGGCCGCCATCACGCGCGAAGTCCGATTGCCGGAAGATACCGAGATCTGCCGCCAAGGTGAGCCAGCGCAGTCGCTGTACGTGCTGCTGGAAGGCCGCGTGGCGCTGTGGGCATCGGCGCCGGATGATTCCCGCGCCGCGGTCGAGGTGGTACGTCCACCCGGGTATTTCGTGCTCGCAACTGTCCTGAGCGGCCTGCCCCACCTGATGACCGCACAGACCGTCTCTCCGTCCTGTCTTCTGGCGATCGAGAGCAAGGGCCTGCATGACATGGTGGAGCGCGAGGTCGACCTCGCCAACGCGTTCCTCCGCGCCGAGGCACTGAACTTCCGGGCTCTGGTGCGTCAGGTCCAGGACCTGAAGCTGCGGACCGCCGCGCAACGGCTGGGCTGCTACCTGCTTGCCCTGTGCAGCGACCCGGAAGCCACCACCGACAAGTTCCGCCTGCCGTTCGACAAGCGTCTGCTGGCGGCCCGGCTTGGCTGCCGGCAGGAGAATCTGTCGCGTGCTTTCGCTGCGCTGCGCAGCGTCGGCGTGGAGACGCATGGCGCCCGTGTGATTCTGCACGATATTCCGGCATTGCGGGACTTCGCGGTGCCGGACGAGGCCGCCGATCCCGGCCTGCCGTTCTCCGGGTAGGGCGCCGGCAACAGGCGCCTGCCGTATGGCACGAAGCGCGCAGGTCCCGCTGCACTGCCAACGATTCCGAGGCACCGCCGTTTCCGACCCGCTGCACCCGGGCTAGCTTCGCCACCGCCGAACGCAGCGGAAATGGAGTGAGGCATGGCCACGGTCGAGGCAGCGGCGATCCATGCAGCGGTGGCAGCGCAGCGCGGTCTTGCCGCCGCATTGTTCGATCGCCTGCGCCAGGACGCGCTCGATGAGCCCGGCGTCACGCGCGACCCCTATGGCCCCGGCGAGCAACGCTCGCATGCGACGGTGGCGGATGCGGCCGAAACGCTCGGGCTGACGATCATCCGCGATGCCAGCGCCAACCTGTATATGACACGGCCCGGGCGGGATCGTGCGGCGAAGCGCGTGGTGATCGGCTCGCATCTCGACTCGGTGCCGCATGGCGGCAATTTCGACGGGGCCGCCGGCGTGGTGGCCGGACTCGTGGCGTTGGCGGCCCTGGAGCAACTCGGACTGAAACCCGCCTGCGACATCACCGTGATGGGCATCCGCGCCGAGGAGAGCATCTGGTTCCAGGTCTCCTATATCGGCAGCCGCGGTGCGCTGGGGACGCTGCCTGACGGCGCGCTCGACGTGCGGCGCATCGATACCGGCCGTACGCTGGCCGACCATATCGCAGAGTGCGGCGGCGATCCCGCGGCGTTGCGTGCCGGGAAGCGCTTCCTGAACCCGCAGGATCTGCGCGCCTACCTGGAACTGCACATCGAGCAAGCACCAAGCCTGGTGGAAGCCGGGAAGCCGGTGGCGATCTGCACCGGCATTCCCGGCAATTTCCGCTACCCCGACGCGCGGATCGAAGGCAGCCACGCCCTTGTGGGGCTGCCGCGCCGCTTCCGCCGCGACGCCGCCATGGCCGGCGCCGCGTTTGCCATGGCCATCGACAGGCTGTGGGAAGAGCACGAGTCACGCGGCATTCCGATGGCTGCGACGATCGGCCGGTTCCACACCGATCCCGCCCTGCACGGCCTGACCATCGTCCCGGGGGCGTTCCATTTCAGCCTGGACGTGCGGGCGTACGATGAGGCGGTGCTGGCCGAACTCGACCAGGCGGTCGACAGGATCATCGAAGGCATCGAGCAATGCCGGGGCGTTCGGTTCCATCGCGGCGCCAAGGCGCGCGCCGCGGTCGGCGCGGTGGACCCGACCATTCGGACCGCCCTGACCGACGGTGCGGCGGCACTTGGAATCCCGACGATCGATCTCGGCAGCCCGGCTTCCCATGACGCGGCGGCCTTCGCGGCGTGCGGCGTGCCGATGGGCATGATTTTCGTGCGCAATGCCAACGGGAGCCACAACCCTCGGGAAGCGATGACGCTGGACGACTTCCTGGCCGGCACGGCGGTACTGTCACGCTGGCTGACAGAGACAGCGGTGTAGTCCGCGGCAACCAGGGTCGGCTTGCCGCATCGACACGGGACCCGCGGGCGGCAGCCACGAGTCAGCCATTTGCAGGCGGACTGGCCGACACACAGACTGGCCGACACGCGACAGATCGACACGCCGACACAAGGCTTGTCGTTCAGCAGTGCACCTGCTCAATCGACGACGGTGCACATGAGCCTGCCGGCGGCCGCAGGACGGGACTTCCGGCGGAACCGTTGGGCTCAACCGTGGTTTGCACGCGCCGCGCGACACGTGCCGAGACCTCGGTGCGGCACACACATTCCAGGGTGGCGAGTTCGGCGCGGGCCTGGGCGAGCAGGGTTCTCACCACGCCAATTTGTTCGCCATCGAGGCGGCCACTCCGCAGGAGAGTCTCAAACCGCTCGACATTCTCGCCCACAATATAATGGCGATAGTCATCCATGACAGCACCCCGGCCGTCTTGTCCCGGATAAGTTGTATCACAGTGGCGTTACTCGCGCAATGGCATGTATAGCACGCCGCGCAAGTTTATTTCCTGGACGGGATCCGCGGCGGCCATGCGGCGAGGGCGGCCAGGATCGCCAGGGCCGAGATCGTGGCGAAGCATTCCAGCGGCAGGTTGTAGCTGCCGGTACGGTCGCGCAGCACGCCTGACAGCAACGGCCCGGCGGCCTGCGCCAGGACCTGGCCGGTCAAGGCCAGGCCGCGGATCGCGCCATAGCTGCGGCGGCCATAATAGTCGGCCCAGGCGATCGGCAGCATGGTCATCAGGCCGCCGATGCCGGCCCCGAATATCGCGGCGCCGAAATAGGCCTGTGGCGGCGCGTGGACGCCGAGCAAGACCAGAACGCCGAAGCATTGCAGCAGCGCGATCAGGGCCAAGGCGTAGCGGATGGGCAGCGAGCGCGGGAAGAACCCGAACGCCAGGCTGGCGGCGCTCGACATCAAGGAAAACGTGCTGACCACGCTTGCCGCTAT
>Ga0335075_10006379_pt1 | contig 18222 bp, 15 predicted proteins | sample Lox_Sample_24_FD_206723 | JGI IMG/M metagenome (GOLD analysis project Ga0335075, IMG submission 206723) | Soil microbial communities from Loxahatchee National Wildlife Refuge, Florida, United States - Lox_Sample_2.4 | ecosystem: Environmental > Terrestrial > Soil > Wetlands | place: USA...
GCTTCGTTGGACAACTAACCGAGGCCGCTGTCGGTGGGGTTCAAGAGAAGAGGAACAACTAGAAGACTTCCTGCCATTGTGTAACATTTTAAAGCCCTCACGTGACCTCCTTAACAAGGTAGGACGGAAGCTTTGCCTAGCCAAAGAGACTCTATTCATCATGACGAGAGACTTATTATGGTGCAGTCTTTCGATTGTGGTGATTGGGTATATCACAAGTCTGCCGATTAGAAAGATTCTCGCACTAGAATGCTAAAATAATCCCCACTGGTCTGGGTGCGTAAAACGGACCGGAATTCGGAAATGAGAGAGATGTGATAATCCCTAGTGTACAAAATCACGTGATAAGAATTCGTAAGGCGGCCTAACTTTAGGTATTTTACTTAATAGATCGCCTGATATTCAATATCCTTCGTTTGCTAAGGAGGATAAAGACTGAAGAAATGCCTGAAGGTAAGAATAAGTTGCGGCCGTTAGGTAAAGCGCTCTCCAAGATCCTTGTATACCATGCCTAAGGGGCTCACGCATTTGCACAGGCCGCCTTGAGCTGTTTCACCACATCCGCAATAAATTGCGGTTCTACAATAGTGTCGCCTCGACTGCACAATATGTCATATCTTCTCGCGTCCTCGAGGACCTTGGGGGCATGCAAGCGGTGACATTTGCAGCACTGAAAACGGTAGTATGTCAACAACCTATCATGGGCGTCTCCGTCGTGGACGAGACGCCCCGTGCGGCTTCATGGGTACGGCTTGATACAATTGACCTGCAAGAAGTCACAACATTTATTACTGTACCGGGCGGTCAACAGTTCATTGAGGACCAGCATCAGAAGCCATTCGAACGTCTCGGAGAGCTTCCGCTCTGGCGGGTTGTGGTCGCCGAGCATCAGAGCAATGTCGCCGGATCTCTGGTTTCTGGGGACGTGGATAATCCCATAAATGACATTGTGTTTGATGTGGGATTCTTCTACTATCATGCTATTGGAGACGGTTTATCAGGGGCAGCTTTCCACCTCGACTTCCTGGATGCTCTAAATGCACTAAGGGCTGAGACAGCTTCGTCCCCGCTCCCCCTGGAACCTGTCATTGAGGTACCGAAGCTAGAGTTACTGCCAAACCTGGAAGACGCAGCTCATTTTCCACTCTCTATAATGTTCATCGGGTGGGAAGTTATCAAAGAATTCATCCTCGGTGACAAAGATTCCAAGCGTTGGACCGGCCCACCTGTAATGTTCTCCCCAGAAACTCCCCCAAAGACTCGCATGATAACTATATTTCTGGACTCCGCCATTTCAGCCAAGATATCTGCACGCTGTCGGAACAACAAGGTCACTATAACCCCTCTCCTGACAGTTCTGCTCGCTCGGCATATCGCGGCCACATACCCTCCGTATAGCAGATTCCTGGGCACGATCGCAATACAACTTAGGCGTTTCACTGGAGTTAGTAACCGTCAGATGGTCAACCATGTCTCGGGAGTGACAGTAAAATGTTCTACGGCTACGAATGGAGAAAAAGGATATGTTCCTTGCCAGTACGTTGACTGGGAAGCTGTCCGTGCCTGCAAGGCGGTCATTGATGGCGCAGCCGAATCTCCTGCGAATCAAATCATCATATTGCTGAAATTTCTAAGCAACATGGAGGAGTTTTTCCGGTCAAAGGTAGGCAAAGGTAGGAGCTGGTCTTTTGAATTGTCTAATGTTGGTCTTGTGGATGGGGGCTTGCAACATGATGGTCTTGCGAAGTTTAGGAGGCTCGTCTTCTCACAGTCCGCTAATGTCGCCGAGGCGCCTCATGTTTTCAGTATGGCCAGCGTCAAGGGCGGAGACATGGCTATAGTCTTGACCTGGCAAGAGGGTGTTCTTGAAGAGGACAAGGCGAAAAAAGTTATGGAAGATTTGCAAGGCGAACTGCACTTGGTGGCGATGGAATATGACTTGGAAAAGGCGAATAAAGTAATAAGTAATGAATGACCATAGTAGCAGAATAGATTTATACACCGGTTGACTCTCTGCGGAGATCATTTCCGAATAATTTATTTAGCCATCTTGAGAGACTAAACTTATCATCGATCAGAGGCTCAGGAATTACATCCTGCCAATCGCCAATTGTGTGAAGTTTTCTCTGTATCATGGTGGACGTATCAAAAACTGCCAATTCCCCTACTGCAGAGTCTCTCCCTTTACCAACAACTAATTCTGCGTCTATAATTGTTCCGTTTCGAGCAGTAAAAGATAGTGCCACCTGCCTTGCATTAACATACTATTATTTCGCGTGTCATTAATCAAGTGCGCTACCTACACCTGGGGGGAAGTAATCTGGCAATGGCGGCCTTTTGCGAACGTCATCACTAGTTTCATGGCTCGAAAAAGTAAACTGAGGTGTTTGCATGTATGTCCATTCTAAAGACTGCGTTGGATATCAGTAATCGTCGGAATTCTAAATCAAAACCACTCACCTTCATCTCAGCAAGGCCCTTGGCAATTTCAGGAATTTCGCTGGCTTCATCTGTCAAAACAATGGGCTCCACGACGTCATACATCCGGCCGAACTCTGCAACAACACTCTTTTCAAATGCTCTATTGGACACGTTGACATTGGTTATTGGCGAGCTTACACTGTCTACACCTCGGGCTTTGATATAGGGTTTTGCAGGTGATCGGAGAAACTGCGATATCTGATGTATGTTGGGCGAAGATAGAAGGCATGTGCCGTGGTGTAGAGATCTGAGCCGCGTCAGTTTATAAGCGGAACCTGAAACCTTCAGCGGCTTGCGGGCGGCCTGAGCTGATGCGGTACTAATTGACGTAGAATATTCTGCTGAGATCTGACTTTCTTCGCTGTCCTGCTCTAAGACTATATCGTGTCGCTCATTGACCTTGGCTCTTGTAACTCCTAAATGATTCAAGGCCCGAACGACCATTTGCGCATGCTTGTCTCTGTCGAATGCTGCTGTCGGACATATAACACTGTAATTGACATTTCCCTCATCGTGAAATACTGTTCCGCCTCCAGATCTTCGCCGTACGAGCGAAGTGGACTCAATATCAGGTGTACCAAAGCCATTAGGCTTGTTATTGAGCAGGCCAAGATTCACCTCGACCCATGGATTCTGGTTCCGCCCAATGACTATGCAAGGTCCATTCGTGTATAGGAAGAGAATTGTGGACTCGGGTGGACTTTTCTGCAATAGGAAATGCTCAATTGAGAGATTGAGGTACGGATTGAGTGTGCGTGAAATATAGACCTGTGTTTTACGGGCTGTGTCGGTTGCGACTTGAGCGAGGGTCGAGTGACATCGCAAATGATATATGTTGAATCCGAGACCTGAATGTCGTAACAATGCAAGACCTCTCGAAGGTGCCATAAGATTAGAGTGCTTAATGGTCTATCGGCAGTGATGATATTTGCGGCTCAAAATTAAGGTTTAGGGGATTTCCAGCAGCCTAATAATTTTTCCGGCACTTGAGTTCCATTTCCCACACAGTTTCTATTCTTCCAGCTAATCAGTATGTCGACATTCGGAGAGTACTTCAGAGTTACTACGTGAGTCACTACATCTTCAGCGGCGAGGGTACAAGCCAATTGACATTCATAGCTACGGAGAGTCGCATTGTCGATCTGTGGGATGTATCGTTGACGGATGCCCACCGGGCATGGAGCTTACAGAGGCGGATATCCAACCACAAATGACAAGAAGAAGACCAGGACAAAGCGCACTGACAACCCCTCGTAACGAGAAAGACAAAGTGGAAATTCAGTCAGGCACCGAGTTTGGTATTACGTTGGGAACTCCAATTGGAATGCTTGTGAAAAATGAGGATCAAAGACCAAAGGACTATGGGAACTCTACGATGGATCTCTATCCTAGACCCAGTCATGCGGATTGGACGTACCTAGAGAAGTATGGCGTCAAGGCGAGCAGCGGCGGTGGACGAAGCAGTGCACGAGAGACCATTGGTCGGGTTGCAGCTGGAGCAATTGCTGAGAAATACCTGAAGCTTGCACATGGTGTAGAAATTATAGCTTTCGTATCATCTGTTGGAAGTATTCACATGTTTCCACCAACTGCAACACACCCAACTCTGTCCTCGAATCCCACCTTCCTCAAGCTTATCGAGACGATAGACCGGGAAACAGTTGATGCTTTCATTCCAGTACGGTGTCCAAACGCAGAGGCATCAGCCAAGATGGCCCGGTGTATAGCAGAATATCGAGATCGACACGATAGTATAGGTGGAACGGTCACATGCGTCATCAGGAATGTACCTAGCGGACTGGGAGAGCCTGCATTCGACAAGATGGAGGCAATGCTTGCACATGCAATGCTCAGTATTCCTGCCACCAAAGGATTCGAGATAGGTTCTGGTTTTGGTGGCTGCGAAGTTCCAGGTTCGGTGCACAACGATCCTTTCATCGTCGCTCCTGCCGTGTCACCTTTGGAAACCGGTGCCTCAAGGAACGGGATGCCAAGGCCTAGGCTTACCACGAAGACAAATAATTCCGGTGGAATCCAAGGTGGAATTACAAACGGAGCACCTATCTACTTTCGAGTGGCTTTTAAGCCTCCTGCTACGATAGGACAGGCTCAGCAAACGGCCACGTACGACGGAGACGAGGATGGCGTCTTGGAAGCCAAAGGGAGACATGATCCTTGTGTTGTACCTAGGGCAGTTCCAATCGTTGAAGCAATGGCCGCTCTAGTGGTTATTGATGCACTAATGGCACAGCAAGCAAGGCAAACGGCTAGGAGCTTGCTTCCTCCTTTAAAGCAGACAGTGCCTGCTAAAAAAACTACAGTGGGCGGAGCAGAAGCAATTGAGAAGATGGAATTAAATAATAAAGGCCAGAATGGGATTAAGTAAAACTTCTATATGAAAATGTTGATGAGAACGGTGGATGCTGAGAGTATCCCCAGCCTCCAGCAGCACAAGAAGGCTGGTAAACCAAGAGGCTGATTTATAGGAGGCTGGCTCCCAGCCCCAGCCCCGGTAGCAGGGGTTGACTATCAGCTAGGTGGGTAGGAATTAGGAGGTTAGTAGACTGATATACCGTGTTCATATAGGGGGCCCTATGTCCAGTTGAGACCGCAAGCAATCATAACAGCTTTTATTTATCTTGCTCAACAGAAAATTCGGTCAAAAGCCCGAATCAATATGTGACATAAATGAGTAATTCTAAAGTTGGAAAAGGAACAGTCTGCAGAAATACCCCTCCGTGCTCTGGGGCTCACGCACTCCCTTACCTTCATCACCCCACTGCGCTCCGAATGATAGTTGCTGGTCTTTTCAAAAACTATTGGCGGAGTAAGAATACAGGTTATATTTTGGCAAATTCACTTCCTTTGATAGTGGGCCGCAGAGTACCAAGCAGGAGCAGACGCCAGCTCGAATTCTTCTAGAGCAATCCGCAGGAGTTGTCTCTATTTTCGTTTATAAATTTATTTCTCTCTTCTTTTCACAAGTATCAGCAATAGAGTGGTTTTCAATAAAGTTTGGCCCTTCCTAAATTCCGCGATATAGTTCTGGTAATATAGAAGTACGAATCACTCCCGGGCAAGGCGGCGCCTATGGTCCACCGTACTGTTTAGTGATACGGCAGCCTTGCCAAGTTGTCCATACTTCGTACCTTCATGTAGCATGATGGCGTCCAACACTTGCTCAATAAATCCGGACAACAAGGCTCTTCTGCCGTTTCCTGTGCTAGTTGTCTCGGTGCTCTCTACCCTGCCTCTCCTCACGTTTCTTTTGGGTCCCAAGATCATAGGCGCTGCGAGTCGGACAGTGGGATGGTACCTCCGGCGCAAGACGGCGGGTCGACGCGCGCAAATCCTTGAGCGCGTAGAAAGCGAGGAGAAGGCACTAGCCGAGGATCAGAGCGCAAGGAGAGACAGTGACGAAGAATGGGAAACTGTAGAGTCATATGCGGCAGGAACCGCGAAGAATGGAGAGAAGGCTGATAAAGAATGGGATGGCATCGTCGGCTTCTTCCATCCGTTCTGGTATGCTTCCTTAAGCTACTTTTATTGGCATCTTTAGTTGCGCTCCTAGACTGATCGTCTGCAGTAACGCTGGAGGCGGTGGAGAACGTGTCCTATGGGCCGCAATTCGAGCGACGCAGAAGCGTTGGCCCAGTGCTAAGTGTGTTGTCTATACGGGTGATCATGATGTTGATAAGAAGGCTATATTAGCACGTGTGGAGGTCTGTTATATACGCTACAGAGCGACGTGCGCAGGCTGATCGATCCCTAATAGAATCGATTCAATATCCATCTCCATCCTCCCACAGTCACCTTTCTCTACCTTACGACTCGACACTGGGTATTGGCGTCAAAGTGGCCGCATTTTACTCTGATGGGGCAGTCCCTCGGATCTATAATTATGACATATGATGCATTATCTCTTCTCGTGCCTGATATCTTCGTTGACACGATGGGTTATGCCTTTGCCCTTGGTTTTACCAAACTCCTCTTCCCAGATATTCCAACTGGAGCCTACGTTCACTATCCTACGATTTCAACCGATATGCTTGATTCGCTGGATGCAACGTCTCCAAACGGTAACCAAGGAGTTAATGCTGGCAAAGGGACTGGCAAGAAGGGAGCCATCAAGAAAATGTACTGGGAGCTTTTCGCCATGTTGTACAGTTGGGTCGGTTCATCAATTGATGTTGTTATGACGAACTCAAGCTGGACACAAGCTCATATTCGATCTCTATGGGGTCCGCAAAGACGGGCCAACCATCATGCGTCGGAGATCTCTGTAGTATATCCTCCTGTTGCAGTTGAAGAGCTGGAACGGGAAGTGGACGTGTCCGAGGCCAGTGAAGAGCATAGAGAGAAAGTTCTCCTCTATATTGCACAGTTCCGGCCCGAGAAGAATCATCAACTCATCCTCAACTCATTTGCAGAGTTCATGGCGACTAACACGCCAGCTACTAAGAATGCTAAGCTGGTGCTGATCGGCAGTGTTCGGGATGACACGGATTCCAAACGTGTATACGAGCTTCGACTTTTAGTGAATGAGCTACATATCAAAGATAATGTAGAATTCCATCTTGACGCCTCCTGGCCAGAGATCCTAGAGTGGCTTCGAAAAGCATCCGTGGGAGTCAATGGCATGTGGAATGAGCATTTTGGCATCGGTGTCGTTGAGTACCAAGCTGCGGGCCTGATCTCGGTGGTCCACAACAGCGGCGGACCAAAAGGCGACATTGTTACTCCTGTCGATGGGCAGCCAACTGGTAAGCACTAACACTGTGAATAGATCTGGTATGATTATGCTGACCGCGTGCATTAGGATTTCACGCAACAACGCCTACAGAATTTGCAATTGGGTTTGAGAAGGCATTATCATTAGAAGATACCCTCGGAATGCGTCGCAGGGCGCGTTTGTCAGCGAAGAGGTTCACGGAAGAGGAGTTTTCAAAGGGTTGGATACGGCAGATGGAAAAACTGGTTGTTTTGCAGTCTTCTTAGAGATACCCCACTAAAGCAGAACTCGTTTCAAATTATCTTTATGGGCATTAGTCTGCTCCAAGTCTGATTTAAACGAACGTTGTTTTATTGCGCCTAGGTCAAGGAATGCAAGGATAAAGACTCGCTGTCATCGCTGAAGGCGAGAGACAAAACGTTAAAGTGGTAATCTGACAGCTAATAATAAGAGATACAAGAGGAGCAATGACGAAGACACAGCACGGAAAGTGGCCATAGTGCGAAGAAGGGGAGTCATATTTCTGTATTCGCTGTCGATTCCGCAGTTGTATATATGTGCTCCTTCATCGCACGAACTCGCGCCCTTACAGTCCTCGGTCTCAGGCGAGTACAAGTATATCTATCCTTGAGCTACTCCAGTAGGCAGTAGGTTGATGGGATCCTGTGGTGGTGCGTTGATCTTTAGAATCCTGATCCCTCAGACGTCCCAGTTCGAATCTCTAGTAGGCCCGTCCATCACCGTTCTTCTCGATCGTCTGGAAATGGTGTTGTACAGCCTGGGGACTTGGTAAATGAGGGGCGGTGGGTGGCATTGCAAGGGGAAGCTACAGGTACTCAATCTGATTCTAGTCTAAAAACCGTATGCACATTCTAATATCATATCTTAAATTGCAAACCCCCCACTATTCTTCTGTCTCGGCTCCCCTGCCGCCTCAAAGGTACCATTCGGCAACCTCCTCACACCTTGCACTGCACTCTGACCCGGCCCGACCCAGGTAACATTATGCCCTCTCTCCTTCATGGAGGACGTCGTCCCATTGTCAAACATATATTCAAAACTTACTATATTTGGTAAAAGCTGATCGTGCAGTCTTGGCTGGAGCAGCGACTCTGGCATGGTCATGCCGTGATCTAAGACGTGCCAGAGGGCTTGGATGGTGGCGGTGATGATACGTGAGCCGCCTGCTGCTCCCGTAGAGATATAGAGGGATCCATCGGGATACTCGGCTATGACGGGTGTTATAGATGAGAGAGGCCGCTTGCCGGGGCGGATGAAGTTTATGGGCGAGGGTACGAATCCAAAAACGTTGGTGACGTTAGGAATCGAAAAATCATTCATTTCGTTATTCAGGATGATTCCTGCCACGCTGTTAATCAAACATCAAAATTTGGGTGAAATTAACTGACCAGTTTCGGGTACGATTACTTGGGATCCAAAAAGAAGATTGATGGTTGAGGTTAGGGTTATAGACATTCCGGATGCATCGGCGGTCACCACATGCGAAGTTCCATGGGTTTCTGGACTTGAAAGTCCCTTTGGATCATAGTCGGATACATTCTTCGTATGGCGATCTGAGATCTTGCCTCTGATTTCCGTGGCTGTGGAAGGTTTGAGCATTTCAGCTTCAAAGGCATCCATCCCCTCTACGAAGTCCGGATCTCCTAGCTCATTATGTGCTCCATAAGCGAATCTGATTGCTTCATCCAACCTGTGGGTATTGAGATCTCGGAGGCTCTTGTCGCTCATGTTGTAACCTTCTATAATCTTCAAAGTACTCAGTACTACGGAGCCGCTACTGGGAGCACCACAAGAGAAGAGCTTGTAGTCTCGGTACTTGATTTGAATGGGGTCTCGGATCGAGACAGCATAATCCTGCAGATCATCTAACGTCATCGTCCCGTTCGTTCTTTGAACTGCAGCGATTGTGGCATTTGCTAAGAAGCTGTTAATGAAATGTACGTATATTTACTTGAAAGCACATGCCTATGGGTCCTTCATAAAAGGCCTTAGCTCCTTTCCGTGCAATGGTCTCTAGAGTACTGTTACTTGTTAGAGTAGACCGCTAGGCAGATATTCATGTCAGGACTTACTCTGCATATCTCTTTCGCGTCATAGTATCATTGAATTTAAGGAGCGTGCCTGGTCTTGTTGAGTATCTCCGTAGCTGCATCAGCTAGATGGACGCTTACCATTTGGTGCAAAGTCTACAGCCCAATCAGGATCATCTACAAGAAAATTGTTTCCTCCCGATATAGCATATTCCATATATCGTACAAGATCCTCCGTGACTTGAATTGCTGTCAGCAAGTTTAACAACATGAACAATTGAAACACACCTGGAAAGCCATTTCTAGCAACATGAACAGCGGGATGGCATACTACCTCCCATGGTAGAACCTGCGTATCTCGTCAGTGGTGTTTAAATTTGAGTCATTATACAACCTACACCATATTTATGGTGTAAATATTCTAAACCCCGAATCTCTCCTGGAACACCGCTTGCAAGACCTCCAAGAATGCTTCCAATGGTGAAATTCTTATACATGTCTTCATATGCAGCTGCTGGTGCCGTCTCTCGAAAGTCGATGGATTCATACTGGCCGTTCGTGTCCCGTACCAGCATGAAACCACCTCCACCTATCCCGCTATGATACATTCCTGGAATTTTAAGCACAGAACTTTATTTCAGACCTCTAGCACTTACCTATTACACCAACACACAAGGTTGTGCCAACTAAAGCATCTGCTGCATTACCCTAGTGGTCACATGAGCACTGAGTCGGGCAGCTGGGGCCATATTCGAGTACTTACACCTCTTTTTAATAATTCTATACCGATATTACTACATATTGCGCTCTCGCTTGCAACCGCTCCTTTCTTATCAATACTGGAGACCGATGGAAAAGCATGGCTGAAGGAAATTGCAAAGAATGTAGCCAGCAAGACCCAATAGTACTTCATCGCTCCAAATTTGAATTCTATGAGACTCAGCAGCTGACCATAGACCGTTTGTGAGGTTTCTGACAGTTAGATCCCGTCTACTTTGATATTACTTTGTCAATACCGTCTTAGTGTATAAAGCTCAAAGACCCTAGACATTCGCCGCGTGCCGCAGTCTATTCGGCCAGAGTATACCCCTTTCTCCGAGAAGATTAATGGAAAGAACGACTCTAAAGTGGGTCAAGGAGTGAATAGTCAAAATGTTTAAAAAGAAAAGAAGATATCGAGCTGGTAATATGGTTATGCTGATTACAAACCCGTCCAGACCGCTTATCGCTGGCCGGACTTAAGATAACCTATATCCTTGACAACCTGTATTCACAAAATTCCAAGATCATGGCAGGCTCAGCCGCTAGATATGTGGAAGGATATGCATCAGATCCCATGGACAATCCAGATAAGTGATATGTGATACGGTATGTTGAAGAGGCTTGTCTTTGTATTTTGTATCAACAATCCTCCTCTTAATGATACAAGATACAAGAGGCTGCCTTCGCCGAATTATTCATTTGGACTGGTTACAAGCGTGATGTCGATCTTGACCGATCCACGTGAATGATGAGAAAAGCACCACAGATGTGAAAAGGATTCCCGACGCCGACGAATTTGTAAAGCCTTATCTTTTGGATGTGGTGGAACGAGGTGGCGTATGATGCAAACGGCAATGGTAGTGTAGATTCACCAAATATGCTCAGGTATTACAAAAATGATTCACCCATATTAGGGTATATTAGAGGCCAAGGCAAGACCTCGACTTTGGAGTCTTGATGTTGTACATACGCATCTCACTTTTTGAAAATATGAAAGACCTTCGATTCATGAAAAGCGATCCTCCCCGGATCAATCATATATTTACCAGCATATGAATTTGTGAAAGACCAAGTGAAAACGTGCAATGTCAGGAGAGGTGTTTACCGCCACCTTGCGGTTCTCCTTTCTACTAATAATGAAGAGAGTAGGCGAAACGTAACAACCACCTTCTCAGTCGTAAGCTGAACCACCCCCTCCATCAGACTTGCTTACAAGCTAACAACACTGTCGCAGACCACGTCTCAAGTCCCATATAATGAGCAAGCACGGACACTCGTTAAAGAGATATGCGAAAATAGGTCCGACTCTACATCATGTTGGTGCCCAAAATTCCATCTCCAAGGCCCGGAGCCCCTACATGAAGAAGGGACGTACCGCTCGTTTGTCAGGTTCAGGGAGCACTATACGTTGTCTTGGGAAGTGTTCCGGAAATGGGAGGGCAAGTGGCCCACGGACCTAAGGCTCACAGATGAATCTCTTGCGGAGTTAAACGGAGAAAAAGTGCGACTTGGAGGGAGGAGCGAAATGCGGACCCAGGTTGTGACTTCATCGTGAAGTGATTTAGAATTGGCTTTGGGCGGAAGTCATTCTTGGACAATCTTTTAGTATGACTTCATTACTGAGGAATCATTATCTTTATCAAACGTTAGCTTCTATAACATGATGATTTGCGACCTAAACATCGGAAAACAAAAGCAAGACTCGCGTGAGCGACTCATACTACACCATATGGTTGGGTGGTGCAAAGTGCCATTGAGCGCCCTATAGTAACAATGGGCTTCTGCTGAATTAGGGAATCTTGAATTTCAACAAATCAACAGCCAAGTACATCGAAGGATGTGAAAGGGTTCAACACATGTAATGAGAATTTTACTGGTATCGCTCGATTCCCTAAAATAACCTGTACTTCATAGGATGATATACATTCCTATTAGCTGGTATTCTCCATTTGGAGTATCGAAGAATGCTTTTATCCTTGGACGCCCTTGATATATCTGTAGACGATGAAGAATTCTGCATTCATACACGCTGTTCGCAAACGCCATTATGTGCCCGACGCTCGATCATCCCATAGAATGTCAAGCCTTGCTTTTACTAGAAAAGTCTCATGCCTTTGGCTTCTCCATCTCCGTCTTTTCCGCGTCACCAGCTTCATCACCAACCTCTCCTAGCAGCGAGTCACTGCGACCCATCCTTGCCATAGGAGGTCCAGCGGCCTCCCGAGGGCTCGCAAGTGGGCTTCCAGTAACACTATCCGTCCTTCCGTGTCCTAACCGCCCACTTTTGACACTGGCATTATCACCTAGAATGCTTTGCTTTCCCGCGTAATAGCTGTTCCGTTCACTGGGCAAGGCTGGAGCGACACCTGTGGCTGAGTAGACACTAGCCCTCTCATTCGGACCACCGCTTGCGCGTGCTTGATGTAAGCCAGGAGTGCCAGAAGCTGGATCAATATTTGCACTGAGAACACTCAAGGGAAGACTTTCACGACTACCTCCAAAGAGTGAGGATGGAGCCAGCGCTCGGACAGAGGCATCCGTGTCCATAGATCGTCTTCGACGCCGCTTAGACGATGATGCTAGTGTCAAAATCGAAGCATTATCGGTAAGGAGGTTGTTGGCAGTTGCAGTAGTGTATGTGGCCGGATGGCCACCACTACCTTGTGGTGCTAGATGTGCAGGGAGAGCAGTCGCTGGAGGCGACGTTGGGAACTGATGAGTGAATTGTATAGAGTGTGAGTTGCTCGCATGTGATCCTGTATGAGTTACATGGTTGCCTGCCGTAAGCGGACCTGCAGTAGTTGAATGCATTGTTGTAAGGGTTGTCGTCAGTGATCGAATAGATGGCGCCGGAGACGAGAATGTGCTGTCTGCTCCTCTACTGGTACTAGGTCCTCCTCCAACAGTTGCCGACGTCCCGGCTCCGGATGAAGCGCCATGAGACCGTGTAGCATCTGCATCAGTTGACATAGTTGGTGCAACCGACTGGTTTCCAATCGTGGGGGGCGGAAGACCTTCGACTGAAGAGCGACATGATCGTCTGCTACGGTCTGTGGACGTAGTACTAGCTGTACGTCCGGTGGGAACTGATGAAGAGGATAAATGCCCGTTTATGGGAGCAGTAAAGTTTCCATCCAACTGACGAGGTGCCATATATGGGTTATTGTGTTTTGACGGCCCATGCTTCTTTGCATGAGACTTCATTTGATAAACATTACGTTTCGAGGAGTGGTTCTGGTCGGCAGAGGAAGAGCCTTTGAAATTTGCAAGTTTCTTCATCCAAGTCGAAAACGGTCGGCGACGGCCGGGTCGATCTGGTATGCTAGTCAGTGTAGGCTCAGAGAGTGTCCGTATGAGATTAGGGGCATAGACTAGCGCTGAGAGCACACGGGCAGCCGTTTTGAGAAGGCAAAAGTAGAGAAGTGCTATGGGAAAGTAACTAGAGGTCATACCGTGCGCCTGAGGCTGCTGGACAGTTTCTGTCGTAGCCATTATGTGATGTGATAGCGAGAGTGTTGGTGTCTCTTTGCCTTTGTTTGCTTGCGTCCCACGTAGGGAGGACAAGTATTATCTCTTCAAGTCATCAAGATTTGGAATGATTGTGGGATGGCTCTTGAATAAACGAGTGAGAAGAGTTTGACCAATATTTAGTGCGTAAATGGTATGACAAGCAACCTGCGGCAGCGCGATCATAAGGCTGAGGGTGAATTCCTCTTCTATCCGGTATCCGGTAAGAGGCTAAGGTCAACTAACAGGGATAGCTTTTCACGTGACCATGTATTCTAACGACTCTCCCCATTAACAAGATTTTTCAAACAACCTAGAAACGTAAGTAACAAGATTTTTATGAGCAATAAGGATTCTTGCGAAACATAAGATTCTTGGTGGAATTTACGAGCTGGTAAAGCTATACAACGTACATGGTAAACACTGCCTTTGATGGGCAAATTCAGCTCTTTACGGAAGGTGCCTCTTGACAAAGAGTATGAGGCAATAGGTGCGATTTTTCAGGCATCTGGCTCAGCCAAGCATATAATGGCAGATAGTGCGTGATGCTATGTTATGGATATCGCTCCACCTATATTTCCCTTGCCCCCGGAAGCTATTGCTCAAATCAAGTCATCGATCGCTATCACGTCACTCAATACTGTTGCCATCGAGCTTTTGAAGAACTCACTCGACGCCCAGTCAAAAAATATTGAAGTTACGGTAGATTATTCCCGCGGCAATTGTTTAGTGGAAGACGATGGACTTGGAATTCCACCGCCAGAGTTCAAGGAGAGCGGTGGCTTGGGAAAGCTTCACCGTACGTACCTTTCTGAGATGATGAGCAAAATCAGCTGACTTTTCCGATAAGACTCCTCAAAACACGGAGGTAACACTGTTGTATATGGGAGCCGTGGAGCATTCCTAGCCTCTGTCGCAGCCTTGTCGTTGACATCGATTACCTCGCACCATCATCGGCATCATTCTCATAATACCTTGATCATCAACAGGTCTCAAGTGATAGCTCGCCACACCCCGGCTCCGCCCCAACAACACATCTATGCTCATAAACATGGGACCCGTGTTGCCGTGTATGACCTCTTTGGCAATATGCCTGTTCGAGTAAAACAGCGTATTGAAGAATCGAGCAAACCGTCAGGAAGTGGAAGAGAGTGGGAAGAACTAAGGAAACTAGTCACGTGCCTGATATTAGCCTGGTCTATACCGGTACTGGTAGTGGTTAGGGATGGCGTCTCGGGTCAAAAGCTACAGTTGCGAGGGCAAAGGCAATTAAGTTTGTTGCCGAATGCCCAAAGTGAAGCAAAATTTGCTGCCCATGTTTGCAACACACTATCACAAGCGATGTTCATCTCTTCCCCCGACCAGTCAAAATGGGTGTCAACTAGAGCTTCAACTCCAAGGATAATTATTCGGGGAGCTATATCCATAGAACCTGCGCCAACGAAAGCTGCACAGTTTATATCCCTTGGCATAGAACCTCTTAGTATTCAACGTGGACACAGCGTTCTATACGAAGAGATCAACCGGCTCTTTGAGAGCTCTTCCTTCGGAAATGAAGCAGAATCAAGTCACCTCGATGCTGCGGAGACCATGTATGAAGGTCGGCGGCACAAAAGCACTGGTTTCACAAATAAAGAGCTTAGAGGAACAAGAAAAGGACTTGATAGATGGCCGATGTTCTTCATCAAGATTGACTTTTTGGATCCTGTCACTCACAGAGCTGAACTCGCTACTGTTGATCTTGTGGAAGATAAAAAGGGTAGTATTACTTCGGTTGTAGAACTGCTGCAAGCAATGGTCCAGGAGTTTTTGAGAAGTCATCATTTTCGACCCAATTCCACTCACCCCACTCGCATTCCGCAAAATAGAGAATTAGAGCACGTGAAAAATTCATCAGAGGGAGATGTCAAAGCTGAACGAGGTAACTACGTGGAAACACAATCCCTCAAGCCAGCTCAAGCGCAGAGGATAGGATCTCCATTCAATACCTGGTCGAGGGTGAAGAGTGGGAGACCAAAGATGGCAAACAGCATTCCTGAGCAGTTCTATGGGCCTATAAATCTGGCGTTCCAAGGACAAATCAAAAGTCCCGTGTCATCAGCAAGCATATCGAAGATCAAGGTGTATTCGTCATTAAGCCCTGACCCAAATAGTCCCATTTTGGAAAATGCTACACCAACAATTGCCCGTTCTGGAAAAGTCATTCGCCCGCCATTTGGTGGCTTGCAACAGGTAACATCAAAGACCGTGTCTGCTCCTCTATCGTTCGAGAATGATCCATTGGTTCCAGAGACGAACAGAACAAATGGCGAAGAGAAATATGTCAATTGGGTCAGCCCTATCACCAAAATGGGATCCGTTGTCAACAGCCGTACTGGTCTCGTCACTCAGTCGTCAAAGACTGAAAGATTGACGCCTCGCATACTCTCATACCTTGAACCTGAAAGCAAAAGCGATTCCTTAATTACGGAGCACATAGCCGTCACTGGAAAATCAAATTCGATCGCAAGATCTAGTACATGGATTGATGACGTTTTCCGAAGCTGGGACAACCCCATCTACCGTCCGACAGAAACATCTATCCCGCAAATATCTATAAACGGCCCTGAGACTGGGTCACAGCAGCTTCTACATGGCTATCGACACAACTGCTCGCAACACGATATCACTCGGGCGTTTCAGGAAAGCTCTGTCGGCCATGGTGGCTGGATCTCAAAGGAGGCTTTGCGACATGCGGATGTCATATCTCAGGTCGACAGAAAGTTCATCTTGATAAAGATTTCGGCTAGTACCGCATCTTTTAGTCATGGCAACACAAACGCTCCTACGGAAATGTTGGTCATCGTAGATCAGCACGCTGCAGATGAGCGATGCCGCGTTGAAGACCTGTTAGGAGAAATTTGCAGTGCACCTGTTATGGACGAGCGATTAGCAAATGTAGCTTCAGTGCAACCCGGCGTGCTTACAACACCCCTTGAAAAACCTATTAGTTTTATCATGCCACGGCGGGAGATCCAGCTTCTGCGGACGTATTCTCAACATTTTGCTGACTGGGGCATTATCTACGACCTCCCACCTATCACGCCAACTGTGGATCAGCATGAGGAACACAAGGTCACCGTTAAGAGCTTACCTCCTTCGGTATTCGAGAGATGCACGGCAGTGCCAAAGCTTTTGGTTGAGCTTCTTCGATCAGAAGCCTGGAAACATTCCGAGGAGCGACCAAAATTTGAAAATGTCAGGGCTGCGACTAATGGCATCGATGACAGCACCAATTACCCATGGGTGAAGAAAATTCATAACTGTCCTCAAACAATTTTGGAAATGCTAAATTCCAGAGCCTGTCGGAGTAAGATTAAATTTTCGGTCATCATCTGTTGTTCTAAGCTGACAATTCTAGGTGCTATCATGTTCAATGACGAGCTCTCGAATGACCAATGTAAGGCCCTCATATCGCGTCTTGCCAATTGCGCATTCCCTTTCCAATGCGCTCACGGGCGGCCTTCTATGATACCTCTACTGAATCTAGATTCATTCACACAAGAGAGTTTATTGAACCAGAGAGCAGGCCTTCTGCAGGAAACACACTTTGGTGTAGCCTTCAAAAGATGGAAACACGGGATGGCCGGTATCACAGAGACCTAGAACCGGGAATACAACCTTTGCTACGAAATGCCGGACCTGATCACGTCATGCATTAATATAGTGTGTAATCATAAATTTTGATTGGTGTGTGAAACGCTTGTGCGCTTAGATCGACTGGGTATCCCTTCTTTGCTGCCCATCAGCAAAGCCCGAGCCATAATTCTTGCACGAATCGGACCAGTCATTCAGACCATTGTTTACGAAATGGATATCATATCAGAGGCACCCAAGCTGCGTTATGGATAATGCAACTTTAGTATACAATGTCATCCAAGACCACGGTGGTTGACCTGAACCATTACTAGTGGAAATTCTAAGAGCACGGCGTGCTCAACACCGCCTAGTTGCCAAGAGGTTTCAACAGCGCGGACGAGAAGATAGCTGTTATAGTAACAAAACAGTTAGTTACTAATACGACAGTATCTGTAGGTAGCGGTATTTAAGAGAAATGCAAGAAGGTCTATTTATTGTACTAAGGTTATCCCATTTCGGATAGTGAGTGCTGTATACAGACATTGGTTATGATAATAGAACACAACCTTGTAGAAGCGATAGCTATGTCTGCACGTCCATTTTATTTCAATAGAAAGCCTCATAGATGACCACTACAGATCATCTCGTCTGGAGACGCTGTGCTATCAAAGTTGTTATGAAGTACGCTGATCCTTGCCCACTAGGAGGCCTACGTACGCTTTAACCGCGCAGAAGATTAGTCACCTTCTAGGCCAAGGACAAAGACACTCTCATATGTATCTCGTAGCACGATGAGGCTAGTGCCAATTACTTTAGTAAGAGGCGTCGAGTCTCCTACAGTTTGGCGCCGCCATGCCTCTCTGGGCTTGGCAAATTACGCCCATCAACGTCAAATGTGAGGAGCCTCTGCTCTACTGTACATCGCTATGCATGATCAGTAGAGTACAGTTAGTGAGCACCTGAGCATCCTCATGGTCTCGCTGCTCAGGTGTACTCTTTCTTAGTGTACCGTATGTACATACGATTGGTGCGCAAATTCTAGTCATAGTGCATAGAATATGACAAGGCAGG
>Ga0335075_10006380_pt1 | contig 18220 bp, 18 predicted proteins | sample Lox_Sample_24_FD_206723 | JGI IMG/M metagenome (GOLD analysis project Ga0335075, IMG submission 206723) | Soil microbial communities from Loxahatchee National Wildlife Refuge, Florida, United States - Lox_Sample_2.4 | ecosystem: Environmental > Terrestrial > Soil > Wetlands | place: USA...
TAATGCGCCGATCGGCAGGACACACGCAATGAGTGCGAAGGCGTCTTCAACATCTACCTGGGGCCGATGATTGTGCGAGCGTGCACTTGCGCGATACTCGTGGCAGCTGGCAAGCTTTCGTTATGCTCTCCGCATTCACCGCTCGACCTATTGTTGAGCTCAGACAGCGGGACAAATTTAAAATCGAATCTATCCTTGCCTATGGTAGCTGCCTACTGTCCCAGCTCTGCTAATTAATTCAGCGCTGATGTTTTGTAGGAGATAGATTACTTGTCGGTCTGAATACTGGAAGTCTTCGTATATACCGAGTCAACGAGCTTCCCGCTGATGAAGGGAAGCAAAATGGCGCCGCAAAGGTTGACGACAAGCCTCCATCCCGACCAGGTTCCTCCTCTGTGAAAAAGCCGGTTGATCTGCTTCGAGAGCTCGAGAAATTCTCCTCGCGGGCTATAGAACAATTGGCGATCATCAAAGAAGCGAATATCCTTATATCTCTATCGAATGCCTACGTCTCAATACATGACCTCTCGTCATATACCCTTCAAGAGCAGCTGTCGAAGACAAAAAATGCGACTACTTTTGGAGTTACGTCAAATATTGTGAACGACCCAGCTACCGGGATCCCAGAGATCATATCAAGACTGGCTGTGGCTGTCAAGCGGAGACTTTTGTTATGGTCATGGCACGAGTCAGAGCTCTCTACGGATGTAACTGAGATCACCTTGGCGGCATCTATTCGGACGTTGGTTTGGGCTTCAGCAACAACTATTATCTGCGGGATGAGCTCGGGATATGTCATAGTTGATGTTATTACACAGGATATCCAGGATATTGTTGGCCCAGGGGCTATCGGCGGAGCCGCAGGCACGGAGGGCAGCCGTTTTGGTGGAGTTGGATCTGCTAGCATGGGTTACATGGGGCTTGGAGGATATACCCCTAAACCGTTGATCACGAGATTAGGAGAGGGAGATGGTGATGGAGAGCTTCTGCTTGCCAAGGACATCAACTCCCTCTTCATCGACTCAAAAGGAAAGCCGCTAGAAAAGAGACAGGTCCCATGGCAACAGGCTCCGGAGTCTATCGGTTATTCGTACCCTTATCTCTTAGCTTTACAATCCGCCGCAAAGGGAGCATTGGAAGTACGAAATCCAAAAACTCTGACTGTCCTCCAGACTATATCATTACCAAATGCAAGCCAGTTGCACTTCCCCCCTCCAACGGTCAGTTTAGCTCACGCTGGAAAAGGGTTTCATGTCGTAAGCGACCGGTCGGTATGGCGAATGGAAGCAACTGATTATGATTCGCAAGTTGACCAGCTTGTTGACGGCGGGCATTATGATGAGGCTATCGGTCTCTTAGATATGCTTGAGGATGCTCTACTACGAAATAAGGAGGAACGCACGAAAGAAATCAAGATGCAGAAAGCACAACTATTATTCGAGCAACGCAAGTATCGGCCCGCCCTTGACCTCTTTACGGAAGTGAAAGCACCTCCCGAGCGCGTGATTAGATTATACCCGAGTGTCATCGCTGGCAACTTATCCACCCTTGATGGCAGACCTGATGATGGGAATGTTGAAGGCGAAAGCAACAAGCAGAATGGCAATGGTGAGCTACATGGCGCTTCAGAGGACCCTGCGCCGGAGCTTCTAGTCGGGTCACCGAAACCTGCGGCTCTGAGCCAGCTTATAAACGCCCAAAAGGGACATAAGAAATCCCGATCCGATGCTGGATCAATAAAGTCCTTTATGAAGGGTCATACAGATGGTAGCGAAACTGCCAGTATAACTGCAAAGCCTACTGAAGATGGACCTCTTGAGGGTAAAGATTTGGCAACTGCTGTACTCGAGCTGAACGGATTTCTTGTAGACACACGAGCCAGGAGACTCCTACCATACTTGGATCCCGAGACTGGTAAACTTAAGCCGATTTCGGATGACAGAGAAGAGCAGGAGAAAGCAAAGAAAGCTTTTGACTCTTTACTCCTTACACCTTTGCCCGATTCCAAAACTGAAGTCGACCGAGAAGAGGAACTCGTCCGGATTGCTAAGCTGGTAGATACTACCCTTTTCAAAGCGTATATGCTTGTACGGCCTTCATTAGCAGGCTCTCTATTTCGCATACCGAACTTTTGTGAACCAGATGTCGTCAACGAGAAGCTCCTAGAGAACGGCCGCTATAATGATCTCGTCGACTTCTTCCACGGCAAGAAGCTTCATCGGCCCGCTCTAAACTTATTGAAACGATTTGGTGAAGCGAACGACGCAGACGAGACAGCACCCACACTTCATGGCCCGCAAAGGACAGTTGGATATCTTCAAAACCTGCCTCCTGAGATGATTGGTCTCATCCTAGAGTTTGCCGAATGGCCCCTCAGAGCAGACCCAAACCTGGGTATGGAGATCTTCCTTGCTGATACAGAGAACGCAGAGACTTTGCCTAGGGACGAAGTCGCCAGATTCTTGCAGCGTATCGACTTAAATCTTGCCGTCAGGTATCTGGAGCACATCATTAATGAGCTCAATGATCTAACGCCCGACTTTCATAACTGGCTCGTTGCCTCGTATATCGAGGATCTTAGAGGCCGCAAGGACCACAAGGCCGCGACATGGCGTGAGTTAATGGATAGGCTACTTTCGTTTCTGCGTTCTAGTAAACAATACTCACCTTCAAAGGCGTTTGGATTGATACCCAGGGAAGGTACGTTTTCTTTATACCCTATTGGAATAAAGCTCTGACTATTATGCTAGATCCGGATTTTTATGAAGCTCAAGCTGTAGTTTTGAGTAACATGGGTCAGCATAAGCAGGCGTTGGAGATTTATGTCTTTAAAATAAAGGATTTCGAGAAAGCAGAAGAGTAAGTCCAGTATCATTATCAAACCATGCTCGACTAACCCTTGAAGATATTGTAATCGAGTCCATCTGACCGAAACATCACCAATATCCTCGCCAGTTCAGTCACGCCGCGCCTCGACTTCCGAACCTGACGACCCACTACCACCAATATACCACACTCTCCTGTCACTTTACCTTACGCCTCCTTTACCGCATCAACCAAACTGGCCTCCAGCTCTCTCGCTTCTCTCGAAGCATGGTTCACGACTTCCTGCGGCGTCAACACTCAATCTCATTCCCGCAACTCTTCCCGTGGCAGAACTCGAGCCCTACTTCAGAGGCCGCATCCGCGCTGCTAATTCTATTGTAAATGAATCCAGAGTGGTAACGGGCCTCCGGAAAGCTGAAGTTTTCAGAGCGCAGGCCATGTTGTTGCTTGGCGATGGCATTCCCGGAGAAGCAGGAGGACGTAACAGGCGGGTGGTGGTGGCAGAGGATAGAGTCTGTGGAGTCTGCCACAAGCGACTCGGAGGAAGCGTCATTGCCGTACTACCAGACAACTCTGTCGTGCACTATGGATGTCTGAGTCACGCAAGAGGTTCTGGGCAGTATGGCCCATAATGAATGTCCATTTCCTGCACTTGACACATAGCGAAGGAGTTGTGGACATGTCCTATAGCCGTAGAACCATATCATATGCTCGTCATATCGAGAATCAATTATTCGTCCTCCACAACTTCTTCCCCATAATTCTCCTCCTCCTTGCCCTCATCCACAGCACCATTCTTCATCTCGTTCTCAGCCGCGCCATTAGCATCCCGTGCCTTGTCCTCTTCCATTCGTTGCGTGAGCTCCGCATTAATGCGCTCCTGTAGCTCAGCAGTGGCCTTGCGCAATGCACCCAGATAAGCCACTCTGCCGGCAGTGTCGGATGTTGCTTGCGCGGGCAGCGGGTGGCGGTAGGAGAATGCGGCGTTGGTGGGGGAATCATATGTTGCAGTTAGGAGCTGGGGCGAAGGCGCCGTTGCGTGATCATCGGCTGACGTACATGAGGAAGACATCGTTGTGCCGTGGCCGTGGGTGGGATTGCGCCGAGCTGATTCCGTGGGAGCGGCACATGAGTGAGATAGAAGCGACTTGTGGTTTTGCGGTTGTTGGATTTGCAAGGAAAGCTTGGCTCTAGATCTACTTCCGGCCAAGAGGTATGCGCTTGTACTCAATCCACAACGTCAAGGCCTGGGAGGTTCTAAGCTTTACTTACGTATATGCATAAACATGAGTCTGATTGCAAGTATGCTTTTTGTTCGATATTTTCAACCAGAAGTCTGTTCAAGATGACTTTTGCGGATCCCCTCCTCGTCTTGTCACTCTACCCCGCGTAGACGTACTGTGTTTTTACTCGGTTCATAAATATTTATGCACGACAATGCCTCCTCCGCCAGGCACGGAGCATCGCGCTCCAGGGTCCTTTTCTCCCTTAATAACAACGACAACGCAGAGCACGACCCAGAGACCAAGCCTACGGCGGATCGATTCCTCCTACAGTGACTCGGAGTCTCCTCAGTCGGCCACCAATCGCACCCAGAATGTGCAGCCGCAACGGTCCCCTGGTGCCCTTACAACCTCGCATCCGAACTCCAGTACGACCAGCTTGCAGAACTTCTCTCGACCAACAACTACCTACGCATCCAGTGATTCACCTCGACGGGCTGCATCTCCCGTGACGATCGCGCCTACGAAGGCGTTAGGTGTGGAATTCAACAAGGGTCACAGCCGGAAACATTCAAATTCGCAAGGCTTCTTTGAGCCTACTTTACCCACTGCTGCGACTATAAAGCCTAGTATTGGGAATACTGGTGGCGCCATGCCGAATCCTAATCTGACGGCGAGTCAGATCGCCGCACAGGCGGCGATGCAGCATCAGGGCCAACACATGAGGCAGAGGTCTCAGACTCTCCCTACGGACAATACTCCTCATGTCCAGCCAAGACCGAGGCGTGGGCCAGCAAGTCCACCGATGCTGAGCCTGACGGAGGCTTCGGGGGAGAGGCAGAATGGATTTGGCAGCGTGTCTGGGCAAGGAGGGCAGATATACCGAAATGGATTGCTTGGAAGCACTCAAAGCGCAGCAGCAACAGCAGCCAGCGTTGTGTTTCAACGGAGTCCACAGACATCTCCGGTCCTGCCGCCCTCAGACCACTCCCCAGTCAGCCGGGATCCAGAAAAGCCTGCCAAGTTAGAGAAGTCGTCAAAGGTCAAGTTGTTTTCGCGGCCAGGAAAGATTAGTACGAAGGACACGAAGGAGAAGCCACTGCCGAGCCCCAATAGGCTAGGGTTGCTGCAGAAGAGTAATATGAGTACAGCCAGTTTATCTGATTCAATCATGTCTGGGAATTCGAGCATGTACAGCCTGGCAAACTCCTCGAGTGCCACTATAAGGCCCGTGGATGCACCTCTTGAAAAAGAGAAGGAAAAAGACAGGGAGAAGAAACATCATTTCCTATCAAGACAGAAGCATAAACTGACTAGTAAGGATGATCATCATCTGCCACTATCATCTGCGGCATCAAATTCGAGGCCGGCAGATCCAAGTGCGCCTTCTAGTTTATATAACTTCAGCCTTCCGCCTAGTCCTGGACCTACAACGACAAGCTTTGCAAAGTCAATGAGTGGACTGGATTTAAGACATGGTGGTAGAGCCCTAAGAGAGAAGAAGAAAGAAGAGAAGGCTGCTGGTTCAGAATTGAATCTACGAGCAGATGAGGGAATACACCAGTGGCAAAGCGAAGGACCCTCAAGTCTGGGGTCAGTAGGCGGAGCAGCCTTCTTTGGACCATCGGGCAATATCTACGGGGCGGATCCTCAAGAGCTTACGAAGTACGGGCTTAACAATATGACAGCTGATGATGCGTGGCCGTTTTTGAAAGCCAGACTATTGATTATTTTCGAAGGCGAAGACCTGAGATTACCTGTGGAGGACTTCAATAGGCTTGTAACGTAAGACCCCCGCTTTCTACAGTTGCGCAATGTTTATTGACTTGGATAGCACCCATCTTCAACGCTGTATCCAGAAGCGGGCCCCAAATCTAATAGTCGAAGATCTCCGAGACCTGCTCACCACTGGATTCAGCTACCTTGACCAAACACTCCGCCGCACCTCCGATGACCGACTAATCCCACACCTTGTGGAATTGTGGCTCTTTACCTTCACCTCCATCTTGCCTTATATGCAAGCCGTCTTTCTCCCCCTCGACCTCGAATTCTCCGGCCACGGCCCCATCATGACACCCGACCAAGCCCTCTCTTTCTGGGGCGCCCTTCCTTTGAATTCAGCCTCAAATCCCAAAACCAACCAGAATAGCGCGGCAGCAATTGTCCCAGCGGGTCATGTCCTCGAAGTCCGCCGTATCGTCCTAACCGCGTACCGCGATACCGTGATCCTCACACGCTTCGAGACCCTCAAAACACTCTTCTCGCGACTCAGCCTCGAATCAATCAACCTCCCCCATCTTCCCCCGCCTCCGCCTCTCAGTGAGAATCTCTCTTCCTCCCCAGACTCCTTCAACCGTCCCAGTACAGCCATGTCACTCGACCCTTCCTTAGGCTCCTACAACTCCCAATCCACAACCCTCCTCGGAGGCGCAGAATCCTCAGGCGCCAGGAGCCGAGCAATCAGCAACGTCAGCTATGGCTCTGACGGGCCCCTTCGCAGTGTTGGCGGTGGAGATGCGAGCATGACTCCGCCTACGAGGCCGTTTACGCCTAGCTCTTCGCATCCTGGCTCTCTAGGCGCAGGACTGGGTCTCAATAACACTGCAGGCCTAGGCGTAGGGGCAGGCGTCGGCGGCATCAGAGCGCTGGAACGCGAACGTAGTGAGCGCGAGAGGGAAGTCAATGCTATTGAGAGTAAGCATATCACAGAGACGGTAGGCAGGATGTTACAGTGTATGAGCGTGTTGGCTAGTGTGGGTAGTGTCGGAGGGGTTGGTGGGGCGGGTACCGCAGGGGAGTGGTATGATGAAGATAGTCAGCGGAAGATGGAGGAGCTGTGTCGGAGTTTGAAGCTCAATTGGCTTGGGAGGGGAAGGATGGGGAGGAACAGGAGGGGTTTGGTTGGTGCGAAGGTTAGGGGACCTGGTGGTGATGGTGATGGCGGTGCGAGTATGCTGTAAGCGTGATGGGATTTGTACTCGGTCAGCATTGGGTGGAATGGTGTTTGGGCGGTCATGGACGCGCTGGGAAACGCGAGAGCAACTTCATGTGAGCATCGGGCTGGCGTTTATGCATGGCAAGGTCAATAGGAAAGGTAAAATGTAACGATCGGGACGATCGAGTCAAGGGTGGCTGCTGTCTAGAGAAAGCCTCGTTATAGATTACGATACTGGAGTACAGTACAGTACAGTATCAAGCACAGCTCTTGTACAATATACTATTCATCATATGCCATCTAAGTCTCCGACCAATTGAGATGATGCCTATATATCCTTCAACCATAATAGCATAGTCTTATAGGAACCAAAAAACCTAATCTTCAAAAGCCTGTTAGCCCATCTGATCATAAGATACTAAGCAGAGTAGTCGGTTGAAAGGAAGAAAAAAGTTTGAATGTGCATGCTCGGACATCCAAGGAATTTTGGCCCTCATCTGCTCCGAAATAGGTTCTAGGTGGAGCTCGAGTGAAAACTGCGAATGTGGTATGTGTTTCATCATCGCATGCACGGTAAGCGTGAGGCTGAGGTGGATTGTAGTGATAAAAAGAGATGGAAGCGAACTGACCGTTTGTTGGGATGCACGGTTAGATTGAGAGAAAAGAGCTGCTACCATAAGTGAGAGCTGTGAAGTGTCATGCAATTTTCTTTAGAGTGCTGTGCGTGAGAGCCTTATACAAAAGTTATATATAGCAATATTTCGTAGTATGAATGTCAGAATGGGGGCGGAGATAGTTCGACTCTCTGGGAATCTTGCACGCGATTTGTGCGGCTGGGTCGTTGAATGGATAGTGCTACGAGGCCTCTTGTCAGCAAATATGCTATAGGACAGTGTGGATATGAGAACAAGGACTTGATGATCTGGGTCAGACAGCGTGTACTGGCAAGTAGCAGGTCAACTATGTGGAAGACCCGAATAAGACTCCTCAAGGTCGAATCGGATGGGGAAAGAAGACTTTCATATAGTTGTCATCATTCCAGATGAGGGGTGAGGAAGATTGAAAAAGTTGGGATGTGAGACTCACAAGTTTGATGACTACTTTCCTTGTGGTATTGCCCGGCCCAATTTTGCATGTAGATTGGGCCATCCATAGTACATTAGCCTCTGTACCTGTATACAGTTAAATGTATTGTTGAAACATCCCCAAATGGTAAAAGAGATGTTTGGGAGAAGCAAAGTGAAAAGTTTCAAAGCGAAGTCGAAGTTCGGTCGCTAGGCCGGTAGTCCGCCTCTTCACGTGACTTCGGCTAACAGCCAGTTGTAATGGAGGAGGCTGCCGAACCGAAAAGGATCAGCGATCTGATTCCCCCCAAGCTTTTCTGGATGGACGCCGCACCACAGCAGGCCCATAACTCCCGGCCTATCTTTCTGCGCGACTGAGGAGACCGACCACCAAGGACAAATTCCCGCAGCGACAGCAACACCGACGACAAGCACGACCAGAACCTCGTTCTGATATTCTGTCATCCTCTACTGCAAGACTTCTGTCGTCGACAACGCCTCCTTCATGTTGCGTCGTCCCTCCGCTCGTTTCCCAATTGCCTCAGTATCTGTCGCAAAAAGTTCATCGCGCCTCACGCATTAGCTGCTTGTGGGCATTTACGCCGCGCGACTTAGGATATATCCCCTCAGAGGCCTCTCCATCGTTCAGAACACACCTGATAACGACCCTTTGCACTGCTACACATCTCTCTCCACCGACCTCACCATCTCACGTCGATGCGGTACTTGCCGCTCCCTGACAGTGATTATATTCTCCCGACTCAACGGCTATATTGGTCGTCACACACGCCCAAATACGGAGTTTGCTGAAGAGTCTTGCTCTTTCCTACTCAGCTTCTGCCTCCTCCGGATTGGAACTTCGTAATAATTGCGACTCACGCGATTAGCCGCTGCATGAGACTTGGCAGGATCGGATACATTGCCACCCTGTAAGATCTAGAGATATCGTGATTGCACGGGAGGCACGTTATCTCACCTTGACGAAGGTGGAGGTGGATTAAGCTGTGAGCACGTGCAGGGTGCACCTCGGTATCCGCGCCGTGGCTCTACAGCAGAATGATGGCTAGCATGGCTCAGGCCTACTCTCCACACCCTGCTGGACTTCAGCATCCAGGTGTAGGGCCGGGTCATCCTATGGGGCCAGGTCATCCCCAACAAGGTGGCGGACAAGCTGGACCTGGGATGCCGCAACAGATACACATGGGCGTATCTGGTCCTGGGCCTCAAGTGACACAGCCTGGAGCAATGCTTGCAATGCCACCCGGAGTCACTGGGCCCGGCGTTCCAAGTGCGCACGCATTGCAGCACTTGAATCCTAACCAGGCCCAGATGTATCAACAGCAGCAGGCGCAAATGGCTTGTATGTGAAACATATCCTAGTCCTCCCTTCAAGCAAGGCTTTTTTTAATAGATGACTTTTAACTATTATACTAATGTTTTCACTAGATGGCACCCCTCAAATGCAAATTCAACACCAGCAGCAGCAAGCACTGCTACACCAGCAAGCGCAACGAGCTGCAGCAGCTAGAAGCGCTATCATGGCACAACAGTTCAATAGTGGTATGCCGATGGGTATGCCCAATGGGATTCCTCCGCAGATAAATGCAGCACAGTTCGCAGCAATGAGGGGTGGTCCAAATATGCGACCTGTAGCCCTTCCCCAGCATCTTCAGCAACAACAGCAACAAGCACAGCAACAAGCACAGCTTGGCGCGATAGCTCAAGAGCAAGCACAGCAACAGCAGCAGGTAACTCAATATTTCAATCCCATCTCTTTCAAGTCCATGACCATGTCTTACTAAGATAGCATCAGCAGCAGTTGATGGCCCAGCAAATGGCAATGCAAGCGAATGCTGCTGCACAGGCAAACAGCAATGCCGGTCAACCTAATCAGATGGCGCCGCAGCAAATGCAAAATCTTCAGAATGCACAGCTGCAGGCTGCGCAACAACACCAACAGCAGCAGCAGCAGCAGCAGCAACAGCAGCAGCAACAGCAGCAGCAGCAACAACAACAACAACAACAAGCTGCAGCCACGCAACAATCCCAGCCCCAAGGACAAGTTCAGCCACAGGCTCCACAAGCTCAACAACCGCAACCACAAACGCCGCAGCAGCAACCAGCTCAACAGCAGCAACAAGTCGCAGCATCAGCGATGATGCAACAGAGGCCACATGATCGGATAAAAGGGCATTGTATACTGAAATTAGTCCAATTTGGTGATCATCTTAGCCAGTTCGTGGTAAGCTCGAAATCAATAGAGTTTTACATGTCTCGTGGTGCTCAAATTCTGGATGCACAGGCTACGAAACAACGAGATGACCTAGCTTACTGGGCCGAATTCGTGGAAACGTTCTTTTCTCCTCGAGGAGTACTCCGCCACTGGGTATGGGACATCGAAGAGAATAGCTCCAAGCAATATGAGGTTACATTCCCGGCTTTACCAAGATACTTTTTCACGCACTTCGAGAGTGGAGTTATAAATATGCAGATGATCGCTGAGAAGGCGACGGAGAAGGCGTTGCCAAACAACTGTCATTACATAGAAAGCCAAAAGTCAAGCTTCATCTATTGGTTTGACAATAGATCTCAGGTATGTTGTCCGTCATGACATCGTCGTGAAAGACCGACTTCTTTTAAGCGGTCGATGCTCTTGCCCATTCACATATGTATCGAGCTCACAAATCGCAGTTGGTGGCCCACGGTACATTGCGTGCCCAATTTGACGCAAATCAGAAGATTGAGCTACTAGAATTTGCGACAAGCCATCATGAAGAATATGTCTCACGAAGAGGAATTCTGGAGGCGGCAAGACCGTTGCATGAATGGCAGAAGGAGTGGCAAAAGGCTAATGCGCCACCGGATGGGAAACAATCACCCGAGATGAGCAAGAAGAAGGCAAAACCGATGAAATCCCCACCTACCGCTCCACCTGAGATCGATATACCAGACACAAAGCTCAAGGGAGGCCTGGGGATCACTCCAGCGGTGTTTCGATTTCTTGAGGTAAGTCAAGTTTGGAAAATCGATGCTACTCCATGAAAGTTCTAGCTGACAGCCTCACAGATCGCAGAAGTCCTGAGTCAGATGAATCCACTCTTCAGCTACTCCCACCAGCATATCAACCTTGCGCCCTACAACGCATTAGACCAATATGTTCAGAATATCTCCATAGCTGGACAAGGGATGCTGCAGTCAGGCCAGCGGACACCAAGTATGAGTCAATTCCCTATGGGCCAATCGCCATCAGCGGCCAACCTTGGTCTTCCAGAGAACGTCATTGGGGGCAGCCCAGCACAGGGAAACATGCAAGCACCTGGAATGGCACTGCAACAGAGCCAGCAAGGAACTAGCTCAAGTGGTCCAAGTGCAAATACAAGTCCTAACGTCTCCAACAAGCGTCGAAGACCGAGTGTGAAGACTGAGGGAGACGATGCCGCTCAAGCAAATGGCGTGCAGCCCAAAGTGAAACCCAGTCCACGGATCGGAGTAAAGAGGCAGAAAGGAAACGCTGCGTGATTGCCCCCGATCAACTATTGGAATCACCCCATACAAACAAGTTAGCATCTCGAAAATCTCGAACGGAAATTCAGATGCTCGGCGTCATATGCGTAATGTGACATGTGTGCAGGGCCGCTATGACAGCTGCTAATAACCCAGTCTAGATATCAGCGTGGCATGGCGTTTCTCGGTAACATCTGGTCTTTGAATTTTGGGATTCTGGATTTTGGATTTTGGATATATGACAGAAAGAGAGATGGCCGGTAGACGACTGGCTAATACCTTGTATCAACATTATACATTTTGTCATTGTTTTTTATGCATGTTTACAGTTACTGCGTGCATGAATGGCGCGGATGGAGGCGGGTGTAGGTAGAGGTGAATGGAGAAAAAGTTGGATACCGCTTTCGCTGTTGAGAATCGTGAACGAGATATGTCTTTGTGAGCCATTACTAACATGTCTCTATTCGGTGCGGACAACTGTGCCATACTCCGGGAGCCCCTCTCCCTACGGATTTCATCATACGCAGGTACGTCTCGTACTGTACTTTAGTCATTCTTTCACTTAGCTCTCAACGCTTCTATCTGTTTTTAGTTTGTGTTCCCTAGTGACCATCTCTCACCACCAAAAATAGTAGCAAGCACGTCCAAGCACGGCAGGTGTGCCTGTTGGAAAACTGATTGATGGGGACTTCAGCTGAGACAGCAGATACTAAACCAACACTTCGAAACGGAACGGGGATGGATTTCTACGGTAACAGTTGTGTGAACGGCGATTGTCTGTATATTGGCGGCGAAAGGGCTAGATCGAGTTTGAGGAGAGTTATGATAGTCATAGCTTTCCTTTTTTTTCACAACCTCCCATACAGTTCTCGTGAATATCTTTCTCGTCGACAAATGATCTTATATCGCTATTATTCTTGCCGACGAACCGTTTCTGTTTTGTCGTCAATTAGTTCATCTACCTTCCCATTTCACATTAGATGTCCATGCCTTGATCAGGTTTCGTTGCTTCTCTCATAGCCCTACTGCCAACGGCTTCTTTGGCTGGGGTGGCGAGTGTTCAGAGCGGAAAAGAAGTCGCTTGTGATAGCAAAGATCTCTTCTATCCACGTTTTGCTTGGCAGTTCTTAAAGGTTTCATCCATTTAGGATGCACTGATCAGAACTCGATGGCGAGCCATTTTTAGACTTTCTTCTCTAGATACATTATTCTTTCCCCCACAGCGTTAGTATTTTATCACCATCGTTCAGTCCATGATGGTCAATGCCGCTCAGTCAGCAACTAATACTTATATCTTTCGGTCCACCCAAATTCCAGGAAGTGTTCACGGCATTTCCATCTCTCCGAGTCTTTCAACATATATGCCAGCCATTCTTTGCAGCTGACCTTGGGCATCAGTAACTTTCATGATTGTCCGTCATGACGAACCTTCCCGGCATAAATGACGCACGATAACATATATCGCCGAGAACAATAGATTTTTAAAGGATGGCTAAGCCACCCGGCCAGTCCTAGGCTATTGCATATCCGGCTATAGAGAGGAGATGGAGCTGATAGTTAGTGTTCGACAGCCTCGTCGCGTCAGCCGCACTAATCTCTTAGAACTTAATTGACTCCGATTGGTCAAGGAGCGCTAGGATCAAGATCATCCTAAGCGGCGCACTTCTCTTATTAGTGATTGGTCGAGGCTTTCTTCATATCCTTGGCATATGGGATACGTACTTGTTGTCCTTGTCCACCATTTACACCTTTCTGTGGGCCATTGGCGATCAACCACGAGTCTGGGTGTTGCCAAAGATAAAGAATACCATTTCTGTAATGCTTAGCTATTAAAACTAACGTAATAACGTTTTACGAAGATTTTGACACAATAAGTACTCTTCAGTGGAATGTACAGTATCGAATCATGAAGATGTTTCAGCCCGATGACTAAATGCAACTGAGAACTACGCACAACCTCAAGTAGGCTTGACCATGTAAAGGAGCTAATTCGTGTAACTATCGTTGCTTCGGCGATAAGGCGGATTAGCCCGTCACTCCCACAAAGTACACGGCACAGATGTCTCCTACTGCCCGTTCATATCCTGCAATCGTCACATGAGAGGCATCCCAATAAAGTACAACCTTACGCAACACCATCACCAAACTCGGCATATCAGTCAGCGATTTAATCAGGGATGCAGACCATCCAAAACCTCTTCCATGGATTCCCCTAAGCATGATGATGTGCCTTTGGAGCAGGACAGGTCGGTAGTGAGGATACTAGTCGTGACTTTGATATGGAGTCCGGGATTGAGAGACTAGATGCATGTTCAGAGGGACTAGATAGACTTGAAAAGAAACTTAGAGAGCTGAAAGCAGCCCGAGCTGAGATAGATCAGGACATTGCAATGATAGAAGGCGCGTTAGGCCTTGTAGAGGACAACTCAAGTTGAAGCAGCACAGCAGGATGTTTCGTGTAACATAATATATAATATAACATTCGAGATATGTATTGTCTGGTGTGGTGTTGACCTTAGGAGTTATGACAGAACGGAAGCAAAAGTTACAGGGCGTCCGGTGCATGATTGTCTTCCGCGACCTGATGTTGCCAACTCTTGATGATTTAATACCCAACCCTGAATTCGATAACAACTTCATTACGAGCTCATACGTGACAAGAATTCACTATTACCCTCCTGTAAACATAAGATGCTTGCTACAATAAATAGCTCAAGTTATATGAAGCGCAGGATCAGCGACCCCCCTGCAAACCAGGTTTTCATGCGCTAGGAAAGTAATGATCCGTAGAAGTAAACGTACCAAGAAATATGTCACCACCATCTTCTCTGCTTCCTGCGATATCATTTGGTATGGAAGAGATGGCGGTCCGCTGTAAGCCATCGGCCTGACTTCCTCGTGATGTACTTCGCTACGCATATCTTCTCCATTTAGATCTCTGATCTTCTTTAAACTCGTCTCATCATCCTCAGTTGCGAGACCTCTATAAACTCTGGTGGGACCTCGATGCCGAGACCGAGACCGTGCCCCCTGCCTTGCTCCGGCCATTGGTGTTCTTAAATAAGTAATAAAAAGTTTTTATATTTATTTTATTTATTTTCTCTTACGCTGATCGGGCTAGCTATGCAGGACTTCAATTGTTGCATGGAAATCCTACAAAATTGCGGGATAAAAACCCTATTTACTAGTTTTTCCTGTTCTATAGTCCCTCGTAGCCTATGATAACATTGATTGCGCTTGCTACTAATGAAGAGATGAAGGATCGATGTCTGCTATGTTCCTTGAGGCTTTAGTTGTCCTGGGGCATCCCTCCTCTCTTTGGCCTTCCTCCAACCCTGTGTCTTAGACACTTTAACACGTTGTCCACCCCACAGCTCAGCCTCTCTTTCACTCTCACACATACACATAGGTCTCGGACATGCTACCATGGGTACCCACGTGTTCATATCACGGCAGCTCTGACAGCATCTTGGATCTTGTTTCTCACATAGAGGACAGACGACCAAAATTAGGTGACAGCCATTGGATCGGCACTTACTCAAGTTATCCGATGGCGTCGCACAGACATGGCATCTCGATACCGGTTCCACATGCGTATTTATGGTCAGCCCGACCGAGCCCCTAGCATCAAAAACGTAGTTACGACCCCGAAACAGAGATTCATGAGGCTGTTTTCGGCCCTGCTTGATCTCTTCGTCCATCCAAGACAAGTAAGCCGCAATACCACCGTGCAGCGTGCAGACTTTTTGGCCCTCTTGGGACCCAATTTTCTCTTGCATCCACCTTGTCGCCTTCTCGCACCGGATTCCACCAGTGCAATACGTCATGATTTGCTTCTCTTCTCTCTCTAGATCCTGCAGATGGGTTTCGATATACTGTGGCCATTGCGAAAACCTGCGTATTTGTGGTCGCATGGCCGGCTCTCTTGTGTGGGGGTCGATAAAATAGCCGATCCGGGATTCATAGATGTTCCTGACGTCCAAGAGCAAAGTCTTCTCTTCATAACATCTTTTGTGGAATTCTGCAGGTAGCAGTGCTTCAATATTCTCCCATTCAGCTGGTGCGTATCCTTCTATTCCCATCGGCGTGATCTCAGCAGTAATCCGGACGCTAGCTCTCTTCTCTGGTCCGAATACACATGCACAGCCCTTCGAAGGCTTAAAGAACAGTTGACGGTCTTCTTCCGTATCTAAACGTAGTCCTGCAAAGCTCCAATGCTTACAACAGTAGCGTATATACTCATCTATTTCAGGGCTAGTTCCTGCTACGGTCACATTGTAGCCTTCTCTGGCGATTCTGATCTTGCCAGTGAGGTTGTGCTTCTCTGTTAGGTCTTTGTGCAATGCTGCCAGGCTTTCAAGGTCTTTGGTCTTTTCTACTTCTGGCGAAGGAAGTTGAGGCTTGTTGCTCCAATAGCGGTAGAACAGAAGGACGGTGCCGCCTAAAGCTGAGGCTGGACAGGTACATGTATACATAATTGGGTCTGACTGCCCCCTGTTCAGACGAGACGTACTCATGACGCCGAAATGGAGTTCATGAAGGAGTTTCAAGTAAAGCCAGCATTACACGTGCAGGTCGCCAAAATCTCGCTTGTTTCACCTCATCAACGCTCCCTCTCAGGGCGACTGCCGCAACAAAGGGCAAACTTAAAACACAGTCTTAAAACTGCCTACCTTTAACGTTCTCCCCATATCACATCATCTCTCATCAACCTCTCCCTCTCAATTAATCTCAATATTTCATTCTTTCCACCTTCCCAATCAACCCCACACACTAACGTGACAGCCACTTCTTCATGGCGACTACAACGAACAAATTTTACCTCCTCACCAACAATGGACTAACTGAGAGAGCCTGTGTTTGATGATGTTGAGCAAGATGACAATTTTCCATTCTCTTTTATAAAAGCTCGGAAAATTCGCCCTTGAGTAGGTTCAGATTTCCACATCGATCAGCTAGTTTTGCGGTCGTGCATCTCTTGGCAGCATAGAAAGGGGTGGTTATTTTCAATTTAAGACTATGCTATAAGCCATTTCCCATGTCTAGCACAACCTGCGCTGGGTAGTACATCAGTTCTTCTAGTTCTCCTTCTCTTTCAATACTGGGGATCCAGCTAATGGCCGCAGGCATGAGCGCTAGCAAAACAGGTTTATATTCAAAGTCAAGTTTGGTGCCATTATTTTCGGTCTCCATCCTTCTTTTATCAAAACTAGCACCGATCTCTGGCCAACAGAATTCCGTAGCATATTGTTTCTGCCGCAGCTTAACAAGTATTTCAAGGGCTTGTAAGAACGCCTTCCCCAAACTTGGTATCCAATCGTTTGATATAAGACGTGGTTCTTGATCCTTGGAGAGCAGTGCTTTTTGACCACTAACATCATGTGTCAGGAAGAGAGGCTCTAAGATGTCTGCGAGCTGTCGAGCGAGCTGGTCGGCGCGGGCCGGGAGAGTCTCTTCGAGAAGTTGGGGCTTTTGCGAAAGTCTGAACTGCAAATCTATCCGGAGTTTTTCAAAGCCAGATATGACAAAATCTCCACCTGAGTTGGCGAAATCAGCGTCAATCATCAATAACTGCGAGGCTCCCTTAGCTTACCTCTTTCTTTGAGCATCTCTGTCAGGTCATCCCAAATACCTCCCCTCTCAGTCCCAAGGACTGGGAACGGATCTTGGAAGACCCATTTGTATACGGCCCATCCAATGAGGGATCTAAGAAGTAAAACGTTTGAAATCTCCCCAGTTGCCAAAGCAGCCATATTCCTTTCAGGTACCACGCTTGCCAACAGCTCTGCAAGCGATTGATGATTTCGCTTTATGTACTCAGCGTCCGGTGGTGGAAGAAGACTGACTTCGCCACTTTCCATATATGAATCTGTGGCTCTATCAGCATGGCGTTCAAGACGTATCATTGCCGGCCCTATGGCTTGAAATGAGATTCGATGTTGTACTGATCGAGGACGACACAGTTCATCCCAACTTTCTGAGGAGAATCCAGTCGTTTCCTGATATAGAGTGGAGTCTTCCGTTTGACTACTACATGGAGAGCAGTTATATGTCCATGAGTTTACTCTTGTAGGTCGTACATCTTGAAAGCACTGTTGATTTGATGTAATGCTAAAGGTGCTTTGCGTATTTTGAAGGCTAGGAGTTAAACTCTGAATTGGAGTCTGTTGAATTGGCATCATACTGCCTCTGGTGTCAGTCTGGTTCCTGGATATAGTATCGGATGCCGCATCATTAACACAAAATAAAGCAGGAACGTGTGATTTAACAGAGTTGAACGGCTCATGCAAGTATGTTCTTCCACTCTTGAAAAACTCTTTCACATTGGGCCCCACAACCACTGCGTATTTGTTGGTCAAAAAGCAGCAATGTGCACTGATGTCTTCGATGCTGTAAAATGGCCGTGGACGCGGGACGCAAGCACTATTCAGATGTTTCCGCAGTTTTTTGTATCCTTCTCGGCGACGAGGACCCGGTGTAGCCAGAGTATGTCCAAACTCGTCGACGTAGTCTAGTAGAACATCCGTATGATTTTCCGGCCATTCTCGACGGGACGACATCGTGGACTTGGGACACGGCCAAGGTGAAAATTAGATAGATCTTTGGGAAAGGAAGGCCGAGAGGCACGGCGGGCGAAGTTCCACGAACAGACGCGAGCCGTATTTCGC
>Ga0335075_10006381_pt1 | contig 18218 bp, 14 predicted proteins | sample Lox_Sample_24_FD_206723 | JGI IMG/M metagenome (GOLD analysis project Ga0335075, IMG submission 206723) | Soil microbial communities from Loxahatchee National Wildlife Refuge, Florida, United States - Lox_Sample_2.4 | ecosystem: Environmental > Terrestrial > Soil > Wetlands | place: USA...
TTTTGCCTGGCAAAAGACGGGCAGCGTTTGATTTTGGTTTCGTGCATCGACAACCTGTTGAAGGGCGCTGCGGGGCAGGCGGTGCAGAACTTGAATTTGATGTACGGATGGGAAGAGCGGGAGGGATTGCAGTGACCATCGTAGTGAAAATTGGCGGATCGGCGATTGAAGATTCTGCAACGTTGCACAAGTGCGCGCGCTCCATTGCGGAACTGGCGCAGGACGGGCATCGCGTAGTGGTGGTGCATGGCGGCGGAGGCGCTTTGACGCGGATGCTGGAGCGACTCGGCAAGAAAAGCGAGTTCGTCGAGGGATTGCGCGTTACCGACGCGGAAACTCGAGATACGGCTTTGATGGTGTTGGGCGGACTCATCAACAAAAAGCTAGTGGCGGCGATTCAACTGGCGGGCATGCCTGCGATTGGATTCTGTGGCGGCGACGGAATGACATTTCGCGCGCGAAAGAAATTCGTTCATGGCCGCGATTTGGGGTTCGTTGGCGAGATCTGTTTCGCAGAGCCGTGCTGGATCGAAGCACTGTGGCAGCAGGGCGGCATTCCAGTGCTGGCTTCGCTGGCCTTGGGCGCCGACGGCGAATATTACAACGTGAATGCCGATGAGATGGCGGCCTCCTGCGCCGCGGCCTGCCACGCCAACACGCTGATTTTTCTGACCGACGTTCCCGGAGTGAAAGACGCCGCGGGCAGCGTGATGCCCAGGCTGAGCACAAAGCAGGCGGCGGAATTGGCGGCAGAGTCGATCATCAGCGGCGGCATGTTGCCGAAGCTACATGCTTGCGGACAGGCGCTGAAGCACGGTGTGGGACGAGTGAGAATTCTGCCCGCGACCGAAGCTGAAGTATTGCCGCAGTTTTATTTGACGAAGCTTTCCTGCGGCACGGAGGTTACTTATTCATGAGTGAATCGGTTGCAGTGCGCGAGCGATCGCGGAGGGCAGTTGGAGGAATCGAAAAGGAGCCAACTTTGAGCACGCATGTGCAAAACAGAATGACGGCAGCTGCCGCGAAAGTTCCGCAGGTGTTTTGGTGTCCCGACCTGATTTCGACTCGCGATCTCGGCCGGACCGGCGTAGATGCCGTTCTGCATCTGGCGGGCATCATGAAATCGCGTCCCGGTGATTTTCACAAATCGCTCGCGGGAAAGCAGATTGTGATGTTTTTCGAGAAGCCTTCTTTGCGCACGCGGCTAACATTTGAAGCCGGCATCGTGAGCCTGGGCGGCTCTGCGATGTTTGTGGATCAGACGCATGAACGGATCGACGCGCGCGAGGCATTGAGCGATGTAGCGCACAATCTGGAACGATGGGTAGATTTGATTGTGCTGCGCACTTACTCGCAGAAAACTATCGAGGGAATGGCGCACTACGCAAGGGTTCCGGTGATTAATGCGTTGAGCGATCTGGAGCATCCGTGCCAGGCGCTGGCCGACTATTTGACGTTGCAGGAGCGCTTCGGAGACTTAAAAGGCCGCTGCCTGGCTTACGTTGGCGACGGTAATAATGTGGCGCATTCGCTGCTGCTGACGTGTGCGTGCCTGGGATCGTCGATTCGTGTGGCAACTCCGAAGGGGTATGAGCCGAATCCGGAGATCGTTTGCGCGGCGCTTGAAATCGCCTCCGAGACTGGCGCCGAGATTCAGTTACTCAACGATCCGCATGAAGCGGTCGCCGGAGCTGACGCGATTTATACCGACGCATGGACGAGCATGGGGCAGGAGCGCCAGGAGAACGAGCGCTCGAAAATTTTTCCGCCATATCAAGTCAATTCGGAATTGATGGCCGAAGCTGCTCCGCACGCGGTGTTTATGCATTGCCTGCCGGCGCATCGCGGATTGGAAGTCACGGATGAAGTCATGGATTCGGAACGGTCCGTAATTTTCGAACAGGCGGAAAACCGCCTGCATGTTCAAAAAGCTATTCTTTATTTACTGCTGGGTGGCGGCAATCGCCTGCCGGCAAGGAGCGCTCATGCCTGAAAAAGTTGTACTCGCTTACTCGGGGGGACTCGATACCTCGATCATTATTCCGTGGCTCAAAGAGAATTATTCCTATCAGGTGATTGCGATGGTGGCCGACGTTGGCCAGGGCGACGACATTGAAGCCGTGGTGGAAAAAGCTTACGCCACGGGCGCAAGCAAGGTGGTCGTGGAGGATTTGCGCGAAGAGTTCTTGACGGGATATGTGTTTCCTGCGCTGCAAGCTGGCGCGGTTTATGAACACAAGTATCTGCTGGGGACATCGCTGGCGCGTCCGGTCATTGCCAAGCATCAGGTTGAAGTCGCGTTGCGCGAGGGCGCCACTGCCGTGGCGCACGGTTGCACGGGTAAAGGAAACGATCAGGTCCGTTTTGAGCTGACCTATCAGGCTCTCGCTCCGGAATTAAAAGTAATCGCCCCGTGGCGGGAGTGGACGCTGAAATCGCGCGAGGACTGCCTCGATTACGCGGAACAGCACGGCATTGCGGTTTCAGCGAGCCGAGAAAAGATTCACAGCCGCGACAAAAATTTGTGGCACCTGAGCCATGAAGGTGGGGAGTTGGAAGATGCGGCGAATGCTCCGCTGGCGACGACATGGCAGATGACGCGGTCGCCGCAAGAAGCTCCCGACAAAGAAGAACAGGTGACGATTGGTTTCGAGAAGGGGATTCCGGTGACGGTGGCCGGAATGAAGCTCGATCCGGTATCGCTGGTCGAATTGCTGAACGAAATCGGCGCGCGCAACGCGATTGGCAGAATCGATCTCGTGGAAAATCGATTTGTCGGAATCAAGTCGCGGGGTTGTTACGAAACTCCTGGCGGAACTTTGCTGATCGCGGCCCATCGCGAACTGGAAGCGCTTTGCCTGGAGCGCGAACTGGCGCACTTCAAGCAGCATGTTGGGCTGAAGTATGCGGAGCTTGTCTACTTCGGGCTATGGTTCACGCCGCTGCGTGAGGCGCTCGACGCCTTCGTCGCTTCGACGCAAAAGGAAATTACCGGGAATGTGACTCTCTCTCTGTACAAGGGAAATGTTTCGATCGTCAGCCGTGAGTCGGAGCACTCGCTGTATCGCACCGATCTTTCCTCTTTCACCATGGACGAAAGTTACGATCAGAAAGATGCGGCCGGCTTTATTCGCATCCTCGGACTGCCTTCGCGCACACGCGCGCGCGCACGGACGGAGGTCGCGCGATGAAGATGTGGTCGGGACGGTTCCGGCAGCCGCTGGATCCGCAATTCGAAAGCTGGCAGAAGTCATTCGACTTCGACCGCCGGCTGCTGCGTTATGAATTGCGGGCGAGCGCGGCTCATGCGCGCGCTTTGAAGGATGCGGGAGTTCTATCAGCGGATGAACTGATCGGCATTTTGGAAGGCTTACAGAAGATCGGGAACACGCCTGCCGGCGCGGGATTTGCCGAAGATCCGGAGGCGGAGGATGTTCATCATTTCGTGGAAAAGCAGCTGGTCGCGAAAATTGGAGACGTTGGCTACAAGCTGCATAGCGGCCGGAGCCGCAACGAACAGATCGCGACCGATCTGCGGCTTTATGTGCGTGCTGCAATTGATGAGTTAAGAAACGAGCTGGCAGAAGTTTGCGGAGCCTTTGTCGATTGTGCCGAGCAGGCTGGAAGCGCCGCTATGCCTGCCTATACGCACCTGCAGCGCGCCGAGCCTGTTCTGGCGGGGCATTGGCTCTTGGCCTACGTCGAAACGTTTTTGCGGGATGCCGACCGGCTTGCCGATTGCCGAAAACGCTTGAACCTTTGTCCCTTGGGATCGGGCGCGGTCGCGGGGGCAACTTTGCCGCTGGACCGGAATTTTATGGCGGAGGAGCTTGATTTTGACGCTCCGACCGCGAACAGCATCGACGCCACCAGCGACCGCGATTTCGCGATCGAATTCGTGAATGCGCTTTCGTTGTTGAGCCTGCACCTGAGCCGGTGGGCGGAGGAGATGATTATTTTCTCCACTCAGGAATTCGGCTTCGTTCGTTTGCCTGAAGCTTATTCCACGGGCAGCAGTGCGATGCCGCAGAAAAAAAATCCAGATCTCCTGGAGTTGGTGCGTGGGAAGACCGGCCGTGTCATTGGAAGCTCCACAGCGCTGATGATTTCGTTGAAGGGATTGCCCTTGGCTTACAACAAAGACCTTCAAGAAACTCAGGAGCCACTGTTCGACGCGGCCGACACTATGCTGGGATTGTTGCCTTTAGTCGCCGGCTGGATGAAGGAAGTTGAATTCAATTTCGAGCGCATGAACGATGCGGCGCAATCGGGATTCATGAATGCCTGGGCAGGCGCGACCTACCTGGTCTCGCGCGGTGTGCCGTCACGGCTGGCGCATGAACAGATCGGCAAAGCGGTGAAGCTCTGTGTGGAAAAGAACTGCGAGCTTCAGGATTTAACGTTGGAGGAATTGCGCGGCTTGAACCCGGTTTTCGACGGGAGCTTTTACGAGTGCGTGAAGCCGGCCTCCGTGATGGCGATACATGATGTAATCGGCGGCACTGCGCCGTCGCGCGTGCGGCAGGGACTTGCCGCCGCGAGAAATAAAATTCTTAGTTTGCGCGAGGAGGTTCATGCGCACGCGTAACGCAATTTTGCCGGATGCGAAGCACATCCACGATTTGATTTCGGCATATTCCGGCGACGGCACGTTGCTGCCTCGCACGCTTGCCGAGATTTGCGAAAACGTCAGGGATTTTGTGGTTCTGGAAAACGAAGGCCGCATTATCGGGTGCGGCGCGCTGCATCTCTACGGCACGCACCTGGCGGAGATTCGATCGATCACCGTGGGGCCTAGGGCGCAGGGACACGGCGGAGGCAGCCTGCTGATGAAGGCATTGATGGCAGAGGCGAAACGCCATCGCGTGGATTGCATCTGCCTCTTCACGCGGGCTCCGGAGTTCTTTGCCCGCCAGGGCTTTGTCGTGGCTCAGCGTGAAGACCTGCCCGATAAAATTCACAAGGATTGCCATGTGTGCCCGAGATTTTTCAAGTGCGATGAAGTTGCCATGGTCCGTGGCAAACTTCCGACCTTCGCGATTCTTCCCGAGCCTCCGAACTGGCTGGTGAAGATTCAGGCGCAGCAATAGAGCGGACACTGACTTCCAAATATCCCAGAAAAGAATCTTCCGGGCGAATGATAGGTTTCGCCCGAGCGTCAGCCGCTCTCCACACTCCAGAAGCTTGCCGCCGATGCTATGATCGGTTGGCGACAAAGCATGAAATCTCTCTCGGGCGGGCATTAAGCCATGGCAATCGGTGTTCCCGGCAATTCAACCACGACCACTTCGGCCCCAACCTCAACGTCGTATACCGTGCCGCTGGCGGTGGTCACCACTCTGTTTTTTATGTGGGGCTTCCTCACTTGCCTTAACGACATTCTGGTTCCTCACTTAAAGCCGATCTTCGATCTCAACTACACCGAGATTATGCTCATCCAGTTTGCTTTTTTTGGAGCGTATTTTCTTTTTTCGATTCCGTCCGCGAAGATCATCGATTGGATCGGTTATCAAAAGTCGATGGTGGTTGGCCTGCTGACGATGGGACTGGGCGCGTTTCTTTTCGTTCCGGCCGCCAGCGTCCCCTCGTATCCGCTATTTCTGGTCGCGCTGATTGTGCTGGCTGCAGGCATCACCTGCCTTCAGGTCGCCGCCAATCCTTATGTGACTGTGCTGGGCAAGCCTGAAACGGCATCCAGCCGACTGAATCTTACTCAGGCTTTCAATTCGCTGGGTACGTTTCTTGCACCTTTTTTTGGCGGCCTCTTTATTTTGAGTGCAGCGCCTAAAACCATGGAGCAGATACGCGCGCTCGCTCCTGAAGCTCTGCAAGCTTATCGTCTGCATGAGGCTGCCACCGTCAAGACGCCGTACATTGGTTTGGGCCTTGCGCTGGTGTTGCTGGCCATTGCCATCGGCACTTTTAAGTTGCCGAAAATCCCGCAGGCGCAACATCAGCTTGGGGAAGAGATAAACGATTCCGTTTGGAAGCATCCCAACTTGATTTTTGGCGCGATTGGCATTTTCGTCTACGTGGGGGCCGAAGTGGCGATCGGCAGCTTTCTCGTAAACTATTTCACGCAGCCGGAGATCGGCGGACTAACGGAAAAAGTTGCGGCCAGCTTCGTAGCCTTCTACTGGGGCGGAGCCATGGTCGGCCGCTTTATTGGGTCTGGCCTGTTGCAGAAAATGAAGACTGGACACCTGCTTGGCATCTGCGCGGTGTGCGCCGCCGCCCTCGTAACCCTTTCAATGCTAAGCAGCGGCCACTTCGCCATGTGGAGCATCATCCTGGTTGGCTTTTTCAATTCGATTATGTTTCCCAGCATCTTCACTTTGGGCGTGGCGGAATTGGGGCCGCTCACTGGGGATGGTTCCGGGGTTCTGATTATGGCAATTGTCGGCGGCGCGCTTATCCCTTTGATGCAGGGCGCGATTGCCGACCGGATTGGAATTCATCACGCGTTCTTCTTACCGGTGCTCTGCTATCTCTACATCCTGTTCTTTGCTCTCAGCGGTTCAAAACCCAACAGCGAACGCCATGCGCGAACGTAACAAAGCTGGGAAAATAATCTTTCGCGACGCTCAGATCTGACCTCAGCGGACGAAGACGACAGTGGAAAGGTGGCACTTATCGCAGCGGTGAACCGCTGCGCCACCCAAAAGCATGAAGATCGACTTTTTCCGCAGCCTCTAAAACTCGTGCCCTTCCAGATCACGCTCGATGAAAGAGTTTTCGCGGCCTGCTAGTCAAGGTTCATCCCGGGATCCCGCGGACTCAGGACGTCGCGAGATGCGGCTCCCTGGTCCCTTCAAAGAGCGCTTCGATCTCTTCTAATGTTTTGCCTTTCGTTTCCGGCAGGAAGACGGTAGCCGTAATGAAATAAATTACGGTGCAGCCGGCGAACCCGAAAAACATCGCCGCGTAGCCATATTTTCCGACGGTCGGCAAAAACGTTGCGGCAATGGCGGTCGAAACTGCCTGATTGAGCAGCAAGGCCACACTCATCCCGTTGGAGCGAATCCGGGTCGGCATCAATTCCGAAAGCGCCAGCCATACGCAAACTCCGGGACCAATCGCGTAGAACGCCATGAACACGAAAAGTGAAATGGCGACCTTCCATCCGCTTTGTTGGCTGGGTAAAGGAGTGATCAGCGCGTTGTCGATTCTCAGCGGAGCTTTCCGCGCGGCCTCGAGATCTCCGAAAGGATTGGAAAAAAATGCCAGTACTTTGTTTGCGGGCACGCAACTGGCACGCGTGATTTCAATTGGCGCAGATGCAATCTCATCCGAGCGAACCGCTTTGGTGGCAGCGTGAAAGTCTCCGTAGGAATAAATCACGACTAAAGAGTTCGGGCGGTTGCCGATTTCACGATTCGCATTCCCGGCTGCGCTCAAAAAGGCATCCGACTGCTTTTGATCGTAGTTGAGTGTGATGGTTTGATCGGATGTAACCATCGACTGAACGGCGCTCCTAGCATCAACCCGCAGGCGTTCAGTCTGATGGAACAGCAGGCCGGTACAGACGAGAGACAAAATAATTCCCGCTGTGCCCAGCGACAGCAGGAATTTTCGGCCTTTGCGGTCGACCAGGATCACACCGAAAATGGTCATCAAAAAATTGATGATGGTGAAGATCACATAGCCCCAGTGGGCCTGAACATCGGAAAGGCCACTCTGCAGCAAAATATTGGCGTTGTAACCGATGATCGAGTTCACGCCTGTGGCCTGGTTGCACGCGAGAATTACGCAGGCGAGCAAGAACGGAATTACATATTTCCGGCGAAGTAGGGACTCCTTGATTTTGGTACCGCTTGAAGTTTTGGCTTTTTCGGAAGCGGCGGACTGTTCGATCTCGGCAAGTTCCAGATCGGCTTGATCTTTGTTGCGCGAACGCAGAAGGGCGGCGTAGGCGGCATCCCGCCGGCCGCGGCGGAATAGCCAGCGCGGAGATTCCGAAACCATGAGGCTTCCAATCACGAACAAAATGCCGGGTGGAAGCGAAACCCAGAAGATGCTGCGCCACGCAGTATCTTTAAACGCGAAAAGCCGGGAAGCGTCTCCGAGCTTCGCGACTTCCTCTACACGGATACTGAAAAACATGCCGACGACGGCGGCGGTTACGATGCCGAGCGTCAGCAGCCACTGGAAAATCCCTGTTCCCTTGCCGCGGCTGGAAGCGGAGAGACATTCAGCCAGATAGAGTGGAACGACAACGCCGATCAATCCTGCGCTGACGCCCTGCAACAGCCGGCCCAGCACCAGCGGCTCGTATCCGTGCGCCAGCGCAATTACCGGGATGCTGACGACGAACAGCACACCGCTCAACGTCATCAAGAGTCGGCGGCCCATCCAGTCGGCGAGCGTTCCAGCGAATAACGTTGAAATGACACTTCCGAGAAGCACAGCGGCGACAACGATGGAGAGTTGACCGGCGTTGAGCCCGGAAGTAGCTTCCAGGTAAGGCAGCGCCCCAGCAATGATGCCAACGTCAACTCCGTACAGTAAGCCGCCAAGTCCGGCTACAAGCAGGAGGAACCGGTTGTAACCCGCTTTGCTGTCATGAGCCACGAGCGCAATCCTTTCGCCGATCGAAGGAATGAGAAGTTTATCCTCGCGAGGATACTACGGCGAAATCATTGCGACCGAAGCTTTATTTGACGAGAAATGGAGAGAAAAAAATAAAAGTCCGAAAGAGGCTCTTTGTTCGCGGAATGCGAACTGGCCGCAGCGATCGGACTTTCGATGAGGAAGCGGGGCTGGCCGCTAAAGGTTAGGCGCTCACTTGAATGGAAATGAGTTCGGGATTGCAGCGGGAATTCTGAATGGACTTGACGGCATCTTCCGCGGTGAATCTTCCCATCATCAATGCCAGTTTGCGGTTAGTGGTGGTTTGGATGGGACTTCGGTCGATTCGCTGAACATACTCGGGAGCGCGCGTGCCACTGCGGTTCACTTTCACAAGAAACTTGGTATTTTTCATGAATGTTCCTCCGGTCAGAACGAGATACAGTCGAAGAACTCGAGAAACCGCACTAAACCCGAGAACGATTTGGCGCGTTGGAATCTCAGAATTGAGAGATCCAATAGAAGGTCAGACACTTAGAGAGATAAACTAAAAAGTTATAAGAACCGGAAGATTGTTAGCTCAGTCTTAATAATAGGCCTGTTGGGCGGAGTTGTCAATTTTTGTCAGGAAATGTCTAATTCGCAAGCCTCACTGCTGCACTATCTGACCCGGCTGAGGATGAACCTGCTCATGATTGATATCGTTCGCATCCCAGCCGCCGCCCAGGGCCTTCACCAAATACACGGAGCTGACCATCTGTTGGCCGAGCAACTGCGTCTGGAGTCTTTCGCTGGTTAGCAATGTGGTCTGCGCGGTGATCACGTCGAGATAGGTTGTAACTCCGCCGACATAGCGATTGTTGGCGATGGCCAGCGCCCGGCGCGCATCCTCTACCGCCGCACCTTGAGTCTTGAGCGCCTGAGAAAGCGTGCTCAAATTGCTGATTCCGTCCTCAACCTCTTGAAATGCGGTCAGTACCGACTGGCGATAGTTGGCCACCGATTGATCGTAGGCAGCACGCGCGGCTTCAAGATTGGCGCGATTTCTGCCGCCTTGAAAAATCGGCTGCAGCGCATCGACGCCAAGAGACCAGAACAGGCTGGGCGCATTAAAGAGCGGTGCGATCTCCGCGCTCTGCCAGCCTCCCGACCCGCTCAGAGTGATGTGTGGATAAAATGCCGAGCGCGCAACTCCGACCTCGGCATTCTGGTAAGCCATCTGCCGTTCAGCAGTGGAAATATCGGGGCGGCGCTCCAGCACGTCGGAAGGCACACCGAGTGGAACGGGCGGCGGAGTCGCCTTTAAGGGCGCAACGGAAATCTCGAAGCTAGGAGCAGCCTTTCCCACAAGCACTGCGATCGCATGTTCGGATTGCGCGCGCGATTCCTGCACCAGCGCGAGTTGCGACAAGGTGGAATCCAGCAGTGCAGCTTGCTGCGCCACCTCCAGGCCGCTGGCGATCCCGCCGTTATGGCGATTTTCTACCAAATCCAGTCCCTTGCGCTGGTAGCCCACCGATTCCTGAACCACCTGGAACTCGGCATCGAGTTCGCGCAGCGTAAAGTAATCCGCAGCTAACTCGGCGGTCAGCACCAACTGCACGTTCTGAAGATCCGCCGCAGTGGATTGCAGATTAGCGTTCGCCGCCTCGACGGTATGGCGAACGCGACCGAAAAGATCAACTTCGTAACTTACCGAGAATGGAACTGTATAGACACTTTCGGTGTAAGGAGGAACAGCCTGGGTGACTCCGTTGAATACCGTCGGGGCAGCGCCATTCAACGGGCGGTTGCCCGAACCGCGCTCGCGCACAGCACTTGGATCAGTTGAAAGTTGCGGAAACATTCCCGCGGTCGCTACACGCGCCAGCGACCGCGCCTGATTCAGGCGATCCCGCGCCGCTACCAACGATTGGTTTGCCTGAAGCAATTGCTGCTCGTAGGCATCGAGCGCGGGATCGTGATAGACCTGCCACCATGCGCCCTTTGGGATTGCATCCTTCGGCGCGGCTTCTTCCCATGGCGGCTGCGTCTTCCAGGCATCAGGAGCGGGCGTTGGAGCGCTCGGACGGCTGTAGCGTGGTCCGACCGAACATCCGGCCGCGAGACCAAGCAACGCAATCGCCGTGCAGAGTGAAAATCTTTTCACTGGCCCTGACCCTTCTGTTGATTGTTCTGGCCTTGGGTCGGGGGCTGGCTCGGCTCCTGTTCATTCGGAGCGGATTGCGCCACGGTTACCTGCTGACCGTCTTCGAGCGAATCCGCCGGATTGATGACGACCTGGTCGCTGGGTGAAAGACCGCCAAGAATCTCAAGGGTAGTGCCGTAGTCGCGCCCGATGTTAATGTGGCGAAGTTCTACTTTGCTGCCGGGGCCGATGACTGCGATCTGTGGGCCCTGTGCCCGGAAAAGCATCGCATTCACAGGCACCGTCACTTTATTCACATTGTTCCCGACGGCAAAGTGAACTTCGCCGAATGAGCCGGGCAAGAGGCGGCCATCTTTATTGGGGACATCGACTTCCGTCAATAAAGTTCGGGTCGAAGGATCGATAGACTCAGCCGTCCGCGCAATCGTTCCGAAAAACTTCTGCCCCGGAAATTCCTGCAACGTTACAGCAGTCCTGGCCCCGACTTTGATAAAGGGCGCGTAGGCTTGGGGCACGCTGGTATACACTCGCAGCGGATCGACGCGGGCAAGGTCGAACAATTCACGGCCGGCAGCTCCTGCGCCCGCATTGATAAGGGCTCCGGGATCCACGTTGCGGCGCGTCAGCACTCCGGAGAATGGGGCGTAGACATCCTTAAATCCCTCCAGCTGTTCAAGCCGCCGCACATTGGCGTCGGCCGCCGCCAGATTTGCCTGACTCTGCTTGTATCCGCTTTCCTGCTGATCGGCTTCCTGCGCGGAAACGGAATCGCTCTTGCGCAGGTTTTCCCAACGGTCGGCGCTGATCTTGGCAAGTTCCAACTGCGCCAGCGTCTGCTGCCGCGCGGCTCGAGTCTGATTTAATTCCTGGTCCACTTCCGGAGTATCGATCTTGGCGAGTAAATCCCCTTTCTTCACGCGGCTGCCAATATCTTTGTACCAGCGCACGAGATATCCGCTAGTGCGCGCATAGATCGGAGATTCCTCATAAGCCAGAAGTGAGCCGGGCAGCACTAAATCCTCATCGGGCTTTTCCGATTCCGGATGAACCACCGCGACAGTTGGCACAGTATCGCGTTCTGTCTCTTTAGCCAGAGCACGGTCGTGGCTCAGGTGAACTAAAAGCGTCAATCCTCCCGCCACAATTAATACGAGCAAAAATATTCCTACGAGAACCAAAGCCTTGCGCGGTGGCGCGGGCGGAAGATCAGGCGGCCTCTGAATGGTAGGAGGCTGGTGCCTGGAGTGCTGCTGCATCGCCTCGATCTCTTCATCGCGCTGCGCCTGGGCACTGTGAGACCGAGGCTGCTCCTGGTCTGGATTATCCGGCTGCGAACGCTGAGTCCCGCTGCCGGGTGCGGACCCGGGGTCGCGGGAAACCTGTTTCGATTCTTCTTCATTCATGGTTGACTCCAAGTTATTACAAAAACCGCTTATGCCTGTTCCTGCCGTGCCCGCTTCGCCTCGCGGCGGCTATGAAATATAGCGAATACGCTGGGCACAAAGAACAAAGTGGCGACGGTAGCGAACAACAGCCCGCCAATGACTGCGCGGCCCAGCGGCGCATTCTGCTCGCCCCCTTCGCCAAATCCCAAAGCCATCGGCACCATGCCGATGATCATTGCCAGCGCGGTCATCAGCACGGGACGAACACGCGTATAACCGGCAGCCACCGCCGCCTGAATCGCGGCGACACCCTCATCCATCTGTTCCCGCGCGAAACTCACCATCAGAATCGAATTTGCGGTCGCGACGCCCATGCACATTACGGCGCCCGTGAGCGAGGGGACGCTCAACGTTGTGCGCGTCAATAGCAAGAACCAGCAAATTCCGGCCAGAGCTCCCGGCAACGCGGCGATAATGATGAAAGGATCGAGCCACGATTGAAAGTTGATGACGATCAGCAAATAAACCAGCAGGATCGCTCCGATCAATCCGAGTCCTAATCCAATGAACGAAGAGCGCATGGTTACGACCTGTCCTCGGACCACAATGTGCGTGCCACGCGGCAAGTGGCCTTCGAAGGACTGGATCACCTTGTTGGTGTCAGCGGCAACCGCGCCCAGATCACGATCCTGCGTGCTGGCGTACACGTCAACGACGGGTTGCACGTTGTAGTGATTCACCGTCGCCGGTCTCGCCACTGGGGTTACGTTCACCAGATTGCCCATCAACTGTGGGCCTTGCTGAGAATCGACGGGAATGTCCATCAGATCTTGCAGATTGGTCATGCGATACTGCGGAGCTTGCACGGCCATCTGATAGGTAACATCATTGTGCGGGTTGAGCCAGAAATTCGGTGACGTCTGAAAACTGCCGCTCAACGTCACCAGTACGCTCTGCGCTACGTCGCGCGCGGTGAGCCCGACTTGGGTGACACGCGTGCGCTCGATATCCATGTGTAGCGTCGGGGACGAAAGCAATTGCAGCACGTGAACATCCGCCGCGCCGGGGATATGGCGCATTTTATTCGCAATTTGCTGTCCGATCGCGTAGCTCGTGTCCATGTCCGTTCCCACGATCTGGACATCAATGGGCGCTGGCAACCCAAAATTCAGAATCTGCGTAACAATATCGGCGGGCTGGAAGAAGAACTCCACGCCCGGAAAGCGGCGGGGCAGCACCTGGCGCAATTGCCGAATATAACCGGCGGTCGCATGGTGATGTTCCGGATTCAACGAGATCAATATTTCGGCGTCACTGCTGCCGATGGTTCCATTGGAGCTGTACGACTGGTTGATACCGGAGTTCGGCAGCCCGATGTTGTCGAGAATCGTCTGCACTTCTCCGCTGGCGATCTGCTGCCGCAACACGGCTTCCACTTCGTCACAAAGCTTCGCAGTCTCCTCCACTCGCAGGCCAGGACGAGCTCGCACGTGCAAGCGGAGCAGTCCGGCGTCCACTTGCGGGAAAAAGTCCTGCCCCAGAAACATAAATAGTCCTAGTGAGAGCAGGCAAAAGACGAGGAAGCAAATAACAAAGAGTCCGCGATGCTCAATTGTGGTCTCGAGCAGCTGCTCATAGCCGCGGCGGAAGTCCTCGAACTTTCGCTCGAAGCCGCGCTGAAAGCGCCCCAGAGTCGATTTCGGCGCCTCGGAGCGATGCTCGTGCCCGCGCATAATAAACATTACCAGTGTCGGAATGAGCGTTCTGGAAAGCAGGTAACTCGCCAGCATGGCGAAGCTGACCGCTTCGGCTAAGGGTACGAACAAAAACTTCGCTACGCCGCTCAGGAAAAACATTGGCACGAAAACGATGCAGATACTGAGCGTCGACACTAAGGCGGGCACGGCGATTTGCTGCGCGCCGTCGAGAATGGCCTGCCGCATTTCCTTGCCCATGGCAAGGTTGCGCTCAATATTTTCGATCTCAACCGTGGCGTCATCCACCAGAATGCCGACTGCGAGCGCCAGGCCGCCGAGGGTCATAATGTTGATGGTTTCGCCGATCGCTCCGAGCACGATGATCGACACAAAAATAGAAAGGGGAATCGAAACCAGAATGACAATCGTTGGACGCCAGTCGCCGAGAAAGATCAGAATCATGACCGCGGTGAGAACGGCGGCGATCAATCCTTCCCGCACCACGCCATCAATCGAAGCCCGCACAAAAAGCGATTGATCGAAGAGAGCGGTGATTTTCAGCGACTGTGGCAATGCTTGCGCAGCCTGCACCACAATGTCTTTGACGCCTTTGACGATTTGCAACGTGGAGGCGTTGCCATTCTTGTAGATAGACATCAGTGCGCCGCGATTTCCATCCTGACGCACAATATTGGTCTGCGGTGCGAAGCCGTCGCGGATGTGAGCGACATCGCGCATATACAGCGTGGAACCGTTGGTAGTTTTGACCGGCAGGTCGTTCAATTCCGCGATGGTCTGCGGTGTTCCGTTCATTTCTACGTTGTATTCCGTCGGACCAAGTTTGATGGTTCCAGTCGGAAGAATAATATTCTGCGCATTGACCGCATTGACAATGTCGTTCGGTTGAAGCCCGTAAGCCTGAAGCTTCGGCAAGTCGAGATCGACTTGAACCTGGCGAATCTTCCCACCATAAGGATATGGCGTAGCCGCTCCCGGCACAGTCGCAAGGAAATTGCGCAAGAAATTCTGGCCCAAATCGAAAAGTTGTTGTTCCGGCAAAGTCTTGCTGCTTAAGCCCAGCTGAATAATCGGAGTGGTGGAAGCACTATAGGAAATGATCAGTGGCGGCGTGGTACCGGGAGGAAGGCCGCGTACGGTGGTCTGCGCGATCGCGGTGATTTGCGCAATGGCCCCTTGCACGTTCGTTCCCGGCCGGAAAAAAATCTTGATGACGCCCAGACCGTTTACCGATTGCGACTCCATGTGCTCGATGTCGTTCACCGTAGTGGTGATGCCGCGCTCGGAGTTCGCCACGATGCGGTTGGCCATGTCTTCCGGCGACATGCCGGTATAGAACCAAACCACGGAAACCACGGGAATATCGATGTTGGGGAAAATATCGACCGGAGTGCGAAAGAGCGTGACGAAAAACAAAATAACAATGACAATCGCCATCACGACGAAGGTGTAAGGACGGCGAAGAGCTAAAGCAACAATCCACATCGGTTAGACGCCACTCCTCATCGCGAAGAAGAAAAGACCGACTGCGCAGTCTAGGAAGAAAGGAACCGGCAGACCCAAAATTAGATTCGATACTATCCGTATAGGATTCTAAAGCTGTACTTCGATTATATGTTACCGTAGGGTCATGCGCCAGAAGCTCTTGTCCGGCCGAAAGAACGCCGGAAGCAAACCCGCACGCGCTCCCGGCCGGCCACGCAGTGAGGAGGCTCGCGTCTCCGTGCTTCAGAGCACGCTAAAACTGCTGGGTAAGAACGGTTTTTTCGATCTTACAATCGAGGATGTGGCGGCTCACGCGGGAGTAGCGAAGGCAACAGTCTACCGCTGGTGGCCTAACAAAGCTGCGCTGATCGCAGACGCATTTTCCAGCAGCACCGGACAAAAACTCGATTTTCCCGACACCGGTTCGATCCGCACGGACATGAGCCAGCAGATGCGCCAACTGGTCAAAATTTTTCGAAGCCGACGCGGACGAATCGTTTCCGCAATTCTTGGCGGAGGCCAGAGCGACCCGGATCTTATCACCGCTTTTCGAAATCGATTTCTAATCCCACGCCGCCGCAAAGCCTATTCCACGCTTCACCGCGCCATTCAGCGAGGAGAGTTGCGCGGCGACGTCGATCTCGATCTTCTGCTCGATGCGCTGTACGGCCCTATCTACATGAGATTTCTCATTCGCCATGACAAACTGACGCCCAAGTTTGTGAATCATCTTTGCGAATTAGTGTTGGATGGGGCAGCAGCCAATCAGAAACGCCGCTCCCGCGGATCGGCTTGAGCCACTTCGCAGCAAGATAAGACGTGCCTTATTTAAATTGATTCGATCACGGCCGGCTGCCGAAGTTGGGCAGCGAGACGTTCGGATAGATATTCCAGATACTCGTCCATGCCTGCATTGGTTTTGGCCGACACCTTGAACACCTTCATCCCGGGGCGCACGGCCTGAATATTTCTGTATGCGGTTTCTGAATCGAATTCCACAGCAGCCGCCAAATCAACCTTACTTACAATGGCTACATCCGCACTGTTGAAGATTGTCGGGTACTTGAGCGGCTTATCCTCGCCTTCAGTCACAGAAATAAGGACCAGGCGCAGATCTTCGCCCAGGTCGTAAGACGAGGGGCACACCAGGTTGCCAACGTTTTCGATGAAAAGAAAATCGAGCTGATTCAGATCCCACTCTTCCAGCGCGCTTTGCACCATGGCAGCTTCGAGGTGACAAAGTGTCCCGGTTGTGATTTGTTTGACCGGAGCCTGGCTTCGCGCCAGACGCAGAGCATCGTTCTCAGTGGCAAGATCGCCCACCAGCGCGGCGACGCGATACTTCGGGCGCAAAAGCGTCAAAGTCTTTTCGAGGAACGCGGTTTTGCCAGAACCAGGGCTCGAAACCAAACTCACCACAAATACTCCGGCGGCACGAAATCGGTCGCGCAAGGAACGCGCAATTACGTCGTTCTGCTTCAAAACGTTTTTGCGAACTTCAATCAAACGGGGTTCTGTGCGCATTCATTCACCTCCAATGCAACTACTTCCAATTCCTTGCCCTGTACGATTTCCATCACGGGCGTGCCACACTCCGGACATAAAAAAAGCTGAACCGAACTCAGAGGACGTTGAGCCTGACAAGTTGGACAAAAAATTATCACCGGAACCTCTTCGATAATCAGCCGTGACCCTCGCAGAACGGTGCCTTCGCACGCCATTTCATAGCAGGAGAGCAGCGCTTCTTTCACGACGCCTGACATTGCGCCCAGCCTTAGATGGACAGCCTCAATCTGAACTCCGCGGGATTGGGCTTCTTCTTCGCCTAATTCGACAATACTCATCGCGATGGATAGCTCATGCATATTCAGATTTGCTCATGGTCAAGTCGACTTTACGGTCCGAGTGCGTGGCACTTTCGAAGCGCCCAAATGCCGCGAGTGCGGCTTGCCCCAGGCTGATTCCCCCATCGTTGGAAGGCACGGTATGATTTGTCCAAACCTCTAACAATCGTTCCGACAGCAGCAACTTCAGATCTTCGAGCAGTAACTCGTTCTGAAAGACTCCACCCGAGAGAACGATGGTATTCGTGTTGTGTGCGCGACAAATCGCACTCAGCGCATCGCGCAGGCCTTGGGCGATTCCGCGCTGAAATGCCCTAGCAATTTGGCTGACCTCCCGCCCGCTAAGCCGATCTTCGAGGACGGCCCTGAGCAGCGGACGGAAATCGAGTTCGGCTTCGGCGTATGGAAAGGAATATGCATCGCTGGCTGGCGAGTGACGGGCCAACTGCTCCAGCCAAATTGCCGCTTGTCCTTCAAACGTGATTTCGCGGGTAAAGCCGAGGAGCGCGGCGGCTGTATCAAATAGACGTCCCACTGAAGTTGTGGGAAAGGTACGAACATCTTTGCGCACCAGCTCCCTTGCATTCCGATAGCGCTGAGGAAAGCCAAACGGCTCGGCAAATAAGTCCGGCAAGTTATCGACTTGTGCAAGAAATCCAGCAGCCGCCTGCACCGGAGAACCAGCGGCGGCATCGCCGCCGGCAAGCGCGGCCCGACGCAGATGAGCGATGCGCTTGAATCCCTCCCGTACGCTACCCACGAATATTTCACCGCCCCAGATCGAGCCGTCATCGCCATAACCGGTACCGTCAAAGCTTACGCCGATAACTTCCTTTTCAAACTCGGCCCGCTCCGCAAGCACAGAGGCCACGTGCGCGCGGTGATGTTGAACCGGATGTGTTTGCTCAATCCCCAACCTTGCCGCGTGCGCTGTCGAAAAATATTCTGGATGCAAATCATGCACCACGAGCAACTCGTCGCGGCGGACTTCATACATGGAAAGCAGATCCTCGATGGTCTGCCGAAAAGCGCGGAATGCCTGATAGTGACTCAAGTCTCCGATATGCTGGCT
>Ga0335075_10006382_pt1 | contig 18216 bp, 14 predicted proteins | sample Lox_Sample_24_FD_206723 | JGI IMG/M metagenome (GOLD analysis project Ga0335075, IMG submission 206723) | Soil microbial communities from Loxahatchee National Wildlife Refuge, Florida, United States - Lox_Sample_2.4 | ecosystem: Environmental > Terrestrial > Soil > Wetlands | place: USA...
CGCGCTCCTCACGTCCGCGGACTCGCCTGAGGACGCGCGGCGCCGGGAGGAACCGCTGCGCGCCGCCCGCCAAGCGCTGGGACCCGAGCAGGTGCGGGCCGCCGAGCAGCGCGGCGCGGTGATGAGCTGGGCCACCGCCGCCGAGTACGCCCTGCTGCTCACCGAGGACCCCGGCCCGCGGGAGGCCCCGGCGGCGCCGGGCCCGAGCGGGCTCAGCGCCCGGGAACGGGAGCTGGTCACCCTGGTCGCCCAGGGCGCCACCGACGCCCAGATCGCCGCTCAGCTGTACATCAGCGTCCGCACCGTCCGCTCCCACCTAGACCGGATCCGGGACAAGACCAGCTGCCGGCGCCGCGCCGACCTGACCCGGCTGGCCCTGACCGAAGGCCTGGTCTAGCAGCCGGCCCGCCGCCCTCCGTCCCGCGCGAGGCCATGTGCGGGTCCTTTGCCCCCCGTCGCCGCGGGTAATTTCACCCCTCCGGCCGCGGGCACGCGGAAGGGGTAATCGGTCCTCTGCCCTGGCTGCGCGGTACTGGGCAGCCTGGATGGTGACCGCCGGGAGATGCCCTACCCGGCCGGACTCCACAACCAGGTGTCGGCGTGGTCCGCACGGCCTGGCACTCAGGAGAAGGGAAACTGCAATGAGCACCGAAAGCGGAACTGCTCCTCAGACCACAACCGAGCGTCCCCAACTCGTCGAGCCCGTGGCCAGGCTTCACGTCGCTGCCCCGAGCCGACCCGACGCAGTGGTCTCCGTCAACTCGGGCGAGCAGCTCATCAACAAGGACCAGAACTGGCACATGCAGGCCTGGCTCACCGTCGACCAGCAAAGCGGCGCGCTGACCGGCTACTGCCGGACGTGGTGCACCGACAACTCGATTTTCGGGGCCGGGTTTCACGGCGGCGTGGTTGTGAACCTCGTCGATGCCCAAGGGAACCTGGTCAGCTACCTCCCGCCGCAGCGATACGGGGTCAGCGGCGGCTGGGACTTCACCGGCCCTCATGACCGCACCGACTCCTTCCCCGGCCAGATCGACCCCGCGACGGCCGCGCGGGTCGCGAACATCGTGTTCGGGTTTGGCTACGACCCCTATTCGCAATTCATCGCCCAGATAGAGGCGGGCCTTCTCAAGGCCGTCAACCAGTCAGTCACTCCCGTGCTCAACCTCATCCAGAGCGGCTTCGCAGGCGTAATCAGCTGGGTAGCAGGCAGCATCTGAGCCCCGGCAAGCTCACAGGACCACCAGAAGTCACGTACCCACTGGCAATCCCGGCGCCCAGCACAAGGCCAGGAGAAACCAGCCCGGCCGCGGGGTCGACGCTCCGTCGGCTCCCGCGGCCGCCATGCGACTCCAGGAACAGGTGGCCGCGGTGTTCGCCGATGAGCTGGCAGCGGACCTTGTTCCTTCGGTCCGCGCCATCCGTGCTCAGCTGCACGTGGGCCAGCCCCGGGCGCAGCGGCTGCGAGACTACCTCGCTACGGGAGCTGCGACGTGGGCTGAGAATTCAGCTGCGTGAGCGACTTGCAGGGAGGGTCGACACGCTAGCGGCCGAAGCATGAGGGACGACCTAAGCGCAAGTAACCGCCGATATGCACGGTATTTTCGTCGCGGATGCCACCCACGATACTGCGCCTTACCGGGATGTTCGGCGCGGTGGCAAGGTGATCCGGGGCGGGGCATTTGGTGCCGCTGGCGAGCGCGGGCGGTGAGCCGTTCAGGCCGGCGTGGCGCTCTTGCCCTCGGCCGCTCCGCCGGCGTCGGGCTCGATGGCGTACCGGCCAGATGGCGAGGCGGTCCCGGCGGGTGCCGGGCGTGATCGGGGCCTCATTGACGAATGAATGATTCGTTCGTTAGCCTGGACGCATGCCGTCCCGCCCGTCCATCGCAGACCGGCTGCCCGAGCTGGTCGACGCCGCCACGGCGGTCTTCGCCGACAAGGGCTACAAGGCCACGCAGATGGCTGACGTCGCGGCCGCGATGGGCGTGGCTCCCGGGTCTCTCTACAACTACGTCGAGGGCAAGGAAGGCCTGTTCGCCCTGTGCCTGGACTCGATGATGCGCGAAGGCAGCCCGCTGCCGGAGGTGACCCTGCCGCTGCCCACGCCCCCGCTGGAGGTCACGCTCCGGCGCCTGGACGAGCGCACCAAGGCGCTGCTGGAGCTTCCGGCGCTGAACGCCGCCCTCGAGGGCCAGCGCCCGCCGGCCGGGGCCGGGGAGGAGCTAGCCGCCGTGGTGGCCGAGCTCTACGACCTTCTCGGCCGGATGCGGCACGCCACCGACATGATCGAACGGTCAGCGCGGGACCTGCCGGAGCTGGCCTCGCTGTTTTACCACGAGTGGCGACGGCCGTTGCTCAGGAGGATCGGGGCCTACCTGGAGTCGCGCATGGACTCCGGACAGTTCCGCCGGCTGGATGACCTCAGGGTCGCCGCCGTCTTCGTGCTCGAAACCGTCGCCTGGTCCGCCAGCCACCGGTTCCGCGACCCCGACGGGCGCCGGCTCGATGACGCCTCCACCAGGTCGACGATCATCGACCTGATCGTCGGCACCTTCATGCCCGGGGGATCACGACCAGTCAGGAGGACGGGAATGGCCCGTGACGTCAGCCCTGGCGATGCCGCCGACCTGGCCCGGCAGTTCGGGGACCGGCTGCTGCAGGTCCGGCCGCCGTGGCAGGAATGTATCAGCGACAGCGCGAGCGCCGGCTGCGCGGCGGCGCTGGCCGGGCTGCGCAACCCCTACTGGATCGAAGATCAGCCCGGCGGCTACCACACGACCGGATGGCTCGGGGCGTACGAGCCCGAGGTCAGCAGCTACGCGGTCGCGGTGGAAACCAGCGCCGACATCGCCGCCGCCGTCCGGTTCGCCCGCGACCGCGACCTGCGGCTGGCGGTCAAGGGGACCGGTCACGACTACCTAGGCCGGTCACGGGCAGCGGGCTCGCTGATGATCTGGACGCATGCCATGCGCGAGGTGACGGTGCACGATTCGTTCGTGCCGGCCGGGTCGCCCCCCGGCGCGGCGGGCGGGCCGGCGATCACGGTCGGGGCCGGGACCCGGTGGCTGGAGGCCTACCAGGAGCTGCTGCCGCATGACCGCTACGTCCAGGGCGGCGGCTGCGTGAGCGTAGGTGCGGCGGGCGGGTTCATCCAGGGCGGCGGATTCGGGAGCCTGTCGCGCCGCTACGGCACCGCGGCCGGCAACATGCTGGAAGCCGAGGTGGTGCTGGCATCCGGCGAGGTCGTGACCGCGAACACCGTCTTGCACCCGGACCTGTTCTGGGCGCTGCGCGGTGGCGGCGGCGGGACCTTCGGCGTGGTCTCCAGGCTCACCCTGCGGACCTATCCCGCCCCGCAGACCCTCGGCCGGGTCGCCGGCACCATCACCGCCAGCAGCGACGCGGACTTCCGGCGGCTGCTCGGCCGCCTGGCCCTGGTCCTGCCGGCCCTGTGCGACGATCACTGGGGCGAGCACGTCGCCTTCGCCTTCACCAACGTGGCCGAGTTCGGCCTGCTCGCCGCGGACCTGCCCGATGAGCAGCTGCAGGCGCTATGGGCACCGTTCCTGGACTGGGTCACCGCACAGCCAGACGCCTACCGCTGCGACGTCTCCGCACACACCATGCCGTTCCTCATCTGGGACCACCAGGCCCGCAGCCAGCTCGCGCCGGACTCGATCTGCCACGACGACCGGCCCGGCGCCCCGCCCGGCCGATTCTGGAACGCGCAAAACCAATTCGAAGTGTCCTGGTACCTGCACGCATACCAGTCACACTGGCTGCCCCGCCGGCTCCTGGACACCCCCGGCACGCTCGCCGACACCCTGTTCCGCGCATCCCGTCCTTGGGGCATCCAGCTCGACTTCAACAAGGCCCTGTCCGGTGCCGCAGCCAGCGCGCTGGACCGCGACCGGGCCACCGCGATCAACCCGGCCGTCTTCGACGCGGCCGCGCTGGCCCAGTGCGTGTCCTGGGAGCAGTACGCCTACCCGGGCGTCCCCGGCCACCAGCCCGACCCCGAGCTCGCGGAGGCGGGCAAGCAGGCCGTCACCCAGGTCATGGACATCATCCGCGCGGTGGCTCCCGATGCCGGCAGCTACGTCAACGAGACCGACTACCACCAGCCCGACTGGCAGCACAGCTTCTGGGGCTCCAACTACCCAAGGCTGCTAGAGATCAAGCACACCTACGACCCTGGCAACCTCTTCCGCGTCCACCACGGGGTGGGCAGCGAGCAGTGAGGAAGCCATAGCTTTAGCTAGCTAGCACACCCGGAACGTCGCGTGAGATAACGCTGATACGCAGAACAGGACATTCTGTCCTCGCCTGCCATCTTGTGGCCACATGAGCAACTGAGTACGGAATCGGCGATTCGCGCGCCTCGCTCTGACCGCGACTTCCCGGCACGGCCACTCGCCGTGGCGATGGTCGATCGGTCCTACGGGACGACAACGCCCGTTGACGGGACCCGACGACCAGGACCAAATCCAGGACCAACGACCCCAGATTTCCAGGACCGAGTCGGACGTCCCCGGACATTAGAGAAGCTCTGAACTGCGACAATCGGACCTAGTGCGACGCTGTCAGACGAATCCGGTATGCATGGCATGCAGGAGGTCAGGGCTTCGAATCGTCCCCAACGGCAGGTGATTCCTTGACGGGGTTGGTCGGCGGTGAATCGCCGGCAGGCAGCTCGGGGGTCGGCGAAGAGGCGGCGAGCTTTGCTTTCAGCGCGGCCAGCTGGCTGTCCACGTCGGCGGCCGCCGCGGCCTCATCGAGTTCTTCCCGGATGTCGTCGGTGTGGCCGTCCACATCCTCAAGCACGCCGGACTGCAGCAGTTCGTCCATGGCGCCGGCCCTGGCCTGCATGGTGGCGATCTTGTCTTGCGCCCGCACAAGCGCGTCGCCCGTGCCGCCCAGATCGCTCGCCTGGGCAACGGAGTAGTCAGCCTTCATGACTTCCTTCTGCGAGCGGAAGCGGCTAACCCGCTGCTGCAGCTGAGTGAGGGTCTCCTGGAGTTTCTGTTCCTGTTCGGCCAGCTCCCGGTGCTGCGCTTGCATCTCGTCGGCCTGCTGCTGGGCGGCGGCCCTGCGGGACAGCGCTTCCCTGGCCAGGTCTTCCCGGCCCTGCCCGAGAGCGGCCTGGGCCTGCTCCTCCAGGTGAGCGATCGTGTGCTGGAGCTGCGGTTCCTGAAGCTCGATCCGTTTCCGCTCGGCAGCGATCTCGACCAGCGCCTGGCGGACGCGGGTGATGTAGTCAAGCATCTGCTCATAGGAGTAGTCGAGCGTCTCGTCCGGGTTCTCGGCGGAGTCAAGCGCCTTGTTCGCCTTGGCCGCGAGGATGTCGTGGGCTCTGGAGAAAAGACTCATGACGGCCTGCTCCTTGCTGGTGGTTACCGCCTGCGCGGCCTGCCCGATCCCCGGCACGTATCCGCCCCGCCCTGCAAGGGTAAGCCGGCCTGCCCGGAAAGCAAGCCGCGTCCTCAGGACGATCCCTTGCCCGGTCGGCCGGGCAAGGGATCGAATCCTTTGATGTGCTGCCTTTCATCTGGTTGTGCCTGGTTGCGGATAGAGCACTACGTTGACTCTGGGGAGGCTGCCGACAGCCTCCCCGATCAGCGGCCGTACTTCACCCCAGTCCAAGCCCCGACTCACAAGCTGATCAGAACGTGCGAACGGGCCGCGCCAGCTGGCAAGCTCGTACCCGTGGCTTACACCCGCCCGCCGACATGGCGGTATTTCCCGCCGACCGACCCTCCACCTAGGCCCCTGGAGCAGGTCGCAGAAGCGATGCTCGAGCTGGGCGGATGGTTCAAGAACGAGTTCTGGAACAGCACAGGGGACCGATGGCCGGATTAACACGAAGCTCATTACCAGGAAGCTGGAAAGCTACCTCACCGCGGACCCGGATGGTGTCCGCCTCGAAGGTGGCCTGTTGCGCGGTTGGAACGTCGAGACTCGCGATCCGCGGGCGCGGATCCCGCTGCTCTACGGCGAGAACGGGAAGCCGCTGTATGGCGTCAACCCGGACGCGATCTACGCCTCCGATGACGGCTACAGAGCGCTACTAGAGATCGAGGGCGGCGGCGCCGTCCAGAACAACCGCCTCATGAAGGATGTCGTCGAGACACTCCTCATCCCGGGCGCGCACCACCTCGCGCTCGCTGTCCCGCACGCCATTCATGGCCGATCGCCGTACGAGTTCTCTATTAACCTGATCTCGGCCCTCTACGCGCGTGAGGTCCCGCAACGACATGTCCGAGGCATCCTCGTGATCGGGTATTAAGCAAGGTGGCCGTCCGGAGGCATAACCTCACGGGACCGGCAGGCTGGCATAGAGCTGCCCCAGAGCCGCGAGCCATAGGCGCGCACAGTCCCGCCGATATGCTCGGCCGTCTTGCGTCAGCTGCCGCTTCGGTTGCGTCCCCGAACTGGTCTTTATGGCGCAGGATCGGATCAGCATACGCAGTCGCCGTTCGCGTGATAGCCAGTCGGTAACGTCGGCGGTGGCGCGCTCCTTCCGCAGCGCCACCGTTTGTCTAGGCTGCATCGGTACCGAGGCCCCAGGAGGTCCAGGTCGATGGCGGCCCGTCGGGGGTGATCGCGAGTAGCACCCGCCCCTCGGCTGCCAGCGACTCCAGGTGCTCGGGGTCGGCCAGCGCCTTCAGGCTGTACTTCTCGCGGATGGCGCGAAAGCGCGGCAGTTCGGCCGCGATATCCTCCCGGATTTCGACGGTGGCCGGGAGGATGACCGCCCGGAGCCCGGCCGGGTCGTCGAGCAGCAGCTGAGCTCTGGGATCGCGGCGGAAGATCTTGTACTTCACCCGGCCGCGCGTGGTCGACACGTAGAACCGCTCCCCGTCCCAGCAGAACCAGGCGGGGGTAAGGTGGGGCCGGCCATCCGCGCGGCTGCCCGCCAGGATCAGGTTGCGGCTCTGGGCAAGGAACGCGCCCAGGTTCCCCGGAAGATCCATGTCAGGCCCGGTACATCAGGACGACCCGGCCGTTGCGGCCCGTGCTGGTCTGCGCGAGCTGGAGCGTCCGAGGTTCCTGCACGCCTGCGAAGGGCGACTTGCCGCCGCCGAGGATGACCGGGTGCACGATCAGCCGGACCTCGTCGATGAGACCCTCGTTCAGCAGGCTTGCCACGAGTTTGGCGCCGCCGACGACGTAGACGGGGCCACCGGGCTGTTCCTTCAGCGATCGCAGCTCGCCGACGTCACGTACCAGGTGAGCCGTCTCCCAGCTGACCTTCTCCAGGGTGGTGGACAGGACGTAGTGCCGGGTCCGCTGCGTCCACAGCGCGTAGTCGGCTTCGCCCTCGGTTACCTCGCGGCCCAGCATCGCGGCGCCGGTTCGCGGATCGGCGGCGACCGAACCCCAGAGCTGCTCGTAGCCCGGGTACATGCCGCCGCCGAGAACGGCTGTGTCGGCGCCGGGGACCAGGCCCAGCGCGTCATCCCATGAGTCGACCCAGTCGACCTCACCGCTGGCGCCCTGCAGGTAACCGTCGAGCGACACTTGCAGCGCCGCGATAAAGAGCCTGCTCATCGTGTTGTCTCCTGTCATGCTCTGGCTTGGGCTTGCGCCCTTATGGCGCTAGTTCGGGGCTAGCGATGCCAGTCGACGGGGTGCTCGGGTGAGTAGCCGCACCAGGTTCCGGTGCGTACTGAAGCCCGCAGGTGCCGGCCGAGCTCTGGATGCGCGGCGGCGACCTGGGCGATGGCATGGCGGATCCGGTAGGTCACCGCCTTGCGCATTCGCTCGGCCGGTGAACCTGCCATCCGGGCCCGGCCTCCCAGTCCGGCCGCGGCGGACAGCTCAGCCAGGAGCGCGTCCCGCTCGCGGTGTACTGCCCCGGCTTCCGGGGAGCCTTCATTGAGCGTGTCGAGTTCGGCGTCGATCTGGCGCAACCGCTCCCGGTAGGCTGCCAGCGCCCGCCGGTCGGCTACCGGGCCGAGGTCGGCCTTCGGCAGCCCTCCGGCGCCGGCCAGCTCGCTGACGTGGGTCCGCTCGCCCGGGCGGGCGATCAGCACGGCCAGATCGCGCAGCCCTTTGCTGTCCGGCAGCCTAACGGTCCGCCCGGCGTAGCCAAGAGTCCACACCTTCCCGTCGCGGCGGAAGACTGCCGTGCGGTCATGCGCGAGGGCATCGGCGTGCGCCCATTCCCGGGTCCGCGCCGCCAGGGCCGCGCCGGCCGCCGCGTCCAGCTCGGCTGCCGTGGCGAAGTGCGTGGCGGCTTCCCCAGCCCGGCCGAGGAAGCGGGCAAGCAGCCCCAGATGAGCGGCCACCGACCCCCAGCTTCCGGCCAGGATGCCCTCCACCGCGCACTGCCCTGCATACGGCGTCAGCACCCGGTAGGCGAGCTCGGCCGCCGGGCGGTGATCCGTTAGCACCGCCGCTACCGCCACCTGCACGTACTTGTGCAGCCACTCCCCATCGCGGGGTACTTCCCCGGCCGTCACCCGGTCCAGGTCGGCTCGTGCCCGGAGGAGCTGTCCCCGCCGGGCGTTGAAGAACGCGCGGGCGCACACCACTGGCTGGGGATCGTCAGGCAGCAACGCCACTATCGCGGCGAAATCGCCGCCCAGCTCGCCGGCCCGGTCCTCGCTCATGAGCCAGACGTACCGCTGGACCAGCGCGAGCAGCCTGGCGTTAACGCCACCGGAGCGTTCAGCCAGATCGTTGAGTTCATTCGCGCACCCCTCGGCTTGCGCATGATCACCGTGCATCAACGCCCGGGCGCCGCGCCACAGCGGCACGTACCAGGACAGTCTCGGCTGGGCCAGCTTCCCGGCCCGCTGGGCGTAGAGGGAAATCTCGGCATCGGCCGCGGGCCAGTCAGCGGCTTGAGCCAGCGCGACGACCAGCAGCCGCCGCCCGAGCATCTCGCTCGTCCAGTCGCCCCCGGCCCGCGCTAGCTTGATGATCTCCGCCGCCGCGGCGCGCCGTTCGGCTAGATGATCCGGGTCTGAGATCGCGTCGCATCTCGCGGCAAGCGCGGCGGCCAGGACCGCCGGGTCGCCCAGCCGCCGGGCCATCGCCACCGCTTCAGCGCTCAGCGCTTCCCGCTGCTGCGACGTAGCCCCGGTGAACGCCAGGGCGAGCGAGAGCCGCGCGAGCAGGCGCGTCCTGGTTGCCGAGTCGCCACCTGGCTGCGCGTGCAGTGCCTCGGTGAGCACCATCACCCGGTCCGGGTCGCGCAGGTCGACTTCGAAGCCGCCGTGTCCGCCTGCCATGCCCAAGGCGGCGGCGGCGAGCAGCTCGGGCCTGGCAGTCCGGCGGGCCAGCTCGGCGGCTTCGGCGTACGCCTGTCCAGCCCGGTCCTGGTCTCCGGCGGCCAGCGCCGCCTCGCCGAGCTCGCCTAGCAGCTCGCTCCGGGCACCGACAGTGCTCGTAAGCGGTAGCGCGGCATCGAGCAACCGCACCGCTTCCTCGTAACCGGTCCTTCGCATCGCGTCAGCCGCGGCGCGCCGGGCGAACTCCACCGCCGGCGCCGCCTCTCCCCCTAGCTCCGCGGCAGTCAGCAAGTGCCAGGCTGCAGTGGCCGGGGCCGCGGTGCCTGCCTGGCAGCGCTGGGCAAGCAACTGGCCGGCTCGCGTGTGCCACCGCAATCTGTCGACAGGCCCGAGCCGAGCCTGCAGCACCTCCCGGACCAGCGGGTGGGCAAACCTGCCCGGGCCCGCCACCCGGACTGCCTGGGCCGTCGCCAGCGCGGTCGCCACCACGGTAAGCGGCTCGCCGACAATCTCCGCCAGCAGTGGCGGATCGAGTTCGTCACCGACCAGCGCGGCCACCCGCAACAGCTCTGTCACCGGGGCAGGCAGCCGGGCCAGTCGCCGCTCCAGAACTGCCCGGACCGTGTCCGGCATCAGCTCCGCCGGAAGCTGAGCCGAGGTGTACAGCCGGCCTTCAGCGCGGAGAAGCCTGACCGCCTCCGCCGCGAAGAACGGGTTACCAGCGGTGCGGGCGTGCAGCCCGGTCAGCAGAGCGTCGGGGACATCGGAACCAGTGGCCAAGCGCACCGATGCGGCCAGCTCGCCGGGAGCCAGCCCGCCGAGTGTGAGCGTGCGCTCCGGGCCGACCTCCGCGACCAGCTCGGACGCGGCCAGTTCGGTGTCACGGTAGGTACCCAAGATGACGGCGGGCAAGGTGGCAAGCGCACCCCGGATCGCGGCCAGCACCCGCCGGGAGCCCCGGTCCGCCCACTGCAGGTCATCAATAACCAGCAGAAGCGGGCGGTCCGCGGCAGCCTGGCGGATCCCCGCCGTTATCGCCTCGAACAGCAGGAACCTCGCCAGCTCCGGATCGGTCTCGCCGCCTCTCACCAGCAGTGCGCCGCCGACGCCAAGCCGTCCCAGCAGCTGGTCCCAGACCCAGAACGGGGGCGCGGCATCATCCTCCGGGCAACTCACCCACGCGCTGCCGAACCCATCACCCGCCAGCATGTCCGCGCACCGGGCCGCGAGCCAGGTCTTGCCTATGCCAGGCTCGCCGCCGATCAGCCCCACCCAGCCACGCCCGTCGCCGGTGGCGCGGAGCGCCGCGCCATGCAGTTCCAGCAGCTCCGCGTCCCGTCCGCCCAGCGTTCCCGCGCTCAGGTCAGGCCTCCCTCGAAGAAGACGAAGACGAGCTCGCCAATGCGATGCCGACAGGCATCGGGGAATGTCATGCGGCAGCCCTTGCCCGCCCCTGCCCCGCCGACGAGCGAGCGAGCGACCATGCTATGCCTGCGTCAGCTGGCCTGCAATCGGCCATGCCACCAGCGCCCGAATTGATAATCTGCACACAGGGGGTGTACGAATCCCTAACTTTTAGCAGGCATTCCTATTCGGCGATCTGCGAGCCTTGGTCTTCCTTCTCTTGTGGGTGACTATAACGGTGCGTTCGCCTTCCTTGGAGGAACGGGATCCCGTCGGTCGAGGCAGTGTGGCGTGTCATTCGGGCGTGTTCTTGAAGAGCGCCAGTCTGGGCGGGCCCGGAGCGGCGCCCGTGGCTCGTGAGCCTCTTACCAGCCTGCAAGTGTAGTACGAGGCTTGAGACCTGCTGCGTCCTGCAGGTCGGGGTTGGTGAGAGCCAGGGCTCCGTCAAAGCGAGTTTGCAGGTTGCTGATGAGGCGGGCGACGGTGTTTCCGCATGAGCCTGCGTGCAGGTAGACGCGCATCCAGTCGTGGCCGAGCTCCATTCCTATCCGCTGGCCCACGTGCAGGTCGACGGCCTCGACGAGCGCTTCGTCTTCGGTAATGGCGGGCTGGCCCCACAGCCGGAACGGGGCGCGTGAGCTGAACAGCTCCTCGCAGAATGCGGGGAGATCGGGAATCTGCCTGGAGAAGCGGATCCCGATCGGCATTCCCGCGAATGACGCGCCCCCCGTGTCTGGGTCTTGCAGCGTGCTGGAGATTGCCTCGTTGAGTGGGTCGAATCGGAGGGACAGTGCCTCGATTGACTCCACAAGGCGTGCGTAGCGGCTGATGACCGTCTGGACGAACTGGGCATGGTAGGTGAACTGCTCGCCGTGGGCGGCGAATGCGCCCCAGCGCCTGACTGACTCGCGCAGCGGTCCCAGATCCGGGTCGTTGAGGTCGACCTCGATGTTGCTGAAGCTGACCGCGGACCTGTAGTCGGGCAGGTCGGTGATCTTGTCGAGCAGCCGCTCGGCGTGCGAGCCCGAGAGCTGGACCTTGAGGTCGCGGGCGGCGTCTTCGGAGCCGACGAGCCGCTCGCCGTCGAATCTGGTGCCGACCCTGCGAGACAGCGCGTCCGGGGCAATGTAGCGAAGGTGAGCGGAGGGAAGCCACATCCAGTCGGTGTCCCTGCGCGACTCGACGCGGTCCCTTAGCCATGCTGCCGCGGGAACGCTGGCACCGGTGGTGTGGAAGACCCAGAACCTGGGCTGGAGCCGGTCTACCCAGAACTCTCCGGCGGAAGGCGCGAAGACACGGGACAGGAACGCGTCATCTGTGTCCTGGACGTTTCCCCGGCCGGCGATCTCGGCGAGGTAGGCGTCCGGGTCGTCAGTGTGGACCTCAAGCACGAAAGCCTTGGCAGGCACATTCCCGTCTACCGGGACCCTGGCAGAGAGGTCAGATCGGCTTGTCATGGCTGCCCACCGTCCTCTCCGTTGCTTTCCGGCGCTCATGGCCGGCCGGAGTTCTGGTCAGGGTCACTGTGCATCACCGTCGCCCTCGTTCCCATTGTCGCTCTCTTCCTCAGTGGCGACGCGCTCGGCTTCGTCAAGTTCGGAGAAAAGGTCCATCTGGCCGGGAATCTCGGCCCGGCGCCTGGGACGGCTAGCGCGGCTTCCCCACACTGCCTGATACCCCTGGGTACGGCCACGGCGGTCGAAGGTTTCAGGGGAACGGAGGACGGCGACCCGTTCCTCGGTGGTTTCGGTTGATCGTTCGTAGCGGAAGCGCTCGGGCTCTGCCTCGGCTGCCCTGCGCGCGGCGTCTCGGACAGCTCGCAGGAGACGGCCCTGGGCTGCGCGGCCATAGATCGGGAAATGCCGCACGGCCTGCTCGGTCAGTGCCCTGATGGTAACGGACGGGCGCTGCTGGGCCATTGCCGCTATCAGTTCGGCGCGGACGGGCTGGTCGAATGCCTCAGCTGGCGACTCGTGGTCGAAGGGCACGATCCGGGCGATCGGGTGCGACCACACGACAGGCGCACTGAGCGCGGCTGACAGCAGCGGCCCGGCCATCTCCGGACGCAGGAGCCTGGCCTCCGATCCGCCGACGGCCAGTACGGGGACGCGAAGACCCGCCTCGTCCGCGCCCATACAGATGCGATCAGCGTTGTACGCGATGCAGGCGTACAGAACCTCGCAGCGCAGGGGAACAGGCTCAGGCACCGTGATGCCCCCGGCACTGACCAGCAACTCCGGGGTCAGCGCCATCAGCCTGCGGCCTTGCTCAGGTTCCAGGTTCGCACCCGACTTCGCCTCAACAGCCAGAAGGTGACCGGCCCGCGGGTTGAACAGGACAACATCGCAGACCACGGTCTCCCCTATGACCCTGACCGGCATCTCCAGCGCGGCCACCGCCCAGCCCGCATCAGCCAGCGGCGCAGGGTTCAGTCCGTCGGCGAGCGTCAGGTCGAGGATGGCGTTGGCAGGTACGAGCCGGGATTCCACTCCTTACCTTCCTGGTGCGCTATCAGCAGGATCACGCTGGGTGCGAATGAGGCGGCAATGCTCCAACTCGCCGCGCCGCCGGGAACGCCGGATCTGTCGGGCTGTTCCTGAATACGTGACGATACCCGCTCCCTGCCTCGCGCGACGGTTAGACACGTCGAGGCGGTCTACGGCAAACCTCGAGCCGATGATCTGATCATCGCCCGGACGAATGAGCCTGGGCATGCGCTCGCCGGTGTTTTCGGCATACTCCGCTGATTTCTTGCCGACACGGCTGCTGCCAGTCATGTATATTTTCTGTCCCGCAAATTCAGCCTATTTCATGAATTAGACGGCTCTGCTGCTGACCATTAGCGGGAGAAGCGTGTGCCAGTTTCCTTATCTTCGGGACGAGCCTCGAAATTGTCGTAATGCTGGGATCACGACATGTGTGCCGGGCTGGGAGGAGCCGACAGATATGACCGCAGGCGGAAGGTTGGCGGCATGGGCAGAGGCATCGGGCCGGTGGCAGGGAAGCAGGCACGCGCACGGCGGTTTGCGGTTCGCGTTTTACGGGCGGGTGTCGACGGAGGACTGGCAGGATCCGGTGACCTCGCGGGTGCGGCAGCGGGAGCAGGCGGAGGCGCTGGTCCGCGGGCACGGGCAGGTCGTGGCGGAGTTCTTCGATGAGGGGGAGAGCCGGACGGTGGCCTGGGGCCGGCGCCCGCAGGCCGCGGCGCTGGTCGCGCAGCTGGCGGACGCGTGCCGGGGCTGGGACGCCATCGTGGTCGGGGAGTACGAGCGGGCGTTCTACGGCAGCCAGTACGCGTCCATGGCGCCGCTGTTCGAGCACTACGGCGTCGAGCTGTGGATGCCGGAGGCGGGCGGCCGGGTCGATTTCGCGTCCGAGCATGACGAGCAGACGATGACGATGCTCGGGCTGTCGTCGAAGCGGGAGGTGACCCGGACCAGTATCCGGGTGCGGACCGCGATGGCCGCCCAGACCCGGGAGCAGGGCCGATACCTCGGCGGCCGGCCACCGTACGGGTACCGCCTCGGCGACGCAGGCCCGCACCCGAACAAGGCCCACGCCGCCTGGGGACGGCGCGCCCACCGCCTCGAACCCGACCCGGAGACCGCGCACGTGGTCCGGTGGATCTTCGCCCAGCGACTGGACGGCCATTCCGTGGCGCGGATCGCGCGGGCGCTGAACGAGGCCGGCGTCCCGTGCCCGTCGGCGTCAGACCCCGGCAGGAACCCGCATCGCACGGGGACCGGGTGGACACTGGGCACGGTCACCACCATCCTCCAGAATCCGCGCTACACAGGGCACCAGGTGTGGAACCGGCAGCGCACCGACAAGGACCTGGCCGACCCCGCTGACGTCAGCCTGGGGCACAAAAGCGTGCAGCGGTGGAACCTGCCCGGCGGCTGGGTCATCTCCCGCAAGCCCGCCCACCCGGCCCTTGTCAGCGAGGCCGATTACATCGCCGCGCAGGACGTCAATGCCATCCGGGGCCCATCGCCCCGAACTGATCCCGGCGGGCCGGAGATGCGCCGGTACCTGCTGGCCGGGCTGCTAGCGTGCGGCGTGTGCGGCAGGCGGATGGAATCGGCGTGGTCCAATAGCAAGCCCGCCTACCGGTGCCGCCACGGCCACACCAGCGCCAGCGCGCCCGCCCCAGGGCGGCCAAGGAACGCCTACGTCCGCGAGGCCCTCATCATGCCGCACCTGGCGGCCCTGCACCTGATGCTCACCGAGCCCCCTAGAGGAACGCGGCGGCGACGCACCCGGCGCGGGATCGACGTCCGGCGCCGAACCGCCGAGGAAGTGATCTGCTATCTGCGCCAGCAGCAGATCACGCTCACCTACGACCCCGCAGACAGAACGCTGCACGCAGGCACTAGCGAGGCCGCTCAGACCATCACCCTGCAAGCAAGCTAGCCCTGGCCCGAAAGGCCGGAACCGGAGAGGAGGAATTCAAAGTAACCGCCGGTCGCCCGGCGCTGACGGCAGCCCGCGCCCGGGTGACGTCCCGGCATGCCCGGAAACAGATGCATATGGGGAATTACTGTGTCCGAGGGGGGACTTGAACCCCCATGCCCTTAACGGGCACTAGCACCTCAAGCTAGCGCGTCTGCCTATTCCGCCACCCGGACCGGCGATGCTGTTCACATCGGCTGGCCTAGGGTAGCAAACCTGACGCGACTACGCGAAGCCTACGGGTGCCTGAACCTGGTGGTCAGCCCAGCAACAGTACCCGGTGCCCCGGCGAGTGGGCCAGCCGTCTGACGAGGTGCGACGATAGGACGATGACTGAGAACCCCGCGCGCGGAGCGCAAGCCACGGGCGAAGCCGAAGTCGTCGACATCTGCCGCGACCTGATCAGGATCGACACGACGAATCCTGGGGATCACTCGGGGCCGGGGGAGCGCGTGGCGGCCGAGTACGTCGCTGGGCTGCTCGCCGGCGTCGGGATCGAACCCGTCGTGCTCGAGTCGTACCCGAAGCGGACCAGCCTGGTGGCGCGCATCCCGGGAGAAGACCCCGCGCGCCCGGCGCTGCTCATTCACGGGCATCTTGACGTGGTACCGGCCAACGCCAGCGACTGGACGCGGGATCCTTTCGGCGGGGAGATCGCGGACGGCTGCGTGTGGGGACGCGGCGGGATCGACATGAAAGACATGGACGCGATGATGCTCGCCGTCGTGCGGCAGCGGCTTCGCGAGGGGCGCAGGCCCAAGCGCGACGTGGTCCTCGCGTTCACCGCCGATGAGGAGGCCGGGGGCAAGTGGGGCGCCGCGTTCCTGGTGCAGCAGCACGCGGAGCTGTTCGAAGGGGTCACCGAGGCGATCGGTGAGGTCGGCGGGTACAGCATCACGCTTGGCGGCCAGCGGCTGTACCCCCTGCAGACCGGGGAAAAGGGACTTGCCTGGATGCGGCTTACCGCCGAAGGTACGGCCGGGCACGGGTCGATGATCCACCGGGACAACGCGGTGACCGCGATAGCCGAGGCCGTCGCGAGGATCGGCCGGCACGAGTGGCCGGTGCAGATGCCGGAATCGGTGCGGGCGTTCCTCGCGGAAGCGGGCGACATCCTCGGCGTCGAATTCGATCCAGCGGATCCGGGTACCGTCCTGGAGAAACTCGGCCCGATGGAGCGCATGATCGGCGCCGCCACGAAGAATACGTCAAATCCGACTGGGCTCAAGGCGGGCTATAAGGTCAACGTTATCCCGCAATCGGCGTCAGCGGATATTGACGGGCGATTTCTCCCCGGGCACGAGGAAGAGTTCTTCGCCGAGATCGACCGGCTGCTGGGTCCCGTAGTCAAGCGCGAATTCATCTACAACGACATCTCGCTGGAAACCACCGCGGACGGGGACTTGTACGATGCGATGAAGGGTGCCCTGCTCGCCGAGGACCCCGAGGCCAGGGTGGCGCCCTACTGCCTTTCCGCGGGAACCGACGCGAAGTGGTTCAGCAAGCTCGGCATCCGGTGCTTCGGGTACAGCCCCCTTAAACTGCCGCCGGAACTGGACTTTTCCGGAATGTTCCACGGCATCGACGAGCGTGTCGCGGTGAGCGGCCTGCAATTCGGGGTCCGCGTTCTCGACCGATTCCTCGACCTGGCCTGATGCCTCAAACGTTTGCCGGGAAATTAAGGGTCCTGACTGCGTGGAATTCCCGCCCTCGGTCCCCCTAGCAGTGTTAACGTTACTCTCTGTATCTACCTGGCCCCGCTATGCGCATGGCAGCCGCATGCGGATGCCCAACTATGACTACACAGAGTAATAGAACACTTCCATTATGCGACAAAAGTTGTGCCGGGCCGGTGCCTCCGCAGACAGGGACGGGCCTGGACGGACCGCCGCTGCGGGCAAGCAGCGGCCGCAGCAACAGAAAGATAGGTGTGACGCTATGAGATCAACTGCTGCTTCGGTGGTTGTGGCGCTGGCGGCGGCCGTGCTCGTGTTGTGCGGCGGCGGGATGGCGCTCGCGGCGACCGCCAGTGGCTCCGCCGCCACCACTGGTTCCGTCACTTCGGCGGCCGGCGCCCTTGCTGGTGGCGGCCAGATGTCCGGCGGCAACCAGGCGATGATGCCAAACGCGTGCGGATCGGCCAGCGGGGCGCTCGGCATCGCCACGGCGAGCTGCAACGGCGGAACGTGGGCGATGGGCTGGACCCCGATGAGGCATCACATGCGGATGAAGCACCGGATGCATCACCGGATGCGCGGGATGCACGGCATGAACGGCTGCAGCAGCTGTATGGGCTCCCCGGCGCCGTCGGCCACCTGCATGTGCTCCAGCACGCCCACGCCGACGTGCACCTCGTGCATGAGCACCTCCAGCAGCCCGACGCCCACCTGCACCTGCATGAGCAGCACCGCAACGCCGACGCCCACGTGCAGCACCTGCATGAGTTCATCGACGCCAACGCCCACGTGCAGCAGTTGCATGAGCTCGCCGGCCGCAAGCCCGACGTGTACGTGCATGAGCAGCACGACAACACCGACGCCGATGTGCAGCACTTGCATGAGCTCGCCGACAGCGACTCCGACGTGCACCTGCATGAGCTCATCGACGCCCACACCAACCTGCAGCAGCTGCACGAGCACGCCCACCGCGACCCCGACATGCACCTGCATGAGCACCCCGACGCCCACGTCGACGTCCTCGATAGCGCCGATGGTCGACACCCGCGGGCCGGACACCCCGCTGAAGACGGACACCAAGCAGAAGGACACTCCGCAGAAGACCGCCGATACGAAGGCTGACACCAAGCCCGCGGCCAACCTCGACCGGGCGGCCGGAATCCTGCCCATCACGGGCGCGGACATGGAACCGCTCGTCGCGGCGGCGTCGATCTGCCTGCTGGCGGGCAGCGCGGCCCTGGTCGCGGGACGCGGGGGACGCGGGGCCCGCGTGGCACGCGCGGCGAACGCGCCCGGCCGGCGCCGGCGGTCGCGGGGGTCCCACCGCTAGGCGCACCCAGAAGGCGGCCGGCTAACCCCCGGCCACGCCGCGCCAGGGCGATGGCATCAGAATGAATGTCCCATGCAGCGAGCCACAAGCGAGCTGCATGGGACATTCACCGTGT
>Ga0335075_10006383_pt1 | contig 18211 bp, 15 predicted proteins | sample Lox_Sample_24_FD_206723 | JGI IMG/M metagenome (GOLD analysis project Ga0335075, IMG submission 206723) | Soil microbial communities from Loxahatchee National Wildlife Refuge, Florida, United States - Lox_Sample_2.4 | ecosystem: Environmental > Terrestrial > Soil > Wetlands | place: USA...
TCCGGGTTGCTGACCTTCAGCTCCTGACCGCACACGTCGAGCACTGCGGGTTGTGCTTTCGCGGCGGCCATTGCTGGAAGGATGCCCGATCGTGACGCCGATGCCCCAGCGCATGCTGATCGCCAGCCAGCCGTTCGGCCCGCGCCTGGGCGCCGAGCGCGTCGCGCGGGCGATCGCCGCGGGCTTCGAGCAGGCCGGCAGGCCGCGTGCCGACCTGCTCACGCTCCCCGCCGACAGCGGCCCCGAGGACGTGCGCGAGCAGCTCGACGCGGCCGGCTTCGACGCGCGCATGCGCCAGGCGCGCGCGGTGGTGATCGCGTGCGCGCGCCTGCACGAGCGGGCGCTCGCCGGCAGCGCCGCGTTCGAGATCGCCACGCGCGCCCGCCAGGGCGGGGTGCCGGCATACGCGGTGACCGCGGAGAACGCGCTCGACGCCTTCGACGCGCGCATCCTCGACCTGCAGCTGATCCTCCAGGCACGCGGCGCCAGCACGCTCGCCGGCGCCGGGCGAAGGCTCGCCCAGCTCTAGGCCACTAGCTCTGGCAGCGCGGGCACCAGAACGTCACGCGGTTGCCCTCCCCCTGGCCGCGCCCGCGGATCGGCTCGCCGCAGCGCGGGCACGGCCGGCCGGCGCGGCCGTACACGCCGCGCGGGCGCGCGGCGAAGCCGTCGCGCGCGGACACGCCCATGTGCTCTCGCGCGTAGCGCACGAGCGCCACGGCTTCGCGATCGCTCACCTGCGCCACCGTGCGCCACGGGTCCACCGCCACCGCGAAGCAGGTCTCGCTCTTCCAGTAGTTGCCCACGCCCGCGAGCGTCCGCTGGTCGATCAGCGCGTCGCCGATCGCACGGGCGGGGTCCGACCGCCGCAGGCGTGACAGGAAGCGTCGCTCGTCGAAGTCCTCGCCCAGCACGTCCGGGCCGAGGGCGGCCAGACGGGGGTCGGTGCGTGTGCGCGCGTCCGGCAGCAGCTCCAGCACAGGCCCGTCGAACTCGACCACCTCCCAGCCCGCCACGCGCAGCACCAGCCACGCGCGGCGCTCCGCGCGGCGCCAGCGCTGTCCCGCGCCGTGCACGTCCCACGCGCCGGTCATGCGCAGGTGTGAGTGCAGCGTCAGCGCGCCCTCGAAGCGCACGAACAGGTGCTTGCCGTAGGCGTCCACCGCGCGCACCGCCCGTCCCGCCAGCTTCGCCGGCCAGCGGTCGGCCTGGCGTCGGGGATGCGGCGTGAGCAGCTCCTCGGGCACCCGCCCAGCCAGCACCGCGCGCATGCGCGCGGCGGCGTGGTGGATCGTGTCGCCCTCGGGCATGGCAATCGATGGTAGGCGGCAGGCCAGTAGGCTCGGCCTGCACATGGGCGAGCCCGACGCCAACCCCAGGCAGGCCGCGCGCGCGCCGCGTGCGCGCTCGCTGCCCACCCCCGGCGCCAGGCGCGCGACGGTGATCGGCGCCGGCTCGTTCGGCACCGCGCTGGCGGTGCTGCTCGCGCGCGCTGGCCTGCGCACGACGCTGCAGACGCGCACGGCCGAGCAGGCCGCGCTGATCGAGCGCGAGCGCGCCGCCAGGGGCACGGTCACGCCGAAGGGCACGGGCGAGAACCGCCGCTACCTGCCCGGCGTGGAGCTGCCCCCGCAACTGCGCGTCGAGGCCGCCTCCGCGGGCATCGCGCGCGCGGACTACGTGTTCCTGGCCGTCCCCTCGCGCGGTCTCGGCGAGGCGATCGACCAGCTGGTCGCCTCCGGCCTGGACAGGCGAACGGCGGTGGTGTCGGTGGCAAAGGGCCTGGTGCCGCCGCACGGCCTGACGCCGACGAGCGTGCTCGGCTCTCGGTTCGGCCCCGACCGCGTAGCGTGCCTGGGCGGCCCCGCGCACGCCCAGGAGATGGTGCACGCGGGCGCCGCGCTCGTCGCCGCCAGCGCCGAGGAGCAGCTCGCGCGGGCGCTCGCGCACGTGTTCACGCGCGCCGGCGTCATCTGCGAGCTGTCCAACGACCCCGTCGGCGTGGAGCTGGCCGGCGCCGCCAAGAACGCCGCCGCGCTCGCCGCCGGCGCCACCGAGGCCCAGGGCTCCAACGCCGCGGGCGCTGCCGCCGGGCACATCTTCGCGGAGGTCTGGCGCTATGCGGAGGGCCTGGGCGCGCGCCCGGAGTCGATGATCGGGCTGGCCGGCACCGGCGACCTGGTCGCCACGGCGCTGGCGCGCGAGAGCCGCAACCGCCGCGCGGGCGAGCTGCTGGCGGCTGGCGTGCCCGCGAGCGAGATCCCCGCGCGGATTGGGCAGGCGGTCGAGGCGCTGGAGGCCGCGCCCCTGCTCGCGCGCACGGTCGAGGCCGCCGGCGTCGCCGCGCCCGTCACCACCGCCCTCGGCCGCCTGATCTCCGGCGAGCTGCCGCTCGACGAGTGGGTGGCGCTGGTGCGCGCGACCGTGCCCCCGCCCGCGCGCTGGCGCCGACGGGCGGGCGGCGCCCGGCAGGGCTTCTGGCGCCGGGTGTGGCGGCGGCTGTCGGGGGCGTGAGCGGCCCCCGGGTTTCCACTTCGCAACCGGCGTATATCTATAGTATTAATACTGTTAATACTATAGAGCACACCGCGCGAGAGGAGAAACGAGCACCATGGCACGCACACGACCCGGCGAAGTCGACCCCACGAAAGGCCTGTCGCTGGACCCGCAGGAGTTCCTCGAGCAGCAGGCCCGGCGTGAGAAGGCGCTGCGCATGCAGGACGCGATCCGCCCCGGGCGCACCACCCCGATCGCCATCCGCTTCGACCAGTTCACGCTCACCCGCCTGAAGGCGCTGGCCGCGCTGCGCAACACCGGCTACCAGACGCTGCTCAAGGAGTTCGTCGTGGAGCGCCTGTACGAGGAGGAGAAGCGCGAGGGCATCGTCTAGCGCCCGTGCGCCTGGCCCCCACGCGAGCGCTTCAGCCGGCGCCCATGAGCGTGCTCACCACCGCTTCGTAGACGCCCGGGCCGTGGCCCGCGTCCGTCACGCGCGCGTTCGCGTGCCCGGCGAGCGCCTCGCGCATGCTGGGGTCGCGCTCCAGCGCGTTGGCCACCAGCCAGAACACGTCCACCTGCGCCGCGCACGCGAGGTCCTCGCGCGAGTCGCCCACCGCGAACACCTCCCCGCGCTCGTAGCCGCGCGCCCTGCGGTGAACAGCCACCGCGCCCGCCTTCGACGCCCCTGCCGGCACGAGGTGATAGCCGCGCACGTGCGGCAGCTCGGCGAGCGCCGGCGAGCGCCGGCTGACGACCCCGTTGTCCACCAGCCGCAGGTGCTCGTAGCCGTGCTGCGCGAGCAGCGCGTCCACCTCCATCGCGTCCACCAGGCCGCGGAACAGGTGCGAGACCTCGCGCTGCAGGTGCCACGGCTCGTGGTACTCGAGCCGGCCCGCGTAGCGCTCGAGCAGCAGCGCCGGCGCGCCCGAGCGCTCGATCTGCTCGGCGATCGTGTGTTCGCCCGGCAGCAGCTCCCCGGTCAGCCAGTGCTCCTCTCCGTCGATCGTCACGCACGCGCCCGCCTCGTGGATGAACGACGCCTGGCCCAGCAGCCGTGCGTCCTCGAACACCTGCACGCGCCTGCGCCCGGACATCAGCACGACCTCCACGCCCGCGCGCAGGCACGCCTGCACCGCGCGCACGCCGTCGATCGTCACGTTGCCCTCGCCGTCGTGCAAGAGCGACGCGCCGCGCCCCAGCAGCGTGCTGTCGAGGTCCAGGTACAGGCAGCGCATCGATCCAGGGCCGCCCACCCGATCGCTCACCTGGCGGCGCGCGCCGCCAGGCTCGCGAGCGGCGGGCGTTCGAGCGGGCCGCCGTCCACGCCCGCCAGCCGCCCCTCCCGCCGAAGGCGTGCGGCGATCGTCGCCAGCACCGTGCCTGCCATCGCCTCCAGCGCAGCCAGCGGCTGGTGGCGGTTGTGGTGCTCGTCCAGGTCCACCTGCGCCATCGCCTCCAGGCCGAATTCGCGCCACACGTCGATCAGCATCGCGATCTCCACGCCGTAGCCGGTCGCGAACGGCACACGCTCCAGCAGCTCGCGCCGCGCCGCCACCTCCCCCGCCAGCGGCTGGCGCACGCCGGCCAGCGGCGGATAGAACAGCGCGAGCGCCGGGCGCGCCGTCAGGCGGCTCACGCGCCCGCCGCCGTCGTCCGCCTCCGCTCCCTCGCCCGCCCGCGCTCCCTCCACCACGCGCAGCGGCCGGCGGTAGAACGCCTTCACGAACGACACCCCCGGCTCGCACACCAGCGGGCCGAGCAGCCCGGTGAGGAGGTGCGGGCGGAAACGCTCGGTGTCGGCGTCCAGGAAGCACACGACGTCCCCTTCGAGCACCGGCAGCGCGCGCCACATCGCGTCGCCCTTGCCCAGCACCGGCCCCAGCGAGGGCATCAGCTCGGCCTCCTGCAACACGCTCGCGCCCGCGCGCTCGGCGACCGCGGCGGTGCCGTCCGCGGAGGCGGCGTCCACGACGACGACCTCGTCCAGCACGCCCGCCTCGCGCAGCCCGACGAGGCTCGCCACGATCTCGCCGACCGTCCGCGCGCACTCGCGCGCCGGCAGGCACACGGACACGCTGTCGCGGCGCTCGGCCGCGATCCGCGCGGGCGGATACAGCGAATGGTGGAAGGAGCGCGCTTGCGCCCAGCGCTCGGCGTCGGCCGCGGACATCGCCTCTACTATCTCAAGTCCGTGGCCCTCGACCGCACAACCGAGCCGTGGAGCGCGCTGCTGGACATGGGACGCGAGGACGGGCGGCTGGTGCGCGAAGCCAGCGAGGGAGCCGGGCCGAGCCGCCGCCCGCGCCTCGTGGAGCCCCCGCCCGAGCTGCACCCCGACGTGCTCGCGGCGCTGGCGCGCGTGGGCGTCGAGCGCCTGTACTCCCACCAGGCGCACGCGCTGCGCGCCGCGGCGGCCGGGCCGACGATCGTCACCACCGGCACCGCGTCGGGCAAGTCGCTGTGCTTCAACCTGCCCACGCTGCACGTCCTGTGCGAGCAGGCGCGCGCTCGCGCGCTGTACCTGTACCCGACCAAGGCGCTCGCCCAGGACCAGGCGCGGGCGCTGTCCGCGTTCGGCCTGAGCAGGCGCGTGCGCCCTGCCATCTACGACGGCGACACGCCGCGCGAGGCGCGCTCGCAGATCCGCAAGGGCGCCAACGTGGTGCTGACCAACCCCGACATGCTGCACGTCGGCATCCTCCCCAACCACGCCGCGTGGGCCGAGCTGTTCGCGAACCTGGCGGTGGTGGTGATCGACGAGGCGCACGTCTACCGTGGCGTGTTCGGCTCGCACGTCGCCAACGTCCTGCGTCGCCTGCGGCGCATCGCAGCCGCGTACGGCACCGAGCCGCGCTTCCTGCTGACCTCCGCCACGATCGCCAACCCCGTGGAGCTGGCGCAGCGCCTCACGGGCCTGGAGGACGTCGAGCTGATCGACGAGGACGGCTCGCCCCCGCGCGGGCGGCGCATCGCCGTGTGGAACCCGCCGACCACCGAGTCCGTCGGCGGCGCCCCCGGCGAGACGCCGGGCACGCGCCGCTCGGCGCTTGCCGAGGGAGCGGAGGTGCTGGCGACGCTCGTGCGCGAGGGCGCGCGCGCGATCTGCTTTATGAAGTCGCGCAAGGGCGTGGAGGTGCTCAGCCGCCTCGTGCGCGAGGACCTGCTGCGCAGCCACCCCGAGCTGGCCGAGCTCGTGGTCCCCTACCGCGCCGGCTACACCTCCCAGCAGCGGCGCGAGCTGGAGGGCCGGCTGATGCGCGGGGAGCTGCGCGCGGTGATCACCACCGACGCGCTCGAGCTAGGCATAGACGTCGGCGAGCTGGACGCAGCCCTCGTCGTGACGTTTCCCGGTACAGTGTCCTCGCTGCGCCAGATGTGGGGACGCGCCGGCCGGTCCGCGATCGGTCGGCGCGGGCGCGGCCTGGCGATGTACGTCGCCGGCGAGGACGCGCTCGACCAGTTCTTCTGCCGCCATCCCGAGGAGTTCCTGCAGCGGCCGGTGGAGGCGGCGATCCTCGACCACGAGAGCCCGCTGATCCACCGCGCGCACCTGCTGTGCGCCGCCCACGAGGGCCCGCTGTCACGCGCCGACAGTGAGTTTCTGGGCCCGCGCTGGCAGGCGCACGCGGAGGTGCTGGAGAGCGCCGGCGAACTACGGCGCAGGCGCACGGGAGCGATCGGCGGGGAAACCTATGTCCCGCGCCGCCCCGGCTCCTACCCCGCGGCCGAGGTTTCCCTGCGCTCGGCCTCGCCCGAGAGCTTCGCGATCGTAGACGTCTCGTCGGGGGAGCTGCTCGGCTCGACGGAGGCAGCACGGGCGCACACGACGGTCCATCAGGGCGCGATCTACATGCACCTCGGGCGCTCCTACCAGGTGCGCGAACTCGATCTCGAGCGCAGGCGCGCGCTGGTGGCGCCGTTCGACGGCGACTTCTACACCCAGCCCAAGCACGAGACCGACACCGAGATCGTGCGCCTGCTCGACCGTCGCGAGACGCTGGGTGTGACGCTGTCCTTCGGCGAGGTCAGCGTCACCGACACCGTCCTCGCCTACCAGCGCAGGCGGCTGAGCGACCACGCGCACGTGGACATCGTCGCGCTCGATCTCCCGCCCACGAGCTTCCCGACGCAGGCGCTGTGGTTCGAGCTGCCGAGCGCCGGCGTGCTGGGGGGCGGAGCGCTCGACGTCCCCGCCCTTGCCGACACGCTCCCGCCGGAGATCCTGCTGGGCGCGCTGCACGCGACCGAGCACGCGCAGATCGCGGTGCTGCCGCTGATCGCGATGTGCGACCGCTGGGACATCGGCGGCCTGTCCACCAACTTCCACCCCCAGACGGGCGCTCCCACGATCTTCCTGTACGACGGCCACCCCGGCGGCATCGGCATCGCGCGCACGGCGTTCGCGCGCTTCGAGGAGCTGTGCGAGGACGCGCGCCGCCTGATCGCCGGGTGCCCGTGCGCTGGCGGCTGCCCCTCGTGCGTGCAGTCGCCCAAGTGCGGGAACCTCAACGAGCCGCTGCACAAGGCGGGCGCGCTGGCGCTGCTCGTGCGCCTGCTCTCGAGCGACGCCGCTCTGATGGCCGCGGGCGGTTGTTGAAAGGCGTGGTGCTGCGCACGATCGGGACAACGCTGCTCGCGCTCACGCTCGCGTGCGCGGCGCTCGCGGGCGCGGACGGCACCGTCGCGCTGGCGCCGCCGCAGCAGTCCGTGAGCTTCGAAGGCCCTGGAGGGCGCGTGCCGCTCACGCATTGGACGCTGCGCAAGGACCCCGCGAACCGCGGCCTGGCGCTCGGCTGGCAGCGCGGGCGCTTCGGCGGCGCGAGCGTCGAGGTGCCCAACGTCGTCAGCCCCACGCCGTACACCGGCAAGGCCGGCGCGCGCAACTACGAAGGCTCGATCGCCTGGTATCGCACGAGCTTCGACGCGCCGCACGCGGGCTCCTACGCGCTGACGTTCGAGTCCGCCAACTACCTGGCGAGCGTGTGGGTGGACGGGCGCGCGCTCGGCTCGCACAGGGGCTCCTACCTGCCCTTCGAAATGCGCACGCGCCTGGCCGCGGGCACGTACACGGTGGTGGTTCGCGTGGACTGGGAGGACCCCGCGCAGCAGTCGCGCGAAGGCTTCCACCGCACGTGGTTCAACTGGGGCGGCCTCGACGGGCAGGCCGACGTGCGCGCGATCGGCGAAAGCGAACTGTCGGCGCCGGCCGTGCAGACGACGCTCACTGGTGGTGGGGGCTTGAGCCCCGGGCAGGCGGCGGCGAGCGTGAAGGTGAGCGCGGTGGTCCACAACTACGGGCCCGCGCGCACGATCGTCCCCGAAGGCACGCTCGTGCACGGCTCGCAGACGATCCCGATCGCCTTCCCGGCGCTCGCGCTCGGCCACGACCAGGCCGCCACCGACACCGCCACCGCCACGGTGCCCGCCCCCGCGCTGTGGTCGCCGGCGAGCCCCAGCCTGTACCAGCTGACGCTGGCGGTGGGCGACGAGAGCAGCTACTCCGCGCGCGTGGGCCTGCGCCAGCTCACCTGGCACGGCGGCCACGTGTACCTGAACGGAGCGCTGCTGAGCCTGCACGGCGTGTCGATCCAGGAGGACGCGCGGGGCCACGGCGACGCGCTCACCCCGGGCGATGAAGACACGATCGTGCAGGAGCTGAAAGCGACCGGCGTCGACGCGATCCGCAGCCAACACCCGCTCAGCCCGACGCTGCTGGAACGGCTGGACGCCGCGGGCATCCTCGTGTGGCAGGGCATCGGCCCGGTCGAAGGCGCCGGCAACTGGTACTCGACCACGCCGCAGCTGCTCGCGGACGCCGAGCAGCAGGCGCGCACGGCCGTGCTGGCGGAGCAGCTGCACCCGTCGGTCTTCGCGTGGAACCTCGTCGACGAGGTGGCGGGCGAGGGGCGCGACATCCAGGAGGTGGAGTACGTGCGCACGATCGCCCGCTGGATCCACCGGCACGACCCCACGCGGATGGTGGCGGTGGACGTGTGGGGCGATCACCCGCCCGTGCACGCGGGCGCGCTGTACTCGGAAGCGGACGCGGTCGCCGAGACCGACTACTCGGGCTGGTACGACTACCCGCACGACGGCCCCGCGCAGCTGAAGGCCAAGATGCGCGCGCGGCTGGCGGCGATGCAGCGGACGTTCGCGGGCAAGGTGCTCGTGATCAGCGAGTTCGGGGCCGAATCCAACGGGCTGAACCCCCCCGGCGCCCCCGGCAGCTACGCCTACCAGGCGAAGCTGCTGGCCGAGCACATACAGGTGTACGCGGCCGACCCGCGCCTCAGCGCGATGTTCGCGTGGGTGCTGCGCGACTATCCGCTCACGCCCACGTTCGAGGGCGGCTCGATCCACGCGGCCCTGCCCCACCTGAAGCTGATCGAAGGGCTCAACCAGAAGGGGCTGTTCACCTACGGCGGGCAGCCCAAGCCGGGGGTGGTCTCGACGGTGGCGCGGCTGTACGGGGCGCTGCCGCGCGAATAGGCCGTCGGGCGCCGGCGCCCGGCGCCCGCGCTACCTCGCGCGGTTCCCGCGGGCGATCTTGCGCAGGTCGATCGTCTCGTCGTAGAGCTTGGCGTCGACGCCCTCCTCGAGCGCCACCTCGCGCAGGGGCCGCCCCGTGGCCGTGGCCTTCTTGACGATCGCGGTGCCTTTGTCGTAGCCGATCGCGCCGTTGAGCGCGGTGGCGACCGCGAGCGTCGCTCCCGCCGACGCGGCCGCTCCCGCCTTGTTGGCCTGGATGCCGTCGACGCACTTCTCGGCGAACACGCGCGCGGCGGCGGACAGCAGGCGCAGGGACTGCAATAGGTTGCGGGCGATCAGCGGGATGCGCACGTTCAGCTCGAACTGGCCCTGCATGCCGCCGACAGTGATCGCGGTGTCGTTGCCGATCACCTGCGCGCACACCTGCAGCACGACCTCGGGGATCACGGGGTTGACCTTGCCGGGCATGATCGAGGAGCCCTTCTGCAGCTCGGGCAGCAGCAGCTCGCCGATGCCCGCGCGAGGGCCCGAGCCCATCAGCGCGAGGTCGCCCGCGATCTTGGTGAGCGAGACGGCGATCACCTTCAGCGCCCCCGACAGCTCGACGAGCGCGTCGCGGTTGGCCTGCGCCTCGAACGGGTCCAGCGGCGCAGCGATCTGCCTGAGCCCCGAGTCGCGCTTCAGGCGCGCGCGCACCTTCTCGGCGAAGCGCGGGTGCGTGTTCAGCCCCGTGCCGGTGGCCGTGCCGCCGAGCGGGATCTGCCCGACGTGGACGAGCGCCGAGCGCACGCGCTCCTGCGCGAGCGCCACCTGCGCGGCGTAGCCGCCGAACTCCTGCCCGAGGGTGACGGGCACGGCGTCCATCAGGTGGGTGCGCCCGGCCTTGACGACGTTCTCGAAGCTCCTCTGCTTCCTGGCGAACGAGCGCTCGAGCTGCCTGAGCGCCGGCAGCAGCTCGTTCTGGGCGATGTCCAGGGCTGCCAGGTGCACGGCGGAGGGGAACACGTCGTTGGAGGACTGCCCCATGTTGACGTGGTCGTTGGGGTGGACGCGCTCGCCGGCGAGGCGCGCGATCACCTCGTTGGCGTTCGTGTTCGTGGACGTGCCCGACCCGGTCTGGAACACGTCGATGGGAAACTGCGCGTCGTGGCGCCCGGCGGCGATCTCGTCGGCCGCCTTGGCGATGCGCGCGGCGTCGCGCTTGGGCATCAGCCCCAGCTCGCCGTTGACGGCGGCGGCGGCCCCCTTGATGCGCGCCAGCCAGTGGACCACCGAGACGGGCACGGTCTCGCCGGAGATCGGGAAGTTCTCGACGGCCTTGGCGGTCTCTGTGCCCCACAGCTTGGCGTCCGGCATTCGGCTCTCTCCTTTCGGGTGCGGGCGAGGATGCTACCGGCAGAAAGCGGCAAGCTCGCGCGCGACTCCCACGGGGTCGTCGTAGGCCATCAGGAAGCCGACGCTTTCGAGCACGCGCAGCTGCCCATGGGGCAGCCGCGCGAGCGCTTCTTCGGCCACGGCCAGCGGGTGCAGGGGGTCGTGGTCGGCCCACAGCAGCAGCACGGGCATGTCCAGCCGCGCATACTCCTCGAGCAGGTGCGCCTGCGCCCCGCGTGGCCAGTTGCGCGCGCACTTCGCCCACGAGCGCGCAAGGCTCGAGTTGCCGGGCACGTCGGCGAACGCGTGGCGCACCACGTCGGCGGCGGCGGGGTTGCGGCGGGCGGACAGCCAAAGCCCGCGCTCGGGCGTGAACACGACGCCGGCGCCGTGCCCCAGGAGCCGATCGAGCCCGGGGACGGCAGCCGCCCGAGCGGTCAGCTGCCACACCGCCCGCACGCGAGGGTGGGCGGGCGCGGCGTGCAGGCGGCTGGACATCAGCACCAGCCTGGCGGGGCTGATGCGCCCGCTGAGCGTCGCGTGAAGCAGGATCTCCGCGCCGGCGTCGTGGCCGGCGACCAGCGGGCGCGGGCCGAGGACCTCGGAGGCGAACCCGCCGAGCACCTCGGCGAACCAGTCCAGCGTGTACGGGTGGCGCGGGCGGTCCTCGGAGTCGCCGTGCAGCGGCAGGTCGGGGAGCACCACCCGAAAGCGCTCGGCGAGCGTCCCGACCGCTGGCTCCCACTCCTTGTGCGACAGCAGCCCGGAGTGCACGAGCGCGAGCGCCGGCCCAGCGCCGATCTCCCGGTAGGCAACGCGCGCGCCGTCGCTGTGGTGGTAGAGGCGCAGCCGCATCGAGGGCAATCCTAGGCCGGGGCGCCGCCCGAGAGCGGCGCACGGGGACCACGCGCTCCCAGCGGGCGGCGGGCGCTTCGGGGCCGGGCGAGCGGGAATGTCCCACGCCTACAATGAGCCGCCCCGTGACGGCCTCGCCCCGACACCCGCTGATCCCGCGCCGCAAGGTCGATCCCCAGCAGGATCTGCCGGCGCTGGAGCTGCAGGTGCTCGAGCGCTGGCGCGAGCGCGACGTGTTCGCGCGCTCGCTGCGCGCGCGCGAGGGCGCGCCCCAGTGGGTGTTCTACGAGGGGCCGCCGACGGCGAACGGGCCGCCGGGCTCCCACCACGTGCTCTCGCGCGTGTTCAAGGACATCTACCCCCGCTTTCAGACGATGCGCGGCCACCGCGTGGAGCGCAAGGGCGGCTGGGACTGCCACGGCCTGCCGGTGGAGATAGCGGTGGAACAGGAGCTGGGCATCCACCACAAGTCGGAGATCGAGGAGTACGGGATCGCGGCCTTCAACGCGAAGTGCCGCGAGTCGGTGTTCACCTTCCTGGCGGAGTGGGACCGCCTGACCGAGCGCATCGGCTTCTGGATCGACCTCGAGCACGCCTACCGCACGCTGGACGAGAGCTACATCGAGTCGGTGTGGTGGGCGCTCCAGCGGATCGACGCGCGCGGCCTGCTCTACGAGGGTCACAAGGTGGTGCCTTACTGCCCGCGCTGCGAGACGACGCTGTCCTCGCACGAGGTGGCGCTGGGCTACCGCGACGTGGTCGATCCGAGCGTGTTCCTGAAGCTGCCGGTTAGCGGCGAGCGGGAGACGAAGCTGCTGGTGTGGACGACCACGCCGTGGACGCTGCCGGGAAACGTGGCGGTGGCTGTGTCTCCCTCGGCCACGTACGCCCGGGTGCGGGCTGGGGATGATTATTTCGTGATTGCGGAGGCTCGTGTGGAGCCGGTGTTGGGGGTGGGGTCCGAGATCGTGGAGCGGCTCTCGGGCGCGGAGCTGGCGCAGCGCTTCGGCTCTTACGAGGGGCCGATCTTCCCCTCGCGCGACGCCGCCGGCACGAGGTCGTACCCGATCCTGGCGGACGAGTTCGTGACCACAGAGGACGGCACGGGCATCGTGCACCTGGCGCCGGCGTTCGGCGAGGACGATTACCGCGTGGCGGCGGCGGCGGGCCTCTTCAAGCCCGACGACCCGCGTTCGCTACCCAACCCGGTGCGGTCCGACGGGACGTTCGCGGCCGACGTCCAGGGCGGCGACGGCCGCTCGTACGCGGGGCGCTTCGTCAAGGACCGGGAGCTGACAGCCGAGCTGATCGAGGACCTGCGCGAGCGCGGCCTGCTGCTGAAGGCGCAGGAGTACGAGCACTCCTACCCGCACTGCTGGCGCTGCGACACGCCGCTGATCTACTACGCGAAGACGTCGTGGTACATCCGCACGACGGCTGTGCGCGAGCAGCTGCTGGCGGCCAACGAGACGGTCGACTGGTACCCCCCGCACGTCAAGCACGGGCGCTTCGGCGACTGGCTGGAGCACAACGTCGACTGGGCGCTGTCGCGCGAGCGCTACTGGGGCACGCCGCTGCCGGTGTGGCGCTGCGAGAACGGGCACTCGCGCGTGGTGGGCTCCTTCTTGGAGCTGGAGGAGCGTTCGGGGAAGGCGCTGGAAGACCACCACCGACCGTACGTGGACGAGCTGGCGTTCGCCTGCGAGGACTGCGGCGAGCAGATGCGCCGCGTGCCGGAGGTGATCGACGTGTGGTTCGACTCGGGAGCGATGCCGTTCGCCCAGCACCACTTCCCATTCGAGAACGAGACGCTGTTCGAGCAGGGCTACCCGGCGGACTTCATCTGCGAGGCGCAGGACCAGACGCGCGGCTGGTTCTACTCGCTGCTGGCGGTGGCGACGCTGACCACCCCGGCGCGCGGCGTGAGGGACGGGATCGGGGGGGATTCCCAACCGGATGCGCCCTATCGCAACGTCGTGTGCCTCGGCCTGATCCTCGACGCGGACGGTCAGAAGATGTCGAAGTCGCGCGGCAACACGGTGGAGCCGTGGCAGGTGCTCGACCGCTACGGCGCGGACGCGTTTCGCTGGTACTTCTTCACCTCCAAGCAGCCGTGGGACGGCTACCGCTTCTCGGCGGAGACGATCGGCGAGGGCGTGCGGCTGTTCCTCAAGCAGCTGTGGTCGACGTACTACTTCTACGTGCTGTACGCGCAGGCGTCGGCGGAGGAGATCGCCGCGGGCGCGGGGGTCCGCGCGCGGCCCGGGGACGCGGCGGCGCGCGACGCTGCGAGCGGGCCCGCCCGGCCCGAGCACGCGCCGGCGCCAGAGGCTGCGGACGGCGCGGACGCGGACCTCGACCGCTGGGCGCTGTCGCGCACGGCCGGCACGGCGGAGCGCGTGGCCGAGCGCCTGGAGTCCTACGACGCGACCACGGCGGGCAGGGCGATCGCGGAACTCGTGGACGAGCTGTCGAACTGGTACGTGCGCCGCTCGCGGCGGCGCTTCTGGGACGGCGAGCGCTCGGCGTTCGAGACGCTGCGCGCGTGCCTGCTGGCGGTCGCGAGGATGCTCGCGCCGTTCTGCCCGTTCGTGGCGGATGAGATCTACGACAACCTCGACGGGGCGCTGGCGAGCGTGCACCTGTGCGACTTCCCCACCGGCGCGGAGCTGGCGCCGCGCGATGAGCAACTGGAGCAGGCGATGGCGCTGGCTCGCGAGACGGTGCGCCTGGGCCTGGGCGCGCGCGCGAAGGCGAAGATCAAGGTGCGCCAGCCGCTGGCGGAGGCGGTGGTGGTGGCCGCGGGGCGCGAGCGCGGGGCGATCGAACGCCTGGCGGAGGTGGTGCGCGAAGAGCTGAACGTGAGGCGGGTGCGCTTCGTGGCGGCGGCGGACGAGCTGGGCAGCTACGAGGTGAAGGCCAACTACCGCTCGCTGGGCCCCCTGTTCGGCAAGGACATGCCGCTGGCGGCGCAGGCGATCGCGGCGCTCGACCCGGCGCGGGTGGCGGGTGCGCTACGCGAGGGCGGGGAGATCGGCATCTCGGTGGGAGAGCGCGAGCACGTGCTCTCGGCGCAGGACGTGATCCTGACGCTGCGGGCCCCGGACGGCTACAGCGTCGAGCGCGAGGGCGCCCACGCGGTGGCGCTGGAGCTGGCGATCGACGAGGACCTGCGCCGCGAGGGGCACGCGCGCGAGGTGGTGCACGCGGTGCAGAACGCGCGCAAGAGCGCGGGGCTGCGGGTGGAGGACAGGATCGAGCTGGTGCTGGTCGCGGGCGAGGAGCTGATGGACGCGGTCGAAAGCCACCGCGAGTACATCGCCGGCGAGACGCTGGCGAGCGCGCTGAACGCGAGCGGCCAGGCTCCTCCGATGGACTACTCGGAGGACGCGAGCATCGACGGCGCGCCCCTGACGATCGGCCTGAGCCGAAGCGGCTAGCGCCTCACGCGGCGGTGAGCGCCGGCTCCAGCTCCTGCTCGAGCTTCTTCTTGGGGTAGGCGCCGATCACGGTCTTGACCGGCTGGCCGCTCTTGAACAGGATCATGGTGGGGATCGACAGCACCTGGAAGCGCGCGGCCGTCTGGGGGTTCTCGTCGATGTCGAGCTTGACGATGCGCAGGTCGGGCCGCTCGGAGGCGATCTCCTCGAGCACCGGCGCCACCACGCGGCAGGGGCCGCACCACGGCGCCCAGAAGTCGACGAGCACGGGGCCGTCGGCCTCGAGCACCTCGGCGTCGAAGTTGGTGTCGGTTATCTGGGTGAGGGTGCCTGCCATCGGATCTCCTTGGTCGCTTACCCTCACTATACAAAATGAAGGAAGGCTTGCCGGCGGGGCGCGCGGTGCAGCTATGTTGTGCTCGATGACGCTTCCGCTCGCCTCCGCCACCGGCTACGTGACGATCTTCGGCTCGGTGAGCTTCGCCCTGGTGTTCGTGTGGTGGCTGCTGCGCGCGGAGGCGCGTGACACGGCCGACACCCGTGAGGAGGAAGAAGCGGCGCTGAACGTCGACCCGGAGCGGGCGGAGCGCCCTACCTGAAGCGCAACAGCGGCACCAGCCACATCGCCTCGGCGGCGATCCGCCAGGACATCTTGCTGGTGCCGCGCTGGCGGTCGCGGAACACGATCGGCACCTCTACGACGCGAAAGCCCGCCTGCACCGCGCGATAGGTCAGCTCGACCTGGAAGGCGTAGCCCTGCGAGCGCACGCCGTCGAAGTGGATCGCCTCGAGCACCTCGCGGCGAAAGCACTTGAAGCCGCCGGTCAGGTCCTTCACGCGCAGGCCGAGCACGATTCGCGCGTACGTGGAGCCGCCCTCGCTGACGAAGCGCCTCAGCCACCCCCATTCGCGCACTCCCCCGCCGGGCACGTAGCGCGACCCGAGCGCGAGGTCGGCTCCCTCGTGCACGGCCGCGAGCAGGCGCGCGAGGTCGGCGGGGTCGTGCGAGAAGTCGGAGTCCATCTCCATCACGTAGCCGGCGCCGTGGTCTAGCGCGTGCCGGAAGCCGGCGAGGTACGCGGGCCCGATCCCGTTCTTCTCGGCGCGGTGCAGCACCTGCAGCCAGTCGTGCTCGGCGGCCAGCCGCGCGGCGAGCGCGCCGGTGCCGTCGGGCGAGCCGTCGTCGACGACCAGCACGCGAAAGCCCCCGGGGGCGGCGTCCGCGAGCACCTCAGCGGCTGCGGTGACGATCTGCTGGAGGTTCTCGGCCTCGTTGTATGTGGGCAGGATCAGCCACGGCTCGCCGGACATTCGCGCGTACCCTAGTGCGCCCCGCGGTTGCTCGACCCCGCCCACGCCGCCGCCGCGCCGCTGCCCCTACGCTTGAGCGCGTGCCCCAGCCCACGCTGTCCAACGCTGCCATCGCCGACGCTTTCGAGGAGCTGGGCGACCTGTACGAGCTGGACGGAGCGATCGTCCACCGCGTCGTGGCCTACCGTTCGGCCGCCAAGGCGGTTCGCGAGGCGTCGGTGTCCGTGGCCGCGCTCGCGCGCGCGGGCCGCGCGACCGATCTCCCGGGGATCGGCAACACGCTGCAGGAGAAGATCCAGTCGCTGCTCAGCACCGGGTCGATCCCGGCGGCGGAGCGGCTGCGCGCGAAGTTCCCCCCGGGCCTCGTCGCGATCACGCGCCTGCCCGGCATCGGCGCCAAGCGGGCGCGGCTGCTGCACTCCGAGCTGGGGGTGGACTCGTTGCAGGCCCTGCGCGAGGCGGCACTGGCACAGCGCATCCGCACCGTCCGCGGGCTCGGCCCGAAGCTGGAGGAGCGCGTGCTGGCGGCGCTCGAGCAGATCGACCTCGACCCCGCGGCGGGCGCCTCACCGCGCGTGCTGCTGCCACGCGCGATCGCCGCCGGCGAAGAACTGGTGGAGGGCCTGCGGGCGCTCGCCGGGGACGGCGCTCGCATCGAGCTGGCAGGCTCGCTGCGCCGGCAGGCGGACTCCGTGAAGGACATCGACGTGATCGCCGCGAGCACGCGGCCGGCCACGCTCGCGAAGAGCCTCGGCAGGCTCGAGCAGATCGAGCAGGTGAGCGCCGCGGGCAAGGCGGGAGCGAGGGCGCGCACGCACTCGGGCATGGCCGTCGACCTGCGCATCGCCGGCCCCCGGCAGCTGGGCAACCTGCTGCAGCACTTCACCGGCTCTGGCAGGCACAACGCGGCGCTGCGCGAGGCGGCGGTGCGCCGCGGCCTGCACGTGTCCGAGCACGGGATCCTGGACGACGCCACCGGCGCCACCGACACGTGCGCGAGCGAGCAGGAGGTATACGAGCGCCTGGGCATGGCCTACATCGAGCCGGAGCTGCGCGAGGACCGCGGCGAGCTGGAGGCGGCGCGCGCCGGCGAGCTGCCGCGCCTGGTGGAGCTGGCGGACATCCGCGGCGACCTGCACACCCACACGATCGCCTCCGACGGGCACAACACGATCGAGGAGATGGCGCTGGCCGCGCGCGAGCGCGGCTACGAGTACCTGGCGATCACCGACCATTCGGCCAGCCACGGCTTCGGCAACGACGTATCGCCGGAGCAGCTGCGCCGCCAGGTCGAATTCGTGCGCGAGGCCAACTCGCGCGTGGCGGGGATCGAGCTGCTGGCGGGCAGCGAGGTCAACGTCCTGCCCGACGGCTCGCTGGACTACGAGGACGAGCTGCTGGGCGAGCTCGACTGGATCGTGGCGAGCGTGCACACGTCGTTCGGCATGGGCGAGCAGGCGATGACCGAGCGCGTGATCGCCGCGATCGAGCACCCGCTGGTGCGCGCGATCGGGCACCCGACCGGTCGCCTGATCGAGCGCCGCGAGCCGTACGCGATCGATCTCGACGCCGTGTTCGCGGCCGCCGCGCGCACGGGCACGATGCTGGAGATCAACGGCAACCCCGACCGGCGCGACCTCTCGGACGTGCACGCGCGCGCGGCGGCGCGCGCCGGCGTGCCGATCGTGATCGACTCCGACGCGCACCGCACGCGCACGCTCGCGAACATGCGCTGGGGCGTGGCGACCGCGCGGCGGGCATGGCTGACGCGCGAGCAGGTGGCGAACACGCGCCCGTGGCGCGAGCTGGCGCGGTCAGCCGAGCAGGCGCGCGAGCAACGCCTGTGAGACGACGCGGTCGACGCCTGCGCGGGCAAACGGTGCGAGCGCCGCGCGCGCGCGCGCGGCGTAGCCGGCGGAGGGATCGATGAGCGCCGCGCGAAGCGCCGCCTCCAGGTCCTCGCCGACCAGGCGCGCGTCCAGCTCACGAGCCAGCGGCAGGGCGGCGTAGGGCCCGGGCGCCGGCGTGGTCACCAGCAGGCAGCCGTCGGCGAGCGCCTCCAGCTGCGCGATGCCGTAGTCCTCGCGCCGCGGGGCGCACACGAACACGCGCGCGCGGCGCACCAGCGCGCGGTACTCATCCCGCTGCAGCGGCCCCGCGTCGCGCACGCCGGGCTCGGCGGCGAGGTCGATGCCCGCGGCGCGAAGCTCCTGCGGCGACGCGCCGGCGACCACGAGCTCGCC
>Ga0335075_10006384_pt1 | contig 18210 bp, 13 predicted proteins | sample Lox_Sample_24_FD_206723 | JGI IMG/M metagenome (GOLD analysis project Ga0335075, IMG submission 206723) | Soil microbial communities from Loxahatchee National Wildlife Refuge, Florida, United States - Lox_Sample_2.4 | ecosystem: Environmental > Terrestrial > Soil > Wetlands | place: USA...
CTCGCGGATGGGCTGGCCATTCTCGACGACGCAGAGCGGCCGCTGGCCCCTGGGTGCAGGTCATCTCTTCAGCCGGAAACCGGGAGAGTCACGGTCACGGTGGTGCCTTTGCCGAGCGTGCTGGCAATGGAGATTTGACCTCCATAAGAGTGGACAATGGCCTGGCAGATGCTCAGACCCAGGCCGCTGCCTCTGTCGCCTTGCGCTCGTTGGCGCGACTTGTCGGCGCGATAGAAGCGCTCGAAAACTTTCGGCAAATCTTGCGGAGGGATGCCCGTTCCCGTGTCGCGGACGAGCAATTGAGCCTCGTGCGAATCCGAAGCGGCAGTCACTTCCACGTTCACACTTCCCCCCTCCATCGTGAATTTCAGGGCGTTATCGATAAGGTTGTGGAGGACTTCGCGCAGATGGACGCGATTGCCGCGAATGACGACGGCTTCGGGCGCCTTGACCTGCAAGCAGACGCCGCGCTGCTCGGCGATGCCCTGGAACATGTCCGCCGCGCGTCGCGCCAGCTCGTCAAGGCGCACCTCGCCGTCGGCGTGCAGCAGGCCGGCATCGCCCTCCGCCAGCAACAACAGATGATTGGTGAGGTTGCCGAGGCTGGCGCATTCCTCGATGAGATCACTGAACAGCTCGCGGTATTCGGCCGGGCTCCGCTCGCGCTCCAGCGCCACTTCCAGGGCCGTCCGCATGGCGGTCAGCGGCGAGCGCAGCTCATGGGCGGCATTGGCGACGAAAGTGCGCTGCTGCTCCAGATGGTCGGCAAGGCGATCGAGCATGCCGTTCAGTGTCGCCGACAGATGGTCCAGCTCGTCGCCGCTGCCTCGCAGGGGCAGCCGCTCGCTGAGATTGTCTGGATGAAGACGAGCGGTCATTTGCAAGATGGTCGCCAGAGGACGGGTGGCCCGGCCCGCCAGCCAGTAACCGCTCAACGGTGCCGCCACCAGGATGAGCGCGAACGCCGTCAGCATCATTTCCGTGAGACGCCAGATATCCGCATCGACATGATTGCGCTGCACGCCGACGCGTACAATCAGGGCCGGCGCCTTCTTCCCCGCCGCGATGCGCCGCTGCGCCAGTCGATAATTCTTCCAGCTGTACGCTCCCGACCGGATCGCTTTTGCCTTGCCGACTTTCAAGTCCGGCGCTCCATCGCTGGAGAACAGCAGCTCGCCGCTGAGGGAATAAACGCGCACGTACCAGCCGCGGTCCTTGTGACTGATGATTTTCGGCCCCATTCGCGTTTTGAGCTGCTCCCAATCCGGCCAATAGGCATCGATGTTCAGCTGCACCTCATCGACATCTTCGGCAAGCTGTCCGTCCAGCTCGTTGAGCAGCGTCCAGCGCAGCCCCTCGCGCACGCCCCACAAGGCGCCGCTGACCAGAACCAGAATCCCGATGGTGTTCCAGAAAGTCAGTCGGAAGCGCAGCGTCCGCGGAAGGTAGTCAAATGGCCCGTAGCGCATAGCCGCGCCCTCGCACGGTCTGAATGATCGAGGAAGCCCCTTCGCGATCGAATTTCTTGCGGATGCGGTTGATGTGGACTTCGATTACGTTGGTAGTACCCTCCCAGTCCGTGTCCCAGAGGTGCTCGCACAGCATCTTGCGCGTGACCACCTGGCCGGCGTGACGCATGAGCAGCTCCAGGATGCCGAACTCGGTCGGCGTCAAATCGACCTCAAGGTCGCCTCGTTGCACCCGCCGCGTGGTCAAATCGAGGCGAATGTCGCCGTTGGTCATGATGGCCGGCGGTCGATCGACCGTTCGCCGGCAGACGGCCTCCAGCCGGGCCATCAGCTCGGGGAAGGCGAACGGCTTGACCAGATAATCGTCGGCGCCGGACTTGAGTCCGGTGACGCGGTCCTCGACGGCGCTAAGCGCGGTCAAGAGTAGTATCGGCGTGCGAACCCCGGCCTCGCGGATTTCCCGCAGCACATCCTTTCCCGACACGCCCGGGAGCAGCAGATCCAGGACGATCGCATCGAAGCGCTGGCTGAGACTCTGCTCCAGTCCGTGCTTGCCGTCCTTGACCCAGACACAGTTGTGCCCCGCTTCGGTCAGGCCCTTGGACAGGGACTTGCCAATGACGGGATCGTCTTCCACGACAAGAACATTCATCGGCGCCTTACCTCGATCTCTTCGGGTGTCCGAAAGACCATTACCAGGCGTAATTCGTTCGGGTGGGGAGCGCGAAACCATGATTGCATCAGGGTTGTGAGGATGAGGCGAGGCTATCCATAGCTTCATTGTACAAAAAAAAGGGGAACGAAGGTCAACTGAATCGTCACGAGGAAAAAGGGATTCGCGCTCCCCGCTCAGCACGGCAAGGGCCATTGGAGCCGCAGTGCCTCGTAATCCTCCGGCGTATCGAGATCCCACAAAACGGCTTCGTTTGCCACGGGGACTTCCAGCACGTCGGCCGCGCGCTTCCGGACGTAGGTGTTCAACCCCTCGCCGATGGTATGCGCGCGGATGCCGTGAACGTGCTGCCAGGTCAGCATCAGCGGATGTCCGCGGCGTCCATGGAAGGTGGGTACGAAGATTGAGCGTGCGGGATTGCTCTGTCGAGATTGTTCCAATTCGCCGATCACGGCGGGGGCAAGCGCGGGATGGTCGGCGGGGACAAGCAGCCAGGGATCGTCCGGACGCGGCTGGAACCTTTCTTCCAGCCAGTGCAGCCCCTGTTCCACGGTCGCTCGCATGTCCGCGGTTTCCTCGGCGAGCTGACACACGTGCGCTCCCGAGCCGCGGGCCATCGGCGCCAGCTCGCGCACGTGCGGTCCAAGAACAACAACGATGTCATCGATTTCGGAGCGACGCAGGGTGTCGAGGACGTGCGCGAGAATGGTGCGTTCGCCGAGAGGCAAGGCGAGCTTGGGGCGGCCCATGCGCGTGCTCTTGCCGGCGGCGGGCAGGAGAGCGAGCTTCATGAGTGCGCGGGCTCCAGGGACGTGCGGATGCGCGGACGCGGCTCGCTCGTGCCGAGATTGCGACAGGCGATCAGCTCCGCGACAATGCTGACGGCGATCTCCGGCACCGTCTGCGAGCCGATGGCGAAGCCCAGCGGTGCATGGACGCGCGCCAGCGTCTCTCGCGTCACCCCCTTCGCCAGAAGATCTTCAAAAATCAATTTGATCTTGCGTTTGCTGCCGATCATGCCGACGTAGCTCGCCGGCGTCGCGGCCAGGTGGTAAAGCGCCTCCTCATCGTGGTTATGGCCGCGCGTGACGATCAGGCAATATGTCGAGGGATTCAGCGTCGGCGCCAGCTGTTGCAAGCTTGGGCCGATCTCGCCGATCAGCAGACGCTCGGCCGAAGGGAAACGCTCGCGGCTGGCGCAAGAGGCTCGGTCGTCGAGCACCCACACATCAAAATCGACCTCGGCAGCCAGACGCGCGACCGCCTGTCCGACGTGGCCGGCACCGACGATGAATAAGGTGATGCGCGGCAGGACCGGCAGGTAGGCGATGCCATGCCGGCTCGACGGAGCGGGACGCTCGGCCAGCGGAGCCAGGTTTTGCAGAACTTCCTCTGTGGCCGCTGTCTCCGTCGTTCGCGCGGCGAGCTGGCCGGCGGCATCGAAGAGGAAGCGATCGCCGGGAGCAAGGCCGGACGCCGCCGCGACGGCAATGGCCTGGGTGCAGCCGCGTCCGTCCTCGATCAGACGACGCAGGCAGTGATAATAGTCGGCAGCGCGGGCGGAGCCGAGCGGATCGGCGAGGATGGTCATGCGGCCGCCGCAGATGAGACCGTCGTCCCAGCCGTAGTTGTCATCGAGACAAAAGGTCAGCACCTCGGGCCGGCCGCTGCCGGCGGTCAGCACGCGCAAGGCGCGCTGACGCACTTCCGCCTCGACACAGCCGCCGCCAAGCGTGCCGCGTTGGCTGCCGTCGGCGAAGACCAGCATTGCCGCTCCCGCCTTCTGCGGCGTGGAGCCGCGCGTTTCGACAACCATGCAGCAAACGCATTGCCGCTCTTGATCTAGCGCCGCCGTCAAGTCCGCGAGCAGGGTACGCATGGCAAGTATCTTCCGAGGAACATCACCGTTGGAGACATCCGGTTGTTCCCGACCATCATACCGCATGCCACGCGGCAGGCAACGAAATACAGAGCCCGCAGCGCAGGCGAGGAAATTTCAACCCTTGCTTGCGCTGCGGGCTCCGACAGGTTTTGTCGTTACGGCTCGCGTACCTGCATCGAGGCGTTGAGCACCTTCGCGATACGTTCGCGGCACTCTTCCAGGTGGGCGCGCGTCGTATCGTCCACCACTGCTTTTTTGTCGCCGAGCGTCGTGTCGATGCGCTCGTTGATGTCGCGCAGATGCATGCGGGCCAGGCTGCGGGCGTCCGGCGGCACAGCACCGGAGCTGCCGAGAACCAGCGTGGACAGGTTCTTCAAGTGCTCGCGCTGCAAATTGCGACGGATCACCGAGGACGACACCTTGCGCTTGCCATCCTTGCCGTCCTTGTCTGCTCCATCGCTCCAGATGCCGTCCGTCAGCGAACGAAACACCTCCGCGATGGTCAACGGTTTTTCGCCCTTGTCGGTCTTCAAGGCGTTGTTCTGGACACGGGATAGCACGGACGGATTGAAAACGTGACGCAGCACGACGCGCTGAATTTGGAGGATGCGCTCGTGCAGTCGATAATCGACCGAGCTAAACATGGACATCTCGCTGCCCCAGTGCAGCCAGCGATCGGCGGCGAGACGGCGCAGCAAACGCGGCGAGAACTGGAAGTGCTTCTCGGACAGGACGTGCTCCTGCAAGAACTTGAGCGCCTCGCGCTGCTTGTCGGCCTTGACTGGCACGAACGGATCGCGCCCGCCCGGATCGTCGCGATGGTCGCGGTGCGCGTGTTCGCCGCCGATGAAGTTGGCGGTCAGATGGGCGGCGTTGCCGTACTGCATCAGCAGCACGTTGAAGGCCAGCCGAGCGCGCTGATAGCCCTCGCCCTTGTCCACCACGCGATCCTCCAGTCCCTTGAGCAGCTCCTCGGCCAGGAGGAGGCGCTCCTGGGCGAACTTCATCGGATCGGCGCCGAGATCCCAGACATTGACCAGCGGATCCGAGGTGCTGAATATGTCCTCGTCCGTGGCGTAGTCGTGGCCGGGCTTGGCGCTTTCCTTGGCGATCTCGCGGAGCTTGTCCAGCTCGCCGTCCGTGCCGCCGGAGAGCGGCTTGTAGGCGTAGGCGATGGCCCAGTAATCGTAAGGCCCAATGGTGGTGCTGAAATAATCGCCCTGTTTCACGCCCTTGGGGGCGAGATTGATGGCCGTATAATCCATGACGGAGCCGGTTAGTCCCTGTTTTCGCGTGATGCTGGTATCGTGCAGCTGCTCGTTCTTGAGCATGGTGCTGGCCTTGAAATTGTGCCGCAAGCCAAGCGTGTGGCCAACCTCGTGCATGGTCACTTCCTTGACGGCTTGCTGAACCAGCTCGTCGGCCATCTTCTCGCCAGGGTTGACCTTTCCTTCGGCAGCGAGGACCATCGAGGCCATGCCCAGCTCGTAGCGCATGTGGGCGCCGCACTGGCAGAGACCGCGCCGTGCCGCCATCAGCCGTGCCCGTTGCCGAGCCTGCTCCGCCTTGGCCGGCTCGTTCCACCCCGCTCCGGCATCGCGCGCTTGCGGAGCCGGTGCCAACGGATCGAACAGGCCCCAGCCCTGGCGCGTGGCCTGGATCAGACTGGCCGGAGCGTCGGGGCCGCGAAACAGCTTGGCCTCCTCGCGCCAGAAGCGCACCATGCTGGCGTCGAAAATGATGTCGGCGTCAAGGATCTCACCGGTCAGCGGATTGGCGCGCGACGGCCCCATGGCGAAGCCCTGATCCGTCGCGATCCAGCGGAAGGTGTTGTAATTGATGTCCTCCGGATCGAAGTCTTCCTCCTCCTGCTGGCGCACCTCGATGGCATCGCGGAAGCCGACCTTCTCGAACGCTTTGTTCCATTCGAGGATGCCCTCGCGCACCGCCGCCCGATACTCGACCGGCACGGATTTCTCGATCCAGAAAACGATCTTCTTCTTCGGCGCCGACAGCTTGTTGGGGTGCTTGGAATCGATCGGCTCGGCGCGCTCCAACCGCCAGCGATTGACATAGCGCAAGAACGATGTGTCCTCGTTGTCGGAGCTGAAATCCTTGACGACGCTGAGGAAGTAGCCGACGCGATCGTCAGCGAGGCGCGGCTTGTAGTCGTGATCGGGCAGCTCGCACAGGCCGTAGTGAATCACAACGGTTTTGCCGCGATCGTCGATGACGCTGTCGTTGCCGCCGAAAAAGGAGAAGGAAAAGCCGCCCTCGAAGGTGGCGGCCACCTCGATCTCGACGTTGCGCGGAAACACCTTGATCTTGTGCCAGGTGCTGCGATTGGCGTCGAAGGATCCGAAGGGAAGCTCAGCGAAATTGGTCATGAAGATGTCGTTGAAATTCAAAAGCAGCGAATTGCGGTTGTGATTGATGGCCTTGATGCGCAGGGCTTTCAGGACCGAATCGGTATAGGTGGTCTCGACGGCGTGAGCGGCCGGCGAGCCGGGCTTGGCGCGGAAGTGGACGTTGCGGCGAATCAAATGCACCTTGTCGCCGACACGTTTGAAGATCAACACCCATTGCTCGTCGAAGTTGAGCGTATAGCCGCCCATTCCCGCGCCGCGCGCGATGGCGATGGGACAGAGGAACGGCTTGTTGAGCTGGTCCTGGCGAACCTCCGCGTACAGGTGCTCATCTTTCTGAAACAGGCGAAACAGGCCGTCGTACTGCTTGGCGCCCTTGACGACCTTGTCAAAGCTCTCGAATTTTTTGTCCGAATCGCTCGACTCGTCGGCCGGCGATTCCCTGTGCCCCACAAGGCCGAACATCAGCACGGCCAGGGGGAGCACGATCAACAAGCTGCGTTTCATGGATTCTCCTCGCAAACAATGATGATTTCCGTCCACGGCATTGTACTCGCCGCTATGGGTGTCTGGGTTCCTCTTCCTGAGACGGAAAATTCAACTTAGCTTCTCCAACCTCTCGGAACAAGGCGGCTATCGGGCACCGGCTATCGGCTATCGGCCATCGGCCGCCGCTTATCCGCCGACTCTGGTAGAGTCCGCATAAAGCGCGAGACAGGAAGAGCCGATAAACAAGGCAGTTAAATCGGTGATTCGTATTGGGCCAATAGCCGGCAGCCGATGGCCGATTACCGAAAGGAGCGCCGCATGACGCAGCCCATCTCACGCCGCACGGTCTTGAAGTCGATGGCCGCTGGCTGCCTGGTTTCGCTGCCGGCGGGACAGCCGCCGGTCGAGGCGGGGCACAAAGCGCCGCCCGACTTCGTGGCCGGCAAGATGACCGGGGCGGCGGCGCTGGTCGCCACGCTTAAGGCCGAGGGCGTGCCTGTCGTCTTCGGCATTCCCGGAGCCCAGGAAAACGAGCTGTGGGACGAGATGAAGAGCCAGTGTCTGCCGTACCTGCTGGTGACGCATGAGATGTCGGCGGCGTACATGGCCGACGGCGTCGCCCGCAGCACGGGCCGGCCTGGCGTCATCGCCGTCGTGCCGGGTCCGGGCGTCACCAATTCGCTCAGCGGTCTCGGCGAGGCGCGGCTGGACAGCGTGCCGATCGTGGCCATCGTCGGCGACGTGGCGCGCGGCGACAAATACCGTCCCTTCCAGGTCCACGAATTGCCGCAGGTCGGTCTGTTGCAGCAGGTGTGCAAGGGCGTCTTCGAGGTCTGCCACGCCTGCGAGATTCCCAACGCCGTGCATCAGGCGTTCCGCCTGGCCATGTGCGGCGAGCCGGGACCAACCGCCGTCGTCGTGCCGTATACACTGCTCATCGATACGTGCAAATTTGCCTGTCCACCGATGGCTCCCTGCGATTTGCCGTTCGACGAAGGCGCGTTCCTGTGCGCGCTGGCGCTATTGCGGCAGCGCGGCTGCAAGGTCGGCATCTACGCCGGCATGGGCTGCATGGCTTACAGCCCCTTGCTGACGAACGTGGCCGAGGTGCTGCAAGCGCCGGTGGCTACCAGCGTTTCCGGCAAGGGCGTCATCAGCGAGTGTCATCCGCTGTCCGTCGGCTGGGGCTACGGCGCGTTTGGCACCTGCGCCGCCGAGAATGCCTTCAAAAAAGTGGACATCGTTCTCGCCATCGGCGTCCGCTACAGCGAGGTGGCTACCGCGTTTTATTCGATCCCGCAATCGCCGCACGTCATTCATGTGGACATCAACCCCGCCAACATCGGCCGCATTATCAAGACGGAAGTGTGCGTCAACGCCGACGCCGGCGTGTTCCTGACGCACCTGCTGGAGCATGCCGACGAGATCCGCCGTCCGCCGAACAACGATCTTGTCGCCTGCATCCGCAAATGGAAGGGCGAGGCCGCCTGCGAGCATGCCAAGTGCTACGCTCGCTGCGGCGTCGATCCGATGGCCTTTATCCTCGCGCTGCGCAAGGCCACGGCTCCGAACGCCCTGGTGTTCGTGGATGTGTCGTGTTCGGAGCACTGGGCCGCCGAGGCGTTCACGGTCTGTCAGCCGCGCACCTACTTCAACCCCACCGACAACCAGGCGATGGGCTGGTCGGTCCCCGCCGCCATCGGCGCCCAGCGCGTCCACTTCGACCGGCAAGTGGTGACGATCACCGGCGACGGCTGTTTCCTGATGACGGCGGTGGAGCTGTCCACGGCGGCGCGCGAGGGACTGCCGGTGAAGTTCTTCATCCTCGACGATCAGGCTTATCATTACATGCAGCAATTGCAGATGTCGGCATACCGCCGCACCACGGCGACGCTTCTGGCGCACCTAAATTATGCCGCCCTGGCGAAAGCGTTCGGACTAGAGTACATCGAGATCAACGGCCCAGACGGTCTCTGTGGCGGTATCCATGCGGCGCTGGCGCATCCGGGTCCGGTGCTGGTGCGCGTCGTCACGGACTACGGTCAGCGGCCGGTGCGCTGGATCGAGGCGACACGCAAGAAATACACCAAGGAGCTGTCAGGCGAGCAAAAGCTACGTTTCGCCGCCCGTATCGGCTCGCGTTCGCTGGACCATCATCCCAATAATGATTGAGGGCGGATTCCGCTGGTTGAATCGAGCTAGACCTCGCCGAGGATGACTTTGTATCCGGTTTCGCATGTCTTTGTTAGGATCCGTCTACACTAGCCGGCGTTGGCTCACCCGGATATGCCTTGCTTATAATAGCGACATGAGCAAATCACGTATGACGAACCGGAAACGCTTCATCCAAGAAATCCTCGCGGAAACGGCTGGATCTCCAATCGTGCTAGAAGAACTACGCTGGCGGGTTTTGCAGAAAGAACTGCAAGACAAAAACCCGGTCGGCGCGATGACTGAGTCGTACCAGAAAAGTTTCAACCGCTCGCTGCGCGCGTTCCTGCCGATACTGGACACATCGCTAACTATCCACAAAGTCGCGTCCGATCACGGCTGGCCTGCTGGCTCGGGTTGCGGTATACCGGCTCGATCACTTCTCGCTGCTCGATAGGTTTCTGAATAGCAAGTCGGTATCGCTACATTTCTGGACCAATCTCCGGACTAAGGATGTCTGGGAAGAAGGCTATGACGGCGATGTAGAGGTCTGGAATGAAGACCTGTTGCCTGAGAACGCGCCGAGTAAGGTCGAACCGCTCCACTTCACGCGCGGGGGCTGGCCACGAAGTGGTCCGAACCGCCAGAAAGACCTTGCCGCGCTCGGGCCGAAGTGGAAGAAATGGCCACTGGTCTGCGTCAAGCTCTGTATCCGCGCCATCGAGGAGCCAGCAACAGACGACGTTCTGGCTATCATCAGGTTCCCGACGAACTTGCCGGTGTGCGTGGTAGGACACAGACCGCTGGATGAGCGGTGTCTCGGCAACCTGACAGCTGTGCCATGGACACTATATCTGCGTAAACGGAAGGAAACTCGCATTATTCGCCCGAAGCAACGAATCGGCGGGTGAGCAAGGGGTGACCGCTCTGGAGCCGAGGCAGGATAGATTCTGGCACCAAGCCGGTTGACTATATCGGGGAACATTAAGAAGCTGACTGAGTAGCTAAGGCCAATGCTTCCTCGGCGCGAGTCACACTCGTGTGCTCGCGAGCCTGATCCCGGGTTTGGATAACGAGTTGTGCCTGTAAAATCTCGAGCACCTTCTGCAATGCTCGCAGGGAGAGGTCCGCGCGGCCGGCGAACACACGGCTGAGCTGTCCCGGATCGACTCCGGTGGCCTGACAAAACTCTTGCCGAGATCCGAACTGGCTGTCGATCAGATCGGCTAGGAAGTCGCGGTAATCCGGCGGCGACACCTTGCCCTGGTCGATACCCAAACGTGCTTCGAGATCCTGACAGATCCGGTACACCGGAGACTTGGTGCTCAGGCCGGTCCTCGTGAATTCCACGTTCCACCAAGCGGCAAAGCGCGTCCACTCCAGCCGCCCGTGATATTTCTGCTGCACGCGCGACAGGAAATCCTTCTCCAACCGGCTGAGCTTGGACAAGAGGATAGACCGGCCGGTTATGGTCTGGTAAGCAAGAGGAATCTTTTTTGCCATTTTCCATCTCTTCCTTCTTCCGGAGAGCCATTCCTGCTTAGAGGCATCCGTCCTCTTCGGTGGGGATCACGAACTCGACTATTCCCGCGACGGACAGATACATGGCCTGCTGATCGAAGGTATGGGCGGCCATCTTCAGAAGTAGACGCAGATCATTCACTTTGCTTTCCGGGATCGCCAAGATGTAGCGACGGCTGATGTCGCTAATGGGCAGTGTTCCGGGACTCTCTTCATATTCTCCCGGAACCAGGGAGTCACCGCGATAGAAAGATTCCGGCCCACTGTGGCCGGCCGGGAACACGCGGCGAATTTCGTTGACAAGAAGGTTCCAGGCAATCGGCTGATGAGGCTTCTTGTCCGAATTACGCACGATCGGGATGAAGAATTCGCATTGGATTCGGCGTTCATCCATCACCCATCCTCAACAGAGACAGAATCATACCCTCCGAATCCTACCATCAATTGACTGCAAGTCAACGTTGACTTACAGTCAATGTGGTGACCGCCTTTCCGAGTCGTGGTTTCGGTCGCGGATCGAAACCGGGTTTCTCGGCTCGTCTCCCATCGCCAGCGTTCGATCCTTGTCTCAACAACGATTGTCGCAAGTTGGCTTGCCGTCTCCACGCAGCCCGCATACAGTAACGCCGATCCGGTAATGCCTACCGATGTTTCGGGCCGCCCGCTCTCTCCCTGTGGAGGCTGCCGACCGTGATGGAGTGGTTGTCGTCGCACAAAGAGCTGGTCGATGGTATCCTCGCCATCGTGGAAGCGTCCCTGCTCGTCGGCTTCGTGGCTGGTTCCGCTGTCTTCTTCATCTGGCTCGAACGCAAGGTAGCCGGCCGCATTCAGGATCGACTCGGTCCCACGCGCGTCGGCGGGAGATTCGGCTGGCTGCAAACCATCGCCGACGGCGTTAAGCTGCTCGTCAAGGAAGATCTCATCCCCGCCGACGCCGATCAAATGCTCTTTCGCCTCGGACCCTACATCGCCTTCTGCGGCGCCTTCGCCGCCTTCATCGCCCTGCCGTTCGCCAATGGCTGGGTCGCCAAGCCGCTCAGCATCGGTGTCTTTTTCATCCTGGCGGTGATGTCCACCGAAGTGTTCGGCATCATCCTGGCCGGCTACGGCTCCGGCAGTAAATGGGCGCTGTTCGGCGGCATCCGCGAGGCCGCTCAGATGGTCAGCTATGAAGTACCGATGGCCCTGTGCGTGCTGGTGCCGGTCATCGTCGCCGGCTCGATGGACCTCAATTACGTCAGCAATCAGCAAGCCGGCGGCATCTGGAATTGGTATCTCTTCCACGATCCGTTCACCTTCCTGGCTTTCTGGACGTACTTCACCTGCGCCACCGCGCAGTGCAAACGCGCTCCGTTCGATCTGGCCGAGGCCGAGAGCGAGCTGGTGGCCGGCTTCCACACGGAATACAGCGGTCTACGCTGGTCGTTCTTCTTCATGGGCGAATACGGGGCCATGTTCGCTGTCAGCGGCATCGCCGTGTTGCTGTTTCTCGGCGGCTGGCAGACGGGAATCCCGTTTCTGCCGGAGCTGAGCAGCTGGTTGGCGTCGGCACTGGGCGATCCCGAGCAGCTCTATGGCCGCTACTGGCTGGGATGGGTGATCGGCAACAGTATCAATGTCATGGTGTTCGTGGTTAAGGGATGGGTGCTGGTGTTCGTGCAGATGTGGGTGCGCTGGACGCTGCCGCGGCTGCGCATCGACCAGGTGATGATGACGTGCTTGAAATATCTGCTGCCGATCAGCTGCGCGTTGCTAATGGGCGTCAGCCTCTGGCAGGTCGCCGTTTATCCCTGGGTCCGCTCGTATTTCAGTTATGTGTTGTGTGCCGTGTGTGTGGGCTTGTTCGCGTGGATGGCGGTGAAAGTGGTGACGACACCGAGCCATTTGCCCGTGTCGGTGACGGGGGCCACGAACCTGTGGCATCGTGGACCAATCCCCCCCGAGCTGGCACAGAAGCCGTGAGTTTAGCCGCGACCCGAAGGGGCGCGCGGGACGCGCTCCCCTTCGGGTCGCGGCTAAACGAGGAACTTGTCATGACATTGACCGACGTGCTGTTCTATCTCCTCGCCGCGACGACCGGCATTTGCGCTCTCGCCGTCGTGGTGACGCAGAACATCGTGCGCGCGGCGGCCTGGCTGCTCTTCACCCTGGGCGGCGTTTCCGGTCTGTTCTTCCTGCTCGGCGCCGATTTCGTCGGCGCCACGCAGCTACTCGTCTACGTCGGCGGCACACTGGTGCTCGTCGTTTTCGGCGTCATGCTCACCGCGCAGGGGCCGTTCATCAACATGCGCATCAGTGCCGCCGAATGGGCTATCGCGCTGTCGGTCGGCCTGATCCTCTACGGGGTGTTGGCCGCGAGTCTGGTGATCAGCAAGCAGCTCGAGCCTAGTGCTGGGCAGAGTGTGAGCGGGGAGATGGCCGACAGCACGGTCCTCGGCCAGTCGCTGCTCGGCCAATCGCAAGCCGCGCCGGCCGGCTATCTCGCCGGCATCCCCGCAAGCGTCAGCCGCGAGCGCAAAAAAATGTCGTACCTTCTGCCCTTTGAAATCGTTTCGGTACATCTGCTGGTCGTGCTAATCGGGGCGGCCTACCTCGCCCGCGCCAAGCGTCGCCGGTCTGCCGTCGTCCCCGCTTCCTCTCCCCAGCGGGGCGACGGCAGAACCAATGGGCAACAACTGGGAGTGACGGTATGATTTTCGCAGTCGGACTCGATCACTTCCTGCTGCTGGGCGCGTTGCTGTTTGTCTGCGGCGCCGTGTGCATGGCTACCAAGCGCAACGCCATCGGCATCCTGATGGGCGTCGAGCTGGTCCTTAATGCGGCCACCATCAATTTCGTCGCCTTCGCGCGCTACAACCCTGTCTTCCAGGTCGAGGGCCAGATCTTCGCCCTGTTCGTCATCGTGCTGGCGGCGGCCGAAGCCGCCATCGCTCTCGCCATCGTCCTCAACTTTTATAACAACCACATGACTGTGGATGTCGATACGGCGGAGGAGCTTAAGGGCTAACCATGATGAACCTCGTGGAGCTGTTCGGCGAACATCCCGGCTGGTACTTCGTCGCCGCCACGCTGACGCCGCTACTCTCGTTCGTGCTGATCCTGCTGGCCTCGGCAATGTGGTGCGCGGGACGAGCCTATCGCGCCACGCCGGCTGGCGCCGCCATCTTTAACCTGTTCGGCGGCGAAGAGCGCGGACGCATTCCCGCCTTCGTGGCCACGGGGGCCATTGCCCTCGCCTTTGTCTTCAGCCTGATTGGCTTCATTCGCTTCACGGCCCAGCAGAGCACCTTCGAGACGCAGATTAACCAGCTCCAAACAAAGCTCCACCAGCTTCAGACACAGAAGAAGACGGCCACGGAGAAGTGGACGCATGAGCTTGAAGAGGAAATCGAGGCCGAGGAAGCGAAGCTGGAAAACAAGGAGAAAATGTGGACATCGGCCCGCAGCTATGCCTGGCAGGGCAACTTCGATTGGCTGCGCATTCGTCCCGCCGGCATCCGCGATGCCGATAACGGAACGGTCTTGCAGCTCGGCTTTAAGATCGACAGCCTCAGCGCCCTCATGTTCGTCATGGTGACGTTCATCGCCACCTTGATTCACGTTTTCTCGATCGGCTACATGAGCGAGGAATTGCAGCCGGAGGTCGAGGACCATCAGGTTCACACGGCGCACGGTCATCTTGTCCGCCGCGGACGGTTCGGCCGCTTCTTCATGTTCCTGTCGCTGTTCTGTTTCTCGATGCTCAACCTGGTTTTGGCGGACAATCTCTTCCAGGTGTTTCTGAGCTGGGAGCTGGTCGGCATCTGCTCGTATCTGCTGATTGGATTCTACACGGAGCGGCAGAGCGCCTCGAACGCGGCCAACAAGGCGTTCATCACCAATCGCATCGGCGACGCCGGCTTTATCCTGGGTCTGCTGATCCTGTGGACCAACCTCGGCACGTTCAATTTCGACGAGATTTTCCAGCGCGTGCGTGCGCCACTGAGCGATACGCATGGCTCCGTGGATGTCGCCGGCCGCATCGTGCGGGGTAACGTCGATCCGAATAACACCACAAAGGCGGGCCAACGCTTCACGCCGGATGAGGACGGCTCGCAGGTGCTTCTTTTTCCACACAGGCCGCCGGAGCATTACCACGCCATCGTCAGCCGGGTGTCCGATAACCCCAAACCGGATCAACATAGCGCAATGCCTTATTGGCTGCTGGTCGCCGCCGGCCTGGGCATCTTCCTCGGCTGCGTCGGCAAGTCGGCGCAGTTTCCACTGCAAGTGTGGCTGCCCGACGCCATGGAAGGTCCGACGCCGGTTAGCGCTCTCATCCACGCCGCGACGATGGTCGCCGCCGGCGTGTATCTCGTCGGCCGCTGTTATCCGCTGTTCACCTACGATGCGCTGGTGGTCATCGCTTACACCGGCGGCATCACGCTGTTCGTCGCCGCTACCATCGCCGTTGTCATGACCGACATCAAGAAAGTGCTGGCCTATTCGACCGTCAGCCAGCTCGGTTACATGATGCTGGCCCTTGGCGTCGGCGGCTGGGTGGCGGGCCTGTTCCACCTGATGACGCACGCCTTCTTCAAGGCGCTCTTGTTCCTATGCTCGGGCAGCGTCATCTACGGCTGCCATCACGAGCAGGACATGCTCAAAATGGGCGGGCTGTTTCCGAAGATGAAGATAACCGCCCTGAGCATGCTGGCCGGCGTGCTGGCCATCGCCGGCATTCCGTTGTTCACCGGCTGGTACAGTAAGGACGCCATTCTGGCACAGGCGCTCGGATTCATCTACGTCCATCCGCAGCACCTGTTCCTGTTTCTGCTTCCGCTGGTAACGGCCGGCATCACCGCCTTTTACATGGCGCGCATGTGGCTGATGACCTTCACCGGCAAGCCGCGCGACGAGCATGTTTACGAACATGCCCATGAATCGCCGTGGACGATGACCGCGCCGCTCATCATCCTGGCGGTGTGCAGCGTGTGCGTCGCCTGGGGCTGGCCGATTTACGACGCCGAGGCCAGCTGGCTGGAACACAACGTCCACCATGCTCAGCATCACGCCGTCCTCGCCGACTTCGGCCACGTCGATTTCACCGAGAGTAAAGATCACGGCGAATACTGGGTGGTTGCCAAGAAACAGGCCCAGAATGAACGGCTGTATGCTTTCCATAATCATCACCTGGCCGGCAACCTGGCACTCGGTCTGGTGGCCATCTCTCTCGCCTTCGCCGGCCTGATTTACTGGAAGCGCGTACTCGATCCGGCCGAGGCCAAGGAACAATTTCCGAGCTTGCACGCTTTCCTGATGGATAAATGGCGTTTCGATCGGCTGTACAGCGTCATTCTGGTGCGTCCGGCTCTGGTGGTCGGCCACTGGCTCGCCTGGTTCGATCTCCATGTCATCGACGGCCTCATTCACCTTCTCTCCTGGCTGACGGTATTGGCATCGAAGTGGGACGGAATCTTCGACAATGCCATCGTCGATGGTTTGGTGAACCTGGTGGGCAATGTGATGTATGACGCCGGAGCGCGGTTACGGAACGTGCAGACGGGTTACCTGCGGAGCTACGTGTTGTTTCTGGTACTGGCTGCCGCGGGGATTTTCATGGTGTTGGCGTACTTCGTGCGCATGGCGATGGCGGGTTAAGGTATCGATTAGCGACGCTTCGCAGAAGCGTCGAAGGCAACGACGCTTCTGCGAAGCGTCGCTAAACAGTGGAACGTGTCATGGCTGAAAAGGATCTACTCTGGATGACGGCGGTTGTCTTTATTCCCGCCGTCTTCGCCTTGGCTTTGATCTTCGTGCCGCGCGGCAAGGAAGAGGTCATGCGCTGGCTGTCGCTGTGCGGCACCGGCCTTACTCTCGGTGTCAGCATCGGCATGTTCATCACTTTTTACGCCAACATCATCGACGAAAACAACGTCCGCGGCGGCGATCCGAGCAGCTACAAATTCGTCTCGCTCGATTACCGCCTGGCCCAGCTGGAGGCGGCCCCTATCGATGAAAAGCCCCACGACCGCGATTGGCTGTCCAGCTATCCGTGGATCAAGAGCTTCCACATCAATTACTATCTCGGCACCGACGGCATTAGCATGCCGCTGATCCTGCTGACCACCGCCCTGTCGTTTCTGGCCATGATCGCTAGCTGGAAGATTGAGCGTTTCGTGCGCGGCTACTGCATGCTCTTCTTGCTGCTGGAAACGGGCATGCTCGGCACCTTTTTGGCGCTCGATTTCTTCCTGTTCTACATCTTCTGGGAAGTGATGCTGCTGCCGATGTATTTCCTCATCGGCGTCTGGGGCGGGCCGCGACGCGAGTATGCCGCCATCAAGTTCTTTCTGTACACGCTGCTTGGCAGCGTCTTCATTCTCATCGCGCTGTTGGCCTTTTACTTCACGGACGTGCGCGATTTCGTCGGCCCATTAGAAATAAAGTCGGCGGTCGCCGAGGCCAAGAAGGAAGGACGCGAGGTCAGCGAAAATCAGGTCGAGGTCCACACCTTCGACCTCATCGTTTTGCAACGTGCCGGCAAGGCGGCCCTCCAGCTGCTCAACGGACAGCCGGTGACAACGACTTTTCGCGCTGAGCAAGCCAGGGCCGAGATTGAGAAAGCCCGCAGAGAAAAGGAGGGAGCTGCCGAGAAAGTCCGCAAGGCCGAGGCCGCCTACACGTCCGCGATCAACGATCCGGCGGTGCGCGAGCGGCTGGCGGATCAAGCGTTCTTCAAGCCGTGGTTCCAGTACACGATGTTCGTGTTCCTGCTGGTCGGCTTCGCCATCAAGGTGCCGGTCTTCCCCTTCCACACCTGGCTGCCGGACGCCCACGTCGAGGCGCCGACGCCGATCAGCATGATCCTGGCCGGTGTGCTGCTCAAGATGGGCGGCTACGGCATCATCCGCATTGCCTATCCGATTTGTCCGTGGGCCGGCGAGCAGCTGGCTTTCACCGTCGCCCTGTTCGGCGTCATCAACATCGTTTACGGCGCCTTCGCCGCCATGGCCCAGAGCGATTTCAAAAAGCTGGTGGCGTACAGCTCGGTCAGCCACATGGGCTACGTTCTGCTCGGCATTGCCGTGTGGTCGGCCCCGGACAAGGCGCAATACTGGAGCTGGGGCATGAACGGAGCGATGTTCCAGATGATCGCGCACGGCATCACGTCGGCCGGCATGTTCTTTCTGGTCGGCGTCATCTACGACCGTGCCCATCACCGCCGCCTGGACAACTTCCGGGGCCTGTACGAGCCGATGCCGCTTTACGGCGGCATCAGCGCCATCATCTTCTTCGCCGCGATGGGTTTGCCGGGGATGTGCGGCTTTGTCGGCGAGTTCATGGTCGTGCTGTCCACCTGGAATTACAACAAAACCTTCGCCGTTCTCGCCGCGCTCACGGTGGTCATTACCGCGGCCTACATTCTGTGGACGCTGCAACGCGTCTTCATGGGCGAGAACCCCCAGTACAAGAATTATGCCGACATTACCGTGCGTGAGATTGTTTGCATTACGCCGCTGGTGGTGCTGTCGGTGGCGTTGGGCGTGCTTCCCGGCTATCTGCTCCTGAGCTGGATGGAGCCGAGTGTCACCGGGTTGGTGGATACGCTGGCGCGGTTTACACCGTGATTTACTCGGGCGAGCGGGGGGGGGGGGGGGGGGCCGCGGCGGGGCGACC
>Ga0335075_10006385_pt1 | contig 18210 bp, 13 predicted proteins | sample Lox_Sample_24_FD_206723 | JGI IMG/M metagenome (GOLD analysis project Ga0335075, IMG submission 206723) | Soil microbial communities from Loxahatchee National Wildlife Refuge, Florida, United States - Lox_Sample_2.4 | ecosystem: Environmental > Terrestrial > Soil > Wetlands | place: USA...
AGACCGGCAAGCTGCGCCCGGCCCTGTTCGTGGTGCCGACTGACGCTCCTGGCTTCAGTTTCCAGCCGATCGACATGGATATCGTCATGCCAGAGAAGCAGTACCTGCTCTTCCTCGATGAGGTCAGATTGCCGGGCGACGCGCTTGTCGGCGAGGAAGGCGCGGCACTACTGCAGCTGTTTGCCGGGCTTAACCCGGAACGGATCATGGCATCGGCGATGGCGGTCGGGTCCGCCAGGTACGCGCTGGACAAGGCGGTCTCCTATGCCAGGGAGCGGACCGTGTGGAGCGTCCCGATCGGCACGCACCAGGGCCTGGCTCATCCGCTGGCGCAGGTCAAGATCGAGCTGGAACTGGCCAGGCTGATGATGCAGAAAGCGGCGGTGCTGTACGACGCCGGTGACGACATGGCCGCGGGTGAAGCAGCGAATATGGCCAAGTACGCGGCAGCCGAAGCTAGCGTCCGGACGGTTGATCAGGCCATTCAGTCGCTCGGCGGTAGCTCGATGACCAGCGAATTCGGACTTGCCGCGATGCTGGCTAACGTGCGGACCACGAGGATCGCGCCGGTCAGCCGGGAGATGATTCTTAACTTTGTGGCGCAGCATTCACTCGGCCTGCCGAAGTCGTACTAAGGAGGCATTCAGTGCCTGATGAGACAGCAGCTGCTCAGCTCGTGCAGTACTCGGTAGACCGGGGCATCGCGCGGATCGCGCTCGACTCACCGCGCAACCGGAACGCGTTGTCCGCCGCGCTGGTGGAGCAGCTCACCGCGGCGCTCCACAGTGCCGGTGGGCGGGACGACGTGCGCGCGGTCGAACTGACTCACACCGGGTCCACGTTCTGCGCGGGCGCGGACCTGAGCGAGGCCAGCCAGGGCGGCATGAAAGCCGGCGCCGAGCGGGTCATGGCGCTGCTGAAGCTGATCGTTAGCCTGCGAAAGCCGGTTGTCGGCAGCATTGACGGGCACGCCCGGGCCGGCGGCCTTGGCCTGATCGGAGCTTGCGACATCGTGCTGGCAGGGCCCAAGTCCACGTTCGCGTTCACCGAGGTAAAACTCGGTCTCGCGGCCGCGATGATCTCGCTCACCACGCTGCCGAAGCTGGAGCCGCGGGCAGCGAGCCGTTACTACCTGACCGGCGAGACGTTTGACGCGGCGACGGCGGCCCGGATCGGTCTCATTACCGACGCTGTGGCCGACATCGATGCCGGCACCCTGGCTGTGCTCGACTCGCTGCGCGCGGCCTCGCCGCAGGGACTGCGGGAAACGAAGTCGCTGCTGACGGCGGCCGTGCTCGACGGCTTCGACACCAGGGCCGCAGCGCTCGCTGAGTTGTCGGCCCGGCTGTTCGGCTCGGCGGAGGCTGCGGAGGGGATGGCCGCGTTCCTGGAGAAAAGACGGCCATCCTTCGCGGCCGGGTAGCTCCGATGCCAATGATGGCGGGCACCGCGAGCTCCATCACGGGAAGCTCAGGGACGCGGGAGCCGCGGCAGGACCGGGGCTGGGCGACCAGGGCGCGGCTGCTTGAGTCGGCAGTCAGCTGCGTCGCCGAACTTGGCTGGAGCGGAGCCACTGTCGCCGTCATCGCCTCGCGGGCGGGGGTATCGCGCGGCGCCACCCAGCACTACTTCCGTACCAGGGAGGACCTGCTGACCGCAGCGCTGGCGCATATGGCCGATGTCCGGGTGGCGGAGATCCGGCGCGAGGCGGCGCTGTTGCCTGCCGGGGAGCAGCGCACCAAAGACGTCGTCGGGCTCCTGGTCCGGCTGTATACAGGGCCGCTGTTCCGCGCCGCGCTGCAGATCTGGGCGGCTGCCGCAACCAGCGACCTGCTGCGCGACCTCGTTCTGCCGCTCGAGGCTCGGCTGGGCAGGGAGGCGCACAAGGCGGCGATCGAGTTGCTTCAGGCGGACGAGTCCGTGCCCGGCGTGCACGAGGCGGTACAGGCCACGCTTGACCTCGCTCGCGGGCTCGGCTTGGCAGACACGCTGGCCGACGATTCCAGGCGCCGGGACCGCATCGTTGCTCAGTGGGCGGCGATGCTGGACGCGGCTATCAGGGCGTGACCGGAGCTAGTTACCGGCGCCAGCCCGCTCGACCAGATCGCCGAGTGGCAGCGCACCGGGGGGCTGGAAAGCCGTCGCAAGCGGTACTGGCAGCTCTGGAGCTTCGGTGAGGTTCAGCAGCTCAGGCAGGTTCGGCGGCGGCGCAAGCGCCAACGCCGCGGAGTTGCCGTTGTTATTGCTGCTGTTGTTGTCGACGGCGATGCCGCGGCTTGACGAGGCCAGATGCTTGGCGTCCCCGCGGTACACCGCGTAGACGATGGCCACGAAGCTGCCGTGGTTGCCCTTCGCCGGGACTTCGAAGCTGCCGTTGGATTTCGTGCGCGTCCTCTTGAGCGTGGCCGAGTACGACGTTCCCTTGTCGTTGTAGACGATGTATACCCACTGGCGGGCGAAAGCCCGCCAGGACTTGCCGAGCACCTGGAGCCGGCCCTTGATCGTCACCGCGCTGTTGTACGACATATGGCGCGGCTTGATGCTGTACGAGATGACCCTGGTCTGGTACTTCCACGCGTGCACGATCTTGCTGGTCGTCGACTGGAAGCTGTACGTGGCTGAGAAGACTGCCCGGTAATAGGCGTTGGCTAGCTTAGCTTTCAGGGCGCCGCTGAAGTACGACTCGTCGCTACCGGGACAGGCCCGGAACTTCCGCGACTGACTGCGCAAGGTAACAGCTCCCAGCCGCTTCCACGAGCCGTGTCCGCTGGCCGAGTACTGAATGGTCACCGACGTCTGCGGTGCGTTTCCGGCCGGCGAGGTCACCTCGATGCACCCAGTGGCCCTGACTTTGTCGTCCGTCCCCAAGCTGGCGGTGAACGATTTCACCGTGAGCGGCAAGGCGATGCTCAGGTTGCCCATCTCTGACGTCTGCAGCGTCAGGTCGCCCGCGTTGACCGTCGCGGTCCAGCCGGGGCCGTGCGTGGACGGCAGCTTGGCCGTAAACGTGCCACCGCTTCCGGTGGTGACCTTCGGCAGGCGTACCTTGGCCTCAGCCAGGGACACCCGGACTCCGCCGAGCGCCGTCCAGGTCGTGCCGCTGAGGTATTGAACGGTGCCCTTGAGCGTCGCGGTCTGGCCGTACTTAAGGTGGGCGGGCGTGACCGCCACGCCGGTTATCCGGGTCGGCGCCTGGCTGACGCCGACCGTCACGTTGTCGGTCGCCTGCGTGTATGTCGTCGTGCTGCCGATACTGAAGGCGTAGGCGGTCTTCTGCGAGATGCCTTTGACCGTATAGGCGAAATCGCCGTTCGCATCGGTTGTGCTGATCTGCGCGGGTGTACCGCCATTCACGCTAACGTCGACCGGAGCGCTCTGGACTGCCACCGGATTGGACCCGCCCGGGGATACTCCCGTCAGGGCGCCCGAGAACGTCACGGTCTGGGCCCCTTCGGTGACGCTCGCCGGATTCGCGGTGACCGCCAGGGTGGACTGGACCTGGTTCTGCCCGATCGGTACTGAGTCCGACCCAGCGGTGTACCAGGTCGCGCTGTTGACCGTGAAGTCGTAGTCGGCAGCCGTCCTGACGTTGTGCGCGGTGAAGGTGAAGTCGCCGCTCGCGTCGGTGGTCTGCGCGACAGGGCTGGTCGAACCGTTGAGATAGACCGGGACGCCGGCGCCTATCCCGGTGGGCGCGGTGCTGCCGAACGGGGTGACGCTCACCGTGCCGGTGAAGACGACGGTTGAGGAGGCCAGGTTAATGTCGGGCGGGTCGGCAGTCACTGTGACCGACGTCGTGCCTGCGTCGGCGTTGACCGGGACGTCGTTCGACGCGGCCGAGTAGACGCTGCTGCCGGCCACGCTGAAGTCGTAGTCGGTGTCAGCGGTGATGCCGCTCGCCGAATACGTGAAGTGCCCGCTGGCGTCGGTCGGGCTGATCGGGACCGGAGTAGCGCCGCCGATGCTGACGTCAACCTGAGCTCCCTGCACTGGCACCGGAGCTGTCGCGCCCTGTGGCAGCGCGGTTACGGTGCCGGTGAAGGAAGCGGTCTGCGAGCCGAACGTGAGAGTTACCGGACTCGGCGTGACAGCGAGAGTGGTCGGCGCTGCCTGCGCGCCGACCGATGCGGTCGCAGACGCGCTGCTGTAGAGGCCCTGCGTGCTCGGGTTCACGCTGAACGTGTATGTCCCCGGCTGAACACCGGTCGCGGTGTAGCTGAAGTCACCGTTCGCATCGGTTGTCTGGGTTACCGGCGTGCTTGACCCGTTGAGGTAAACAGAGATGCCGCTGCCGATGCCGACCGCGGTCTGCGTCGCCGGCGGCGGCGGCGTCACGCTGACGGTCCCGCTGAATGTGACAGTCTGCTTGCCTTCGGTAACCGTTGCCGGGTTGGCCGCGACGGTCATCGACGTAGCGGATTGCTGCGCGGCAACCGTCGCGCTCGCTGTTGCAGCCGGGTAGGTGTTGCCAGCGCCCGCAGCCACGCTGAAGGCATAGGTACCCGGTGTGACGCCGGTCGCCTGATAGCTGAAGTTGCCACTTGAGTCGGTGGTTGCGACCGGGTTGCTCGCCGCGCCGCTGAGGTTGACCGGCGCGTTCGCGATGCCGACGGCCGTGCCGCCGGGCGCCGTTCCGGTCAGCGTCCCGCTGAACGTCACGTTCTGCGAGCCCTGGGTGACGGAAGGGGGAGCGGCCGCCACGGTCAGAGTGTCGCTCGTGTAGCTAAACGAGAACGACTCCGGCGCCGGCAGTCCGTTATCTGTCTCGGGACTGGAGTCGGATGCGTCAACCGTGACCGTGTAGGTACCGGCGGGCAGCGCCGACTCGGCGATTGGCGGTGCGGCTACCCAGACTTGGTCGTCGGCCGGCCCGGAACTGTAGGTCATCGTCGGATCGGCCACGTCCTGATTGCTCGCGCTGAGGACATGCGCGGTCATGGTCTGGATCTGCAGGAAGTTGCCGTCGTCGGCGGTGACGGTGAGGTTGTACGGATCCCCGCTGCTGTCGGGTCCAGCCGACAGGATCGTGATGTTGCCCGCCGCGGGAGCTGCCGCAGCCGGGCTGACGATCGCGAGCGAGCTCGCTAGCGCGACCGCGGTGAACGCGGCGCCGATCCAGTAAAGGCGCGGGCCGGGTCGCCGTAGCGAGGCAGGCGCCGAGAACATGCGGGTGGGGCGAGGCAACTCGGGCCTCCTGTCGCGATGCGAGCGAAAAGGATCCTGACGGGACCCTAGCGGCGCATTTCTGACTGAGAAGGCGATTAGCGAGATCTTGATCTACCTGAGACCCTGGCGCGCCACCCCTGCGCTCGGCTCGTTTTGGCCCATACTGACCGGGACGATCTAGACAGGGCGGAGTTGAATGCGCAGCAGGCAGTACAGCGAGGACGTGCTCGCGGTGCCGGCCCGCCGGCCGGTTACGCCGCCGCGGGTGGCTGCCGAGAACGGGCTGGTCGTCGAGGACAGCGCTGGTGACTTCTGCGGCGCCGTGGTCGGGTGCGAGAAGGACGCGGTGATACTCGAGGACCGGCGCGGCAAGCGCCGGGTGTTCCCGCTGACGGACACGTTCCTGCTCGAAGGCCTCCGGGTGACGCTGGTCCGCCCCGCCGCCGGCCAAGGCGGCGGGCCAGCGCGTACGGCGTCCGGCTCCGTCGCGGTTCCCGTCAGCCGGGCAAAGGTGGCCAAGGCAAGCCGAATCTACGTCGAGGGAAAGCACGACGCGGAACTTGTCGAGAAGATCTGGGGGGATGACCTGCGCGACGTCGGCGTGGTGGTCGAGTTCCTGGGCGGCATCGACGACCTGCCCGCGATCGTCGCCGAGTTCGCCCCTGATGCCGGGCGGCGCCTCGGCGTGCTGGTTGATCACCTGGTCGACGGATCGAAGGAGAGCCGCATCGCGGCCCGGGTGAGCTCTCCGTACGTCCTCATCGCCGGCCACCCGTATGTCGACGTCTGGGCCGCGGTTAAGCCCTCGGTCCTGGGTATCGGCTGCTGGCCTGACGTGCCGCGAGGCACGCCTTGGAAGGAGGGCGTGCTTGCCGCAATCGGATGGCCGCCTGACACCGCGGCTGGCTGGCGGCGCATACTAGGAGGTGTCCGGACATACGCGGACCTTGAACCGGCCTTTCTGGGCCGGGTCGAGGAAATCATCGACTTCGTCACCGCGCCCGGCAGCCACTAGCAAGGGAACGGCGGATGACTGACCAGACTGACATTGCCGCGCTCCGGGATCGGTGTGACCGGTCCTTTCACGGGCATGGCCGGATGACGGCGGCGTCGATGCTGGCGACGATTCCGCCCGCTACGGCACTGGACACCTATGGCGAGGGCGGCGTAGTAGCGGAGCTGGAGGCCGAGATCGGCCGGCTGCTCGGCAAGCCGGCCGTGGTGTACCTGCCATCCGGCACGATGGCACAGCAGGCCGTGCTGCGCGTGCATGCCGATGCACGCCACCGCCGGACCGTGGTGTTCCACCCCATGTGCCACCTCGAACAGCACGAGGAGCAGGCTTATCAGCGGTTGCACGGGCTGATCGGCCGCCCGGCCGGCGGCCGGGACCGGCTGATCACGCTGGCCGATCTGACCGCTATCGCCGAGCCACCTGCCGCGCTGTTGCTGGAACTGCCGCAGCGTGACATTGGCGGCCAGCAGCCGGCCTTCGATGACCTGGTGGCCCAGGTTGGCTGGGCCCGCGAACGCGATGCCGCCGCGCATCTTGACGGCGCGCGCTTGTGGGAGTCCGCAGCGGGATACGCCAAGTCCCCGGCCGAGGTCGCCGGGTTGTTCGACACGGTGTACGTGTCGTTCTACAAGGGCATCGGAGCGCTTGCTGGCTGCTGCGCCGCCGGGCCTGAAGACGTGATCGCGCAGGTCCGGGACTGGCGCCGGCGGATGGGCGGCACCCTGTACGGGCTGTGGCCAGGCGCGGCGTCGGCGCTGAGCTGCCTCGCTGAGCGGTTGCCGAAGTTTCCCGCCTACCTTCAGCACGCCCGTGCTATTGCCGCCGCGCTGGCCGAGGTGCCCGGCGTCAGGGTCATCCCGGATCCGCCACAGGTGCCGATGATGCACCTGCTGCTGACGGCCAGCCGTGACGACTATGCCAAAGCGGCCCGGCGCCTGGCTGAGGACAGCGGGATCTGGACCTCGCCGGAGCCGGCGGCGACTGTAGATCCGAATGTGCAGCGGCTGGAGCTGTCAGTGGGCGATGCCACCCTGGGGTTCACGCCTGAGGAGCTGGCCGGCATCTTCGCCGGCCTCACGGACTCCTGACCGCCGACTCCAGCTCTGCTGGCTCCGTGGCGCCGGCCCTGCCCGCGATGACGCTCACCACCACCGCTAGCGGCCACAGCGACTGGTCCGCCGTGACTGCCCGCTCGGCCAGACCGAGTAGCGGGCCGTTGAACAGCTCGATGGTGAACCACACCAGGAGGACCAGGTTGAACAGCACGGCCAGCCTGGCGACCGGCGGGCGGAGGCAGTAGGGCGCATCCGCATCCCGGCGGATAGCGGCGAGTGGCCAGATCGTCATCAGCACGACGCCAGCGAAGGAAAAGGCTTCGTGCTCCGGCGATCCGCTGTGCTGGTGCTGCGGGTAAGCGGCGATGAGCATGCTGCAGACCCCGCCGAGGATGAGAAGCACCCGGCCCGCCTCGGCAGCGGGCCGGAGCGCGAGGCCGCTGACGAAGTTGCAGATGCCGACCCCGAGCAATGCCGATGTGATGAGCCAGCGGTACGGCATTCCCTGCGCGGCGAGCGAGCTAATGGAACGCGACACCGCGTCGAATGGAGTGGGCTGCAAATCGGCCGCCGCCGTCCAGCCACCGATGAGGAGAACCGGCCCCAGCACCGACGACACGACTCCCCACCATGGCACCCGCACCATCCCACCGTAACTCGGCTTGCCGCGATATCGGAGGAGGCCCTCCGGTTTAGTTTAGACAGAGTGACTAATCGCCCGTTTTAGTGTCGTTTCGACAGGCAATTGCGCGCCGACTGGCGCGTGGCCGTCCGTGCTGGCTGCTTTGCGTGTCCGCGGGGTCGCTGAGGGCCGGCACCGGGCAGGGAGGTGATGCGGTGGGATGATCGGTACATGACCGTTGTGAAGATCAACGCGATAACGGTGCCAGCCGACAGCGGTGACGAACTGGCCCGCCGGTTCGCTGCTCGCGCCGGGGCCGTCGACAACCAGGAGGGCTTCGAGGGGTTCGAGCTTCTGCAGCCGACGGACGAGCGGACTACCTGGCTGGTTGTCACCCGGTGGCGGGATGACGAGGCGTTCGAGGCGTGGCGGAACTCGCCGGCGTTCGAGCACGGGCACGCGCGCGGGCGGGGAGAGGGTCACGCGCACGGTCAAACTGACGCCGGCGAGTCGGCCAAGCCGGTGGCGGTCAGCAGTGAGCTCTGGTCATTCCAGCTAGCCGGCGGCTCGCGCCCCGGCTAGCCAGCAGAGGCCATTGGCCAGCACAGGCCGTTAGCCGGCCGGGACCCTGGCCAGCCGCGGCCGCTAGCCGCGGGGCGTGGCGAGGAGGACCGGGATCTTGCGCGATGTCTTTTGCTGGTACTCCGCGTACGGGGGATACGCGGCGACGGCGCGGTCCCACCACTGCGCCCGCTCAGCACCGTCGAGCTCGCGGACTTCGACCTCGAATGGCTCGGGGCCGTCCTGCAGCATGACCGCGTCCGGGTCGGCCGTGAGGTTGTAGTACCAGACCGGGTGTTTCGGTGCTCCGCCCATCGAGGCGACGAGCGCGTACTTGCCGTCATGCTCGACGCGCATCAGCGCCATCTTGCGGATCTTCCCGCTCTTGTTCCCGCGGGTGGTCACGATAACGACCGGGAGCCCGGTATCGCGAAGCGTGTTAGCTCGCTGGCCGCCGGACGCCTCGTACTCTGCGACCTGATCGCGAACCCACTGGGCCGGGCTTGGCTCGTACTCGCCGTCAAGACTCATGGGCAGCACTCTATGCCCGCTCGAAAAGCGCGGTCATCGTGGCACCGAGCGACGGCACCACGCCGTGACGGCGCCGGATCATGTCGGCGACCAGGCCAGTCCAGCCGGTCTGGTGCGAGGCTCCGAGGCCCGCGCCGGTGTCGCCATGGAAGTACTCGCTGAAGATCACGTTCTGCCGCCAGGCCGGATCGTCGCGGAGCAGCGCTACCTCGCCGAAACAGGGCCGGCGGCCATCGGCATCGGGGATGAAGATGGAGATGAGCCGGCCCTGGATGTCTGCCGCGACCTCGCCGAGTGTCCGCTGATGCCCGGACCCGGCGGGGTACTCGACGGTGAACTCGGCACCGAAGAAGAGGTGATACCGCTCCATCACGCTGATCAGCAGGTAGTTCACCGGGAACCAGACCGGGCCGCGCCAGTTCGAGTTACCGCCAAACAGCGGCGTGGTGGACTCGGCGGGCTCGTAATCGATGCTGGCCTGGTAGCCATCGACGTCGATCGTGTAAGGATGCTCGCGGTGCCGGGCCGATAGCGCTCGCAGCCCGTGCGGCGACAGGAACTCTGCCTCGTCGAGCAAGACGCTGAGCAATCGGCGAAGCCGGTCCGGACCGGCGAGGCTCAGCAGCAGTCGCTGGTCGCCGGGAGCGCCGCGCAGCAGACCGCTGTCCGCCATCCTCGCGAAGTCGGGCATTTGCTGCTCAGTCAGCAGAGCGGCGAACCGCTTGCCGACGACCAGCGCGAGGTCGATGGTGTCCTGGTCGACAATGGCCATGGCCAGCATCGGCAGGATCGCGACGATGGACCGTACCTTGAGCGACACCTGCTCGCCTGACGGGGTGATGAGCCGGTCGTAGTAAAGTCCGTCCGCCTCATCCCACAGGCCGCGGTCGTCGAGTGCCTGCTTAATCGCGGCGAAGTGCTCGACGAACTTGAGCACCAGGTCGGTGCCCGGCCGCTGGCCGGTTCGGTGCAGGATCTCCGCGATCGTTGCCATCGCCATGGCGTAGAACGCCATCCAGCCGGTGGCATCGGCCTGCTCAAGGATTCCGCCCACCGGGAGGTGAGATCTGTCAATCGGGCCGATGTTGTCAAGGCCGAGGAAGCCGCCCTCGAACAAGTTGTTACCCTCGGCGTCCTCGCGGTTCACCCACCAGGTGAAGTTCACCAGCAGCTTGTCAAAAATCCGGCTCAGGAAGTGCAGGTCGCGACCGCCATCCACGGCGAACACCTCGAGCGCGGCCCACGCCTGCACGGGCGGGTTGACGTCACCGAAGTCCCATTCGTAGGCCGGCAGCGCGCCGCCGGGATGCTGGAACCATTCGCGGCACAGCAGGATCAGCTGGTACTTGGCGAAGGCCGGATCAACGTGCGCGAGTGCGACGCAGTGGAACGAGAGGTCCCACGCGGCGAACCACGGGTACTCCCACTTGTCCGGCATCGACATGATGTCGAACGCGTCGAAGGTGCGCCACCGGCAGTTGCGCCCGGTGAGGCGCTCCGCCGGGGGTGGCGGCTGGGCGGGATCGCCGTCAAGCCAGCCGGTCACGTCGTAGTAGTAGAACTGCTTGCCCCACAGCATCCCGGCGAATGCCTGCCGCATCACCAGTGTCTCGTCGGCGGTTGCCGTTGCCGGGGTCAGTTCTGAGTAGAACTCGTCGGCTTCGGCCCGCCGCTGCGCGACTGCGTTCGTGAAATCGCTCCCCAGCACGTCGTCAGCCGCCGGCGTCGCGGCAGGGCTCGCAGGCCTGAGGCGCAGCCGCAACTGCACCGTCGCGCCGCCGGCAATGCGGAGGCGGTACCAGAAGGCGCACTTAGTGCCGCGGCCTGCCGGATTGACGGTGGCGGCGCCGCTGACCACGTGGTCGTTGATGCCATCCTTCGGGTAAGCGGTGACTGGCTTGCCGCCGAATAGCCGGGCGACGTTGGTCTCGTTCTCGCAGCAGAGCGCCGCCGGAACGACTCCATCCGGCCCGGCGGCCGCCAGGAGTTCCATGTCGCCGAGGAACGGATGGGCGAGTGTCACCCGCGCGGCCCCGGTCACAGGGTCCGCAACGGTCAGTTGAGGCTTGTCGGCACCGGAGTCCCAGGACCAGGTGTTGCGGAACCACGCGGTCGGCAGGACGTGGAGTTCTGCTTCGTCCGGGCCTGCGTTGGTTACCTCGACCGTCATCAGGATGTCGTCTGGTGCCGCCTTGACATAGTGCACCTCGGTGATCCAGTACCGGCCATCGTCGAATGCCCCGGTATCGATCAGCTCGTATTCCGGCTGCGTCCGGTTGCGTGCCGCGTTCCCGTTAATAAGGTCGTCATACGGGAACTGGCGCTGCGGGTAGTGGTAGCGCCAGCGGTTCCACACATGGCTCGGCACCGCGTCGAGGTACCACCAGTACTCCTTGACGTCCTCGCCGTGATTGCCTTGCGCGCCGGTCAGCCCGAACAGCCGCTCCTTGAGTACCGGGTCCTGTCCGTTCCACAGCGCGAGGCCAAGGCACAGGCGCTGCTCGATGTCACAGAAGCCGGCCAGACCGTCCTCGCCCCACCGGTACGCGCGCGACCGCGCATGATCGTGCGGCAGGTAATCCCAGGCATCGCCGCCGGGAGAGTAATCCTCGCGTACCGTGCCCCACTGGCGCTCGCTGACGTACGGGCCCCACCGGTACCAGTCGCCGGCCTGCCGAAGGCCGTCCTCCAGCCGGCCGAACCCGGCTACCCGATCGCTTTCCGCGCCCATCTGCCGCCTCTCGCCGCTGCGCTGGCCACTATAAGGTCCGCTAGCTCGGTCGGCTGGCGTAGGCTCCCAAGGCGATGACTGAGGTGATCAGCAGCGCGGCGAACCCGCTGGTCAAGCGGGTTCGGTTGCTCGCGGACCGTAAGCACAGGCGGCGCGAGTCTGCGTTCGTGGTAGAAGGCATCCAGCCGGTCTGGCAGGCCGTTGAGGCGGGGTCCGACCTGGAAGTGCTGATCGTGGCGCCGGATTTGCTCCGCCATCCGGGCGCCGCCGCCATGGTGGCCGCGCAAGAGGCGTCCGGGGTCCGCGTGGCGCGGCTGTCGGGCGAGCTGTTCGGCCGGATCTCGGGCCGGGACGCCCCGTCCGGCCTGGCGGCGATCGTGCGCGCTGCGCCGGTAACCCTCGCCGGCCTGGCTGTCGGTCCCGGCTCACTGTTCGTCGCGCTTGTCTCGATCGGCAATCCTGGCAACCTCGGCACTATCGTCCGCACCGCCAGCGCCGTCGGCGCGGGCGGAGTGATCCTGATCGGCCCGTCGGCTGATCCTTATGATCCGTCCGCGGTCAAGGCGAGCATGGGCGCGTTGTTCACGGTGCCGGTAGCAACCGCGGGCTCGGCGGCGGAGTTCCTGACCTGGGCGCGAGCAGGCGGAGTGCGTGTCGCCGCCACGTCAGCTCGCGGGAGCGTGACCTGCTGGGATGCCGATCTCCAGGTGCCGGTCGCGGTGCTGCTCGGCAGCGAGGGGAGCGGGCTGCCTGAAGACGTGCTGGCCGCCGCTGACCTGCAAGTGGCGATTCCGATGACTGGGACCGCTGAGTCACTCAATCTCTCCGTCGCGGCCGGTGTCCTGCTGTACGAGGTCCGGCGGCGTACCGGCCTGCCAGGCTGACGCGGCCAGCGGGCGTTCCCGCCAGCCTGAGGCAGGCCGGCGTTTTCGGGGTCAGGTGCGGGGACATCCCCGATGTCCCGCGGTGCCTGAAGTACCGCAAAGTTGCCGCTCGAGGGTTTTCATTCTGCAGGCTGACGAAGGCCATTCTGCAGGCTGACGCCGGCGGGCTCCGGCCGCCGTACGTTGGCTGCGGAAACTCGCCAGCTGGCGGGAACACGGGGTTTGCGCTACCGGGGAAAGGGACTGAACCCGAATGGATGCGCTCATTGAGCTCAGCGAGGTTAGTAAGCAGTACGACAACGACGGGGCGTTCGCGGTCGAAGACGTCAGCCTGCGCGTCGAATCCGGCGAGTCCGTGGCAGTCATGGGCCCGTCCGGAAGCGGTAAGTCGACGCTGCTCAACCTGATCGCCGGACTTGACCGGCCGACGTCGGGGACCGTGACGGTGGCCGGGCAGCGGATCGATTCGCTGAGCGAGACGAGTCTGGCGAAGTACCGGCGGCAGCGCGTCGGAATGATCTTCCAGTTCTTCAATCTGCTTGACGACCTCACCGTCGCCGACAACGTGCTCTTGCCGGCGCAGCTGGCGGGAGTGTCTCGCGGCGATGCGCGGCGCCGCGCCGACGAGCTGCTCGACCGGCTCAAGATCAGCCAGTACAAGCAGGCGTACCCGGCCCGGTTGTCGGGCGGGGAGCGGCAGCGGGTGGCGATCGCGCGGGCGCTGGTCAACTCGCCTGAACTGCTGCTCGCCGACGAACCCACCGGGGCGCTGGACACCGCGACCGGCGAGGAGATCGGTGAACTGCTGCAGGAACTGAACCAGGCCGGCCAGAGCATGATCATGGTCACTCACAACGCGGACCTGGCCGTTCGCTACGCCAGCCGCACCATCGAAATTGTCGACGGCAAGCTCGCCGGCGACGAACTAGAGCCAGGCGCCGGAGCAGTCCGGGCTTCGCCGGCCGCCGGCGGTGCTGGCCGCCACGCGTCGCGGTGGCAGTCGTGAGCGCGCGGCCCGTGCTGCGCGCGGCGTCCGGCGGCGTGACCAGGCACCGGGCCCAGACATTTGTCCTCTTCATGGTCTTGCTGGTGTCTACCGCATCGGCCACTCTCGGCCTGGCCTTGCTCGCCGCCGCGAGCGGGCCGTTCGACCACGCATTCGCCGCGCAGCGTGGTGCTGATGCGGCCGTGGCGGTCAACTCCAGCCGCGCCAGCCGTGCGCAGCTGGCGGCGACGGCCCGGTTGTCCGGCGTGACGGACGCTGTCGGGCCACTGCGCGCCGCGACCGTCTCGATCAGCAGCCAGGGATTCTCGCTGCCGTCGCTGGTGCTGGTCGGGCGCGCTTCGCCCGGCGGCCGGCTCGACGATCTGACTCTCGTCCGTGGTCACTGGCCGCAGCGACCGGATCAGATCGTGCTGTCCGAAGGCACGGGCTTCTTTCCCGCCCCCGGCACTACGATGACCGTCACCACCGCGCCAGGCAAGCCGGTGCTGACCGTGGTCGGCGTGGCGAACTCAGTCACCAACACCGCGTCCGGCTGGGTACTGCCCGGTGAGATCCGCGCGCTGCGCCCGGCAGGTGCTCCGGCCACGGCGGAGATGCTCTACCGGTTCGCCAGTGCGGGAACGGCCGCCCAGATGCGGGGCGACGTTGCGGCCATCGCGGCGGCGCTGCCCGCTGGCACGGTCGCGGGGTTCTCGTCCTGGCTGACCGCGCGGCAGCAAGCGAACGGCAACAGCACGATCCTGGCGCCGTTCGTGGAAGCGTTCGCGCTGATCGGCCTGTTCATGTCGGTGCTCATCGTGGGCAACGTGGTCAGCGGCGCTGTCGTGGCCAGCTACCGGCGGATCGGCGTGCTCAAGAGCATCGGCTTCAGCCCGGCCCAGGTGATCCTTGCTTACGTGGCACGAGTGGGCGTCCCGGCCATCGCTGGCTGCCTGCTCGGCCTGGTATCCGGCAATCTGCTTGCCGTGCCTGTGCTGCACAAATCGGCAGCCGCGTTCGGCGTAGGTCAGCAGCAAGTACCGCTGTGGGTGAATGTCGTCACGCCGGTCGTGATGTGCGCGCTGGTCGCGCTGACCGCGCTCATCCCCGCTTTGCGGGCCGGACGGATGTCGGCGGTGCAGGCCAACGCCCTCGGGCACGCGCCCAGGCAAGGCCGCGGGTATGCCGCGCACCGCCTGGCAAGCCGGCTCCGGCTGCCGCGCCCGGTTAGCATCGGCCTGGCCGCGCCATTCGCGCGCCCGGCCCGCACCGCCGGCACGCTGGCCGCCATCATGTTCGGCGTCACAGCGGTGGTTTTCGCGGTGGGCCTGGACTCGACGCTGTCCAGGGCCGAGGAAGGCCAGTCACTCGCGGCCACCGCGCCGGTACAGGTCTCGCTCAACAGCGGCAACGCCTGGCAGGCAGGCAGCGGCCAGGACCGGGCGATCCTTTCGGCGCTGCGCGCGCAACCGGGTACATCGCGGTACGTGGCAGCGGCACAGACAGAGCTCAGCGTGGCCGGTCAGGGGCTGCGAGTGGACGTGCAGGCATTCGACGGCAACGCGGGCTGGCTCGGTTATGGCGTGATCAGCGGGCACTGGTACCGCGGCACCGGGCAAGTGGTCGTCAACACCGCTTACCTCAGCCAGACTGGCCTGGCCGTCGGCGACACCACGACAGTCAGCACCACGACGAGGTCTGTCACCGCCCGGATCGTCGGTGAGATCTTCGTGCCGGGGAACCGGCCTGCCTTGATGACCAGCGCGGCAACCCTGGGCGGGACGTCGGCGGGCCTTGGCCTCGACGAGTACTACGTCGGGCTGAATCGCGGCGTGTCGTCGTCTTCTTATGTCAGCGGGCTGACGAGGGCACTCGGCGGCAACTACTACGTCTCCGGTCCGCAGAGCGGAGATTTCTACCTGGTCGCCGACTCGCTGATCGCATTGCTGACGCTGATGATGGCGGTCGTCGCCGGGCTCGGCGTGCTGAACACCGTGCTGCTCGGCACCCGGGACCGGGTCCACGACATCGGCGTGTTCAAGGCGGTCGGGATGACGCCGCGGCAGACAATCGCGATGGTCCTGTGCTGGGTGGTAGCGCCGGCCATCGTCGCGGCGGTGATCGCGGTCCCGGTCGGCATGGTGCTGCACTCGGCGACCGCGGACGCGATGGCGCGGGCGGCGTACACCGGGCTGCCGGCTAGCTTCATGGCCGTCTACCGGCCGGCTGAAGTCGTCCTGCTGGCGCTATCCGGGCTGGTCATCGCGGCAGCGGGCGCGCTACTGCCCGCCAGCTGGGCGGCTGGCTCGAAGACCGCTACCGCTCTGCGGGCAGAGTAGCGACCGCGGCAAGCAGGAAATCGTGTCGGAGGGAGTACCACGCCACACCGGGTGGCACGCCCTCCGGCACCGACGCACCGTCTGGCGCTGTCAGGCCGTCGGCACTGGGCTCGTGCCGCTCGAAGTCGCGTACCAGGCTCGCCTTGACCGCGAACACCGCGTCGCTGTCCAGGTACTTGCTGGCCGAATCGAAGATATGCGTCGCGACGCTCTGATAGCCGGGCGCGCTGACAATGACGTGGATGTGCGCGGGCCGCCAGGGGTGCCGGCCAGTGCTTCTCAGCAGTCGCCCGACCGGGCCGTCAGTAGGGATGGGGTAATCGGTCGGCCGGACACTGAGGAAGGCGAAGCTGCCGTCCTGCCTAGCACGGAACAACCCGCGCAGGTTGCCTGGCGGCGAGTCCGGGTTCTGCACCGCGTAGAGCATGTCGTCGGCGTTCTGCCAGACGTCCAGCGTGGCGCCGGGGACCGGGTTGCCGTCCAGGTCGGTCACCCGGCCCGTCACCCAGGCCGGCTCGCCAGACGGGCGCTCCGCGATAGACGAGCCATAGTCGCGCTCCGGACTGTCCGGCACGTAGAACGGGCCGAGCACAGTGGACTCGGTCGCGATGCCTGCCGCCCCGCTGCCGGAGGGGCCGGCCAGCAAATCGACCAGCATCGAGACGCCGAGCGTGTCCGACAGCAAGATGAATTCCTGCCGCTGGTCGCCGGAGATCTGCCCGGTCGCGGTGAGGAACCGGATCGCGGCCAGCCATTCATCCTGGGTCAGCCGCACGTCAGCGACGAAGCCGTGCAGATGGCGAATCAGCGCCGCCATGATCTGGCGAAGTCGCGGGTCGGGCGTCGCATTCAGTCTCGCCAGCACGGTCCGGGTCAGGTCCGCGGCCGTCACTGGCTCATCCGCGGCCGTCACTGGCGCATCCGCAGCCGTCACTCGCCCAGCTTCGGCCGTGGCGACGGACCCGGACGCCGGCTGGCCAGCCACGGTGGCTGAGGACGCGGTGGTTGAGGACGCGGCAGGTGCGGGGCGGGCGCCGTGCCAGGCGGCAGTCACCAGCGCAAGCGCGTCCGCCCTGGAGACTGGCCGCGGGCTGGCCGGATCGCGCTCGCAGAGCGCGCTGGCGATGGCTGGCAGGCTCTCCTCCGCCAGTCCGAGTGCACGCAAGCCGGCCGGCGTCCCGCATCGAGCGCCAAGATCCCAGATCGCGCCCGCCACGTCGGCTGGTGAAGCGCCAAGTACATCAGCAAGCCGGCTGAGCTCGGGCCCTATCGACGGGGCGAGAAATGCCACGACCTGCGGCAGCACTACCGCATGCGTCGGCGCGTGCGGCAGCGCGGCGAACCCGCCGAGCAGGTGGCACAGGCTATGGTGCAGCGAGCCGCCGACAGTGCCGAATGCGCGGCCAGCCAGGCATGACGCCCACAGCAGCGCGCGCGCCGCCTCCAGCACAGAGCCGTCATCAGGCCCAGAGCCGTCATCCGGCCCAGAGCACGCAGCCGGCAGCCAGGACGCGATCAGCCGGGCGCCCTGCAGAGCGGCCATGCTGGTGAGCGGATCCGCAGCCGGGGCGTAGAGCGCCTCGACGCAGTGCGCGAGCGCGTTCATGCCGCTCGGGCCCGCCAGCGCCGGCGGCATCCCGGCCAGCAGCATCGGATCGTAAACGACGGTGCGCGGCAGCACCCGCGTGTCCCGGCCGGTTCGCTTGACCGCGCCGTCGGTGCGACCCCAGACCGGCGTCATCTCAGACCCCGCGTAGGTCGTGGGTATGGCCAGCACGGGCAGCATGGTGTCCAGCGCGCAGATCTTGGCCAGGCCGGTCGCGCTGCCACCACCGATGCTCACGATCGCGTCCGCCCGCGCTCGCCGCGCCTCGTAGGCCACTGCTGCGGCAAGGTCACCAGGCACGTGCTGTCTGACGTTGCCGAACCGGCCCGCCAGACGGCCGGTCAGCAGGTCGGCCGCGCGGTCGGATGCCTCTCCCGACCGGCCCGCGATCAGCAGCACCCGCTCAGCGCCGAGCGCGGCGACCTCGGAGCCGAGCTGGCCCAGCGCGCCGTCGGCGAAGACGACTCGCTGGCCAAGCCAGGTGGCTGCGAAACCGGCCGGCGCCGGTGTCAGGTCCATGGCTGCGCCCCTTCTGACTGTGCCCCTTCTGACTGTGCCCCTTCTGGCTGTGCCATTTCTGACTGTGCCGTTTCTGGGTGGGGAATCATCAGCGAGACCCGTCCGACGTTCTGCCCGTCCTCCAGGTAACGGTGGGCGCTCGCTGCTTCGGCAAGCGGGAAAGTGGTGTCGAGCACCGGCCGAAAGCCCCGGTCGA
>Ga0335075_10006386_pt1 | contig 18209 bp, 15 predicted proteins | sample Lox_Sample_24_FD_206723 | JGI IMG/M metagenome (GOLD analysis project Ga0335075, IMG submission 206723) | Soil microbial communities from Loxahatchee National Wildlife Refuge, Florida, United States - Lox_Sample_2.4 | ecosystem: Environmental > Terrestrial > Soil > Wetlands | place: USA...
CATACGCCGCACTCGGCAGGCTGAAGTCCGCACCCGAACGCATCCGCGCCTTCTTCGGTGACCCGCACCTCAAATACATTCGTGACTGCGAGGCCTGAGTCCAGAAACGCAATTTCCCCTTAGATCACGGTGACATTGCCAAGACCATCCGCCATGCATCGCCACCTAACTACTCGCAGCACACCATTGCCAGCAAAGCGGCGATTGATTTTGTGAACGTTGACGGATCGCCATCTGGCGATCGCCCGGAGGATTCCAAGGATACAGTAGAATACGCATGGCTACGTCGACACGGCGGTGAGTTCAACTTTTACGAATCCTGGCCTGAAGGCAACGAGTTCGGCATGCGGGCTGAGCCATGGCACTGGCAATACCAATCCTGACAGAAGCTATCCGCGCGGACCGGATTCCCCGCAAACCTTGCCCGGCCGGGAGCCATGCGTAACCATAAGCGGAGGGCGGGAGACGCCGCAATTCAAGCGAGGAGAAGCCGATGTCGCAAGCGCCAGCACGGCGGGCTACCAGCGAGTCATCGGATGTCGCCAAACTCGTTAGGCTGCATCACCGGCGGCGCGGGTGGACCTGGGTGGCGGTAGGCAGCGCGATCGGCCTCGCGGTGTATGCGGGGATCGACGTAAACCTGTTCGATAATCTCACCGGGATGGCGGAAACCACCAGCGTTATCCCGGTCTTCGTCCTGGTCGCCCTGGTTCTGGCCGGGCTAGTTGTCGTAGTCGTCGATACATCACGCATCCACCGCGCCGACGCGGCCGTCCGGGTGAGAGCGAAGGGTAGCGTTTCGCATTACCCGCTGTACGCTCACGCGCATCGCTATCCGCCGCGCCACCATGGCAGCTGGGTGTTCGCCATCGTCATGCTCGTCGCGATGACTGGTATCACCGTGGCTATCCTGCCCGCCGAAGTGGACTCGTGGGCGTATGTGGTGGGCGCGGAGAACCAGGACACCTTCAACCCGGTGTCGTATGGTCAGTCCTGCGTCAGCGGGCCCCGCGGGGGAGGCTGCCACACAGTGACCGAGGGCTACCTATCCAAAAGCGGCGCGGACGTCACCTGGGGCAACCCGGTGCCACTCGACCAGCCGTTCAGTGTCCACGACCCGCTCTGGGCCTGGGGCACCGGGCGGAGTATCACCAGTGGCGACGGCTCGGCGATCCCGACGATCATCGCGGGCCTGTTCTTCGATGGAGTAACGCTCCTGCTGCTTTACGCCCTCGTCGTGCTGGTGCGCCACACGTCGTCGAGGCGAAGCCAGCGGATGTCCGTGCCGGCTGGCGCGCATCCGCGCCGAGCCCGCCGAACACGTCATCCCGGCCTGCGATAGGAACCCGGCTGACCGCTCCGGCCGCACTGCCTGGACATGCCTCGTCCCGGGTGCCTACACTCGTCATGTCTCAACGACCAAGATCAACGAGACGGCCTCGAAAGGCTTCTGCCCGGTGATGGAGCCGGCGTGGGGTGCGTGTCCTCGCTCCACGCCACCAGTGGACGGTTCCAGGTGATAACCACGGGTCGGTAAATTCTGGGCGCCGACGACCCTGGGTGGTCTCCACCCCGCCAGGCAGCGAACGGGACACATCATGTCATCGGCGACCTACCGCACCCTGTTGCGCGCTCCCGGCGCCGCCGCCTTTTTCCTGACCGCCGCCGTCGGCCGCGTCGGCATCGCGATGACCAGCCTGGGTATCGTCTGGCTGGTGCACGCCCGGACCGGCTCCTATGCCACAGCCGGGCTGGTGACCGGCGTGTTCGCCGTCGCCGAGGCAGTGGCCGGCCCGCAAGTGGCCCGGCTGATCGACCGCTTCGGCCAGACCCGGGTGCTGCCGCCCGCGCTGCTTGCCCACGCCGCGGCGGTGGCCACGCTGCTGGCCCTGGTCGCCGCCGGCGCCGCGGGCTGGCTGATGGCAGCGGGCGGGGTACTGGCCGGCGCCACCATCCCCCAGCTTGGCGCGCTGTCGGCGGCCCGCTGGGCGGCGCTGTTGCGCGACGAGCGAGCCGCGTCGCTGCCCACCGCGTTCGCACTGGAAGCGCTGGCCAACGAGCTGGCCTTCCTGGCGGGTCCGGCCCTGGTCAGCATCCTCGGCGCCAGCGGGTACCCGGCGGCCGGCACGGTGCTGGCCGCCACCTTGGTGGTGACCGGCGGATTGTGCTTTGCCGCGCAGCGCCGCACCGCGCCGCCGCCGACGTCCGGTGCTGCCGTGCGCCACCGTGCGGGCCGCTCGCTGCTGCGGCCCGGATTCGCGGTCCTGGTCGGCGTGAACCTGGCCATCGGCGGGTTCTTCGGCGCCATGCCGATCTCAGTGACCGCTTTCGCGGTCGAGCACGGCGCGGCGGGCACGGCCGCTGTACTGTTCGCGGTATCCAGTTGCGCCAGCCTGCTGGCCGGCTGGCTGTACGGGCTGCGCCGGTGGCGCACGGCTCCGCAGGTGCAGTTGGCGGCGGTCGCGGTCGGACTGGCGATCGGCTGCCTACCGCTGCTTGTGGCCCGCTCACCGTTTGAACTGGGGTTCGGCGTCGTGCTGACCGGGCTGGCGGTCCCCCTGAATCTGGTCCTCTGCTCGGTGCTGGCCGAAGCGGCGGTCCGCCGGGCCGTGCTGACCCAGGCGTTTGTCTGGCTGAACTCGGCCAGCGCGGCGGGTTCGGCCAGCGCGGTGGCGGCGGCCGGCTGGGCAGTGGGCACCTTCGGCGCACACGGCGGCTTCGCGGTGGCTGCAGTGGCCACCGGCGTAATGGCGTTGGTGGCTGTGACCGGGTTGCGAGCACTGCGAGTGCCGCAGCAGCATGCGGCCGCAACGCAGTTGGCGGAGTAAGCGTTCACGCGGCCGTCCGCACATGTGAGGCGTCTGCGACCTATCGATCACAGCCGCCAGCTATAACTCACAGTCACCAGCGATCGCCCGGCGGCCGTCACGTAAATGGTGATCAGTGCAAGGGCCGGAATAGCAACCGGTCCTTGACCTCGTCCAGCCTGCCGGGCGGCAGGCCGAACGTCACTTCCGCATCCGCCGCCGAACTGAACCCGCCGGCTTCCTGCCGGACTTCGGTGATTTCCGCGTCAGCTGGTCATCGCCACGCCAGGACAGCTTCCCCGGCCTGCTGGCGATGGCCCGTGCTCGGGGCCAGGCCTGTCGCTATGAGCGCGATGCACAATGCGGTTCCGATAAGGGAAAGGAGCCACCGGCATACCCTGCCAGTAATGTAGCCTCCAAGCGCCGTGCCTCCGAAGCATGTCTGTTCCAGAATGCTGACTGGCTTTAGGATTCCGGCCATGTGGGGCGGGTCGGGGCGGCAGGCAAAGCTGGCCGGAGAACTGGTCGAATGGTGGGAAGATCTGTGGCAGCGTGGAACTACGTCGCGGGTGGTGCTGGTGGCGGTGCCGCCGGGGTGGGGCAGGACCACTGTCCTTCACCAGCTTGCGGAAGCCGCAGGCGCGGACGATGCCCCGGTCACCTTGTTGGCGCGGATCGACGGGCGGGAATTACCGGATGAGCCTGGGCTGCAGGCCGCGTCGCTGCGGGAGTCCCTCGCAGCAGGCGATGAAGCGGCTCTGGGAGAAGATCCGCGCCCGCACCGGCCAGAACCGCACCGGGGATGATATCCGCGAGGTGATCGCGGACCTGAACCCGCTGCTGCGCGGCTGGGGGAACTGCTTCCGGACCGGGAACGCCGCCGTCAAGTTCCGCCAGGTCGGCCGGCACGTCACGTGCCGGCCGAAACGCCTGCTGATCAAGAAGCGCGGCAGGAACCTGCACGCGGGGCAGGCCAGTCAGTGGACCGGGGAATGGCTGCACGAGATGGGCCTTTACAAGCTCTCCGGGACTGTCCGTTATCCGAAGGCGGCGTAACCATGCACAGAAGATCATCGGTAAGCCGTATGCGGGAAAACCGCACGTACGGATTGAAAGGGGGATGGGGAAACGGGCCTGTTCAGGCACCACGCCCCTGACTACCAATGACGGACGGCGATGCGGTCGACTGGCGGGAGCTAAACCGGGCTAACTGGGACGACCGGGTGCCGGTGCATCTGGCCAGCGAACTCTACGATCTCGATGGGTTCCGGGCGGGCGCCGACTCGCTGCGTTCGTTCGAGGCGGCCGAGGCCGGTGACGTGGCGGGCAAGCGGCTGGTGCACCTGCAATGCCATGTGGGGCTCGACACGCTGTCCTGGGCCAGGAACGGCGCGCTGGTCACCGGGCTTGACTTCTCCGGGCCCGCGATCGAGGCCGCGCGATCGCTCGCCGCCGACCTCGCCATCGACGCCTCGTTCGTGATGGCCGACGTGTACGACGCCGTGACGGCCCTGGGCGGGCGGCGATTCGACGTCGTCTACACCGGGACCGGGGCGCTGGTGTGGCTGCCTGACATACCCCGCTGGGCAGGAGTCGTGGCGGCGCTGCTTGAGCCGGGAGGGTTCCTGTACCTGGTCGAGGGACATCCGTTCGCGCAGATACTGGACGACGCCGAGGGCGCGAACATCGTCAGGGACTACTTCGACGACCAGCCGCGGGTAGAGGACTACCCCTATACCTACACCGACGGCCCGGCGCTGAAGCACATCCGGAGCGTCGAGTTCCAGCATGGGCTCGGACAGATCGTGACGGCGCTCGCGGACGCGGGACTGCGGATCGACTTCCTGAACGAGCACGACTTTGACGCCTTTCAGCGGTTCGAGTCGCTTGAGCACCGTGGCGGCCAGTACCGCTTCCCGGCGGGGCGCCCCCGCGTCCCGATGATGTTCTCGCTCCGCGCCACCCGCCCCGCCTAGTTCTCCCGCCCGATTACCAAAGCATATGGTCGGGCTTGTGCGGCTGGCGGCTTCGTCGGCGCCCCTCCTGCCTCCTACGTATCATCAGGCCGTACCAGCATGAATCATCATGAAGGGGATTCCTTGATGGACGTGGCCCAAAGCCAGACGCCAGCCCGCAGCGGCTGGTTCCCGTGGCGGCACGCGCGGCCAAGTCACGCGCACCCGGCGCTGCAGAAGGCCGAAGACAACCGGACGCTCGGCGAGAAGGTGGCCGACGAGATCGCGAGCTTCGGCGGCTCGTGGCCGTTCATCTTCATCTTCCTCGGCCTGATCCTGATCTGGATGCTGGTCAACACGCTGCTTATCGGCCACATCATGCACGGCCGGGCGTTCGACCCTTACCCGTATATCGCGCTGAACCTGGTGCTGTCGGCGCTGGCCGGCATCCAGGCTCCGATCATCATGATGAGCCAGAACCGGGCCGCCTCCCGCGATGAGTTCCTCGCCCAGCATCACTACGAGGAGACAAAGAAGATCGACTCGCTGCTGCAGGCCAATACCGACCTGACGCAGCAGGTACACGACCTGACTCAAAAGGTGCACGTGCTCACTGAGCAGCTGTGCAGCGGCACAATCAGGCCATGATGCCCCTAGGCGATCTGCTCGCCGGTTAGCCAGTCCGCCGCAGATGCCTGACGGTCTGCCGGATCAGCGCGACGCGGTCAGCCAGCGGACCCGCGGGCACCTCTACGAGCTGGAACCCGAGGTCATGGTATGTCTGTTCGTGGAGCTGCTCGAAGAAGAGCGAGTCCTCGAAACTGATCTGCCTGGCCGCGGTGGCCTGAACGAAGCCCTGGTTGCGGATGAAGAAGACCGTCGTCTCGTACGTGCCGTCCGCCGCCGCCCGGCTGACCTCGCGGGCAAGCAGGCGCAGGATGGCTGTTTTCCCGGCCCCGGGGGCGCCGGTGAGAATGTATGACGGCATGGCAGCTTCTCTCGTACGGGCCGCGCGATGGATACTCAGGCGGAATGGCGCGCCAGGCAACAGAGGAATGTCCGGCGGGGTGGAGTGATCATGGAACGGCCGCCAGAAAGCCGAGAGCCGGAGGCTCGATCGGCGCGGGGCCATGACCAGCATAGCGAGACGGCAACGCTCTGTCATCGCCGTCGCTGCGTTACCCTCCGCCGGCCGATATCGCCCCAAAACGGGTGAATCAGCCTAAACGGTGTTCATGATCGTGAAGACTTTATTCCTGGCGAAGATAATTCATCGTATAGGTGCATAAGATTTTCGCCGAAAAAAAAGTCTTCACCAAAGCATCGAGACTGCTAAAGGATTTCGCTGAGATCCGAAAGAAGCCGCCGCTTCGAGCGGGCGCCGACAACGCTGGAGATCATCTCGCCGTCGCGGAAGACGCTCAGCGTCGGCATCGCGAGTATCCCGTGCCTTTGCGCGACCGTCTGGTTCTCATCCACGTTTACCTTGGCGACGACAAGCTTGCCCGCGAGTTCCGCCGCGATCTCGGCGAGGACAGGGGAAATCATGTGACAAGGCGGGCACCATTCCGCCCAGAAATCCACAAGGACTGGTTTGTCCGATGAAAGGACAATGTCATGGAATGTGTCATCGGTAACCTTGATCACAAGGCCCCGTTCCGTCGCCTGATGCGTCATCGCTCCTCTTCCAGGTCGTCATCGTCGGCTGGCTCGCTGACCGCCGCGGTCAGCACCGGTACCTGCACGAGCCTGAACTGGCCATACCGTCCGCGGGAGGCACGGCGATCTGCCCGAGCCGGCTGGCCAGGCGATCGCGCACTTCCTGAAGTTCCCCGATGTGCCGGTCCAGATACGCGAGCTTGCGGCGGTAGACGTCGATAGACGCCGGGCACTCGTCGCCCGACTCGTGCCCGGCAAGCAGGCATTCGACGAACGGCCGGATGTCCTCCAGGGAGAATCCGATCGCCTGCAGCGATTTGATCTCCCTGACGAGCCGTACATGCTGCTCGTCATACGCGCGATATCCGTTGGCCGAACGGGCCGCGGGCAACAACCCCTGAGCCTCGTAATAACGAAGAGTCCGGGTAGTCGTACCGGCTCGCGCGGCCAGCTCTCGTATACGCATGGGCATAACCGGCCCTCACCTCCAGCGTGCTCTAGCCTAAACATTGACGTTGACGTCAACGCCAGTGCCAGTGCTCAAGCTGGCAGGCCGTAGGGTGCGCGGGAAGAGATGAGCCGGAACGGTGCCGGGCGTTGCCGGGCGGTGATCAGCTGGGCGGATACGGCGGCGGACCATGGGACCCGGACTGCCTGAGCTTGGGCACGTCGTCTATCAGGCGTTGGGTGTAGGGGTTGGCGGGGTGTTCCAGGATCTGTTCGACTGGGCCTGATTCGGCTACCGCACCCTGGCGCAGGACTACCGCGGACTGGGCGATGCTGCGTACCAGGAAGCACTGCCGATGTGGTAGATGCGTTATAGCAGACAACATGAGGTATTCAATGCAATATTCGCTACATTCGAAGCAGCGGGCGCTGTTGTAGGTTTGACCCTGATCTGAGGAGTTTGGGAGGCTCCTGCTAGGATCCGCCTGATGGATGTTACGCATCTGTATGAACTTTGAAATACCTTTTGCACCGCGCTGACCCAGCCAGGACCATATGGGGTACGGGCAAATAATGATTGCGCGCCGGAACCTTTCGGGCTTGACTGCGTTGTGCGTGCAGCTTGTGAGAGCACGGCCTCTGTTGTCAGGAATACCGCTTCAGATGACAAGTCGTACTTCATCCGATGACCTAGGTAGCGCATTGGTTACCTCAACCGGCGGGCAGCAACTCACTGGAGGGTAAGTTCCGTGGATCGATTGGAATCGAATATGAACGGGGGGCTGCTTTCTGGGGCGGTGGCCCTGGACCGGCGCCAGTTCCTTCGGGGTATCGCCGCCACTGGCGCGGCGGTCGGCGCGGGCGGCCTGATCGCGGCCTGTAGCTCAAGCACGACGCCCGGCACCGCGCCCAGCGCGGCCCGCAAGCGCGGCGGCAACCTGAATATCGGCCTTTCCGGCAGTTCAGGTGCTGACACCCTCGACCCGCACGCCGGGGTGACCTTCATCGACTCCGCGCGGGCCCAGGGCCTGTACCAGTCCCTGCTGCAGATGGACTCCCAGGCCCAGATCCAGATGGTCCTCGCCGAGGAGATAACGGCGAACACGCCCTCGGAGTGGATCATCAGGCTGCGCCCGGGCGTCACCTTCCACGACGGTAAGCCGCTGACCGCGCAGGACGTGATCTACACCTTCCGGCGGATCAAGACCGGGAAGAACAAGGAGGGGTTCCCGTTCTCCGGCGACAACGCCCTGGGGCCCATGGACCTGGCCGGGCTGAAAGCGCTGGACAGCCGTACCGTCAAGGTGCCGTTTACCAGCCCATACGCCAGTTTCCCTGAGCAACTGGAGTACTGGTACTTCCTGTACATCATCCCGGACGGATTCAACCCGGACACCGAGAAGCCGAACGGTACCGGGCCTTTCGTGTACCAGAGCTTTACCCCCGAACAGCGCAGCGTGTTCACCAGGAACCCGAACTTCTGGCAGTCCGGGCTGCCGTATGTGGACACACTGACCATCATCGACTTCCCCGACACCACCTCCCTGCAAAACGCCCTCACCACCGGCGTGATCGATGCGGCGACTGGATTCGACGGGCCGCAGATGGCGGCGCTCGGCACGGTCAGCGGCGTGAAGACCGTCCCCTCCCACACCGGGAATATCACGCCGTTCACGATGCGGGTGGACCAGCCGCCGTTCAACGACGTCCGGGTCCGCCAGGCACTGCGCTACCTGGTGGACCGGCCGCAGTTCATCGACTCGGCCCTGGACGGCTACGGGGTGGTCGCCAACGACGTCTTCTCCCCCTACGACCCCGATTTTGACCATGCGCTGCACCGCGAGCAGGACATCCCGAAGGCGAAGGCCCTGCTGAAGGCGGCCGGGCACGAGAACCTCACGGTGACGCTGGTGACGGCGCCCGCGGCCACGGGCATGGTGGCGATGGCAACCGTACTGAAGGAGCAGGCCAGCGCGGCCGGGGTGAACATCATCCTCGACAACGTCCCGACCACCACGTTCTTCGGGAAGAACTACCTGTCGTGGACGTTCTCGCAGGACTTCTACACCTACGACCCGTACCTGATGCAGGTGTCGACGTCCATGCTGCCGACGTCGCCGTTTAACGAGACGCACACCGACAGCCCCACCCTCAACACCCTGTACCAGCAAGCAAACGCCACGCTGGACGCGTCGGTGCGCAAGCAGATCGTGTACGAGATGCAGGAATTCGACTTCAACGAGGGCGGCTACATCATCCCCGCCTACATCGACTCGCTCGACGCCTACAGCACCAAGATCACCGGCTACTCTCCTGCTGCCTCGGGCGTGCCGCTGTCGAACCTTGGCTTCGAGAATTGGTCATTCGTCTGACTAGACGCATCATCCCTTGTTTTTTCTCCGCAAAGGCAGGCGTTTCTCCTCAGAGGAGGGTGTTCGCCAGGGCGATACATACCCGCTGATCGTGTCGGTGCCGGTCGCGGTGGTCTGGTCTGTCGCCGCCGCGACGCTGCCGTTGCCGGCGTTCCACCAGTCGCCGTCGATGACGTCCGGGTCTTTTGCCGTGCCGCCGGTGACGATGGCGACGTGATCGGCAGTTGTATCGGTGGGGGTGTTGAGGCCGTATACCACCACGTCTCCGGGCTGCGGCGTGTAGCCCGAGGTCGCGGCATGCCAGGTTCCAGTGGCCTCGCCCCACTGGTAGAAGCTGACCGCTCCGGCGTTGATGTTCCCGGAGCTGTAGCCGTACGTGAACGGCACGCCGGCCTGTCGCCACACCCAGGCAGCGAAGTCCGCGCACCATTCCTCCGCGGACTCCCCCTTACCGCATGACGATGACTGTCCGGCAGCCCAATGGGCGGTATACGGATTGCAGTACGAACCCACGGGGACGTCCTGGTATCCGATCTGGGATTCCGCGATGGAGACGATCTCGGAACCGGGCGAGGACCCCAACGCCTCCGATGGTGTGGGTGTGGCGATGGGGGCTGATGGGCTGGTGCCGGGGTCCATGCCGAAGCCGGTGTGATCGGTGGTGCCGCCGGTGTGATAGCCGGTGCCGTAGATGTCCAGGGAGTCGTTTTTAGCCTCAAACGCTACCTCGTAGGAGCCGTCGGGCTCCGGGGTGACCGACGGGCTAGTGCCGGGCCGCATGCCGTCCGTGGTCTTGCGGCTGTTGCCGGCCGAGTCGGCGGTGTCCAGCTTGTGGTCTTTGGCCTGGAACGCCACCTGCCAGTCGCCGTCAAGCTGGGATGCAATCGACGGGCTAGTGCCGGGGTCCATGCTGAAGCCGGTGTGATCGGTGGTGCCGCCGGTGTTGTAGATGTCCAGGGAGTTGTTGTTAGCCTCGAAGGCCACCTGGTAGGACCCGTCGGGCAGTGCGGCGATCGATGGGCTTGACGCCGTGTCCATCGGGTTGCTTGTCCACGAGCCGTTGCCGGCCGAGTTGTAGGTGTTCAGCTTGCCGTCGTGGCCGGTGTACACCACTTCCCAGGCGTCGTTGGGCTGGGCCGCGATGGCCGGGCTGGTGCCCGGCTTCATCCGCAGGTTGATGTCGCGCGGGTTGGGGCCGGTCTTGTTACCGTACGACGTGTAGATGAACAGGTGATGGTTTCTGCCTTGGAACGCCACGACCCAGCCGGCGCCAGTCGGCAGCCCGGCGAGCGCCGGGCTTGTGCCCGGGGCCATGTCCACAGTCGTGCTGATCTTGGTGCCGTTCCACTTAAACAGGTCTAGGTGGTGGTCCTTGTCCTGGAACGCCGACTCGAACGTCCCGTTGGACAGTTGGACCGAGGCCAGACTGGTGCCGGGCTGCATGCCCAGCGTGGTCGTCGGCTTCGAGCCGTTTGACGTGTATCCGTACAGCATGTTGTTGCTGGCCTGGAACGAGACCTGGTAGCTCTCGGCCGGCGCGGACGCGGGCGCGGACGCGGGCGCGGGCGCGTTGCCCGTTCCCAGACTGGCCAGCGAGAACGTGAGCAAACCTGCCGCTTCCGCAGCCAAACCCCAACGCTGCACCAGCCGCCGCACTCGGCCCGTGCCCCGTTTTTGTATGCTGCGCAAAAAATGCACTCCCTCTCTTGCCGCTTTTAGTTGCCGTGATTCACGGCATTGCCGTACGCATCGACCGCGGGCAAAAAGCACGGCGATGTCATTTGAGCGGATATGATCAGCAGCCAACACTGAAGTTGCCGGGTATCCCAAGATGAATCCCGACTGTGCCGGATAGATCAACGCACTGATCGCAATTATTAGAACGGGGGTTATCGAGAGCAGAGAGGATGCCTGCTTAATATTCGTTTAGCGGGTGTCGGCGTTAGCCTAAATTCCCGGTCCTAGCGGGTCCCACTGTCATAGTCTTGATATACCCGGGCCCCCGATTGATCCCGGTCAGTGCTGCTTAGTCCAGTCTCTGTGGTATTTGATCGGATTACCTGTCCGGCCGGCCAAGTGAGTCCATGGCGACGTATAAGCAGGCTTCCTGGCCTGCGCCGTCGCCCTCAACCTGTTCCCACATCTACAGGGCGTATTCACTGCTGGCCGTGATACGCTGTCGACGCCGGGGTAGCTAAAATGCCCATTCGGGCAGACACGCGGACGTAAGCGCGCATCCCGGGGAAACGCGGAGTCATGAGTTCGTCCTCCCGCAATCCCGGCTTACCTAAAGAAACTGCCGTTCCCCGGCGATTCCGGTACGAAGGTGAACGCGGCTTCGTCCTGTCATCGGCGGCATCGAGATGAAGTCGTCGTCGGTCAGCAGGGCTGCCATGGCTGCGAACTGTCTGGCTGAGCGCGGTATGTCCGTGTAGCATCCCGGCATGAGCGGGTCCGGGACTCTCGCCTATCGCTATGCGGTGCCCTCATCGCTATCTCGCGATGGCGTGCTGTCCTTCGCCACCTCGGGTGGCGTCACCGAGACGGGGCCGACGGCGCACCCCTATTTCTTCACTGGCTTCCTCGCCGATCCTGGTCCCGCCGCGCAGGCGCTCCTCGCATGCGCGGCGATTGCGCGGGCACGGTACCACGTGGCATCAAGCACGCTTGCCGTCCTCATCGACCCGGTGGTGACGTGCAACACTGACCGGCTCCGTTTCGAATCGTTTTCTGGGTGCTGCGGGGTGCACGCCCGGCTGGACTTGCCGCCGGAAGCGCTGGGGGCCGCGCCTGTCGCGTCCGGGACGACCAACGTTGACTTCAACCCGCCCATGCGGGGCGCCCTGGCGGGTGCTGTCGCGACTGCCGGGCAGATCTTCCTCAAGGTTGGCGATGAGCAAGTTACCGCTGTCACGGAGTCGGCGGCCATTGTCGAGCGGAAGGTGAAGCTGCCCGCGCGCTGGGTCAAGGGGTTTGGCGAGGTATCCGCCTTGCACGCGCGGATGCGGCTCGTTGCCGATATCCCAGGCCCGGAGGCTCAGCGGTTCCTGGCCTCGCTGCCGCGCGCGGCCCGCAGCCCGCTATGGGCCGTGCCCTCTGGGGGAAGGCTTTCGCTCGCCGCGTCCGCACGGCCCGGTGCCGCCTGCCTCGCCGGCCCCGAGCGCCTTGCCGAGCTGCGCCCGTTGCTTCGGTTCGCCAAACGGCTGCGCGTCTACGCGCCCGCCGGCCCTGGGAACCCGCCCGCCGCGAACACGCTGCCTGCTCCGAGCGCGTGGGAACTCACCATCGGCAAGGCCCGCTTCACCGTCACCATCAGCCCGGAGAAGTACCGCGGCTTCACCGGCGAGGGCGCGCTGCTCAGCGCGCTCGCCACGGATACGGCCGCCGAGGACGCCGGCCTCATCGGCCTTCTGCTCGGCTGGGGTCCCGTCATCAGCATGCCGGACCTCAGTGCTTCCTCAGGCCTTTCCCCCGAACGAACCGGGGCGGCTCTCGCGACCCTAGCCTCCAGCGGCAGGGTGGGATACGACCTGGCGGACGGCGCGTACTTTCACCGGGAACTGCCCCTCGGGGCTGAAGTGGCGAAGGCGCACCCCCGGCTCGCCGACGCGCGCTCGCTGATCGAGACCGGGCAGGTAACGCTCACGGAAGGTGGCGCGATGTCCGGCGGGCACCGCGTCACGTTCGGCACAGGTGCGGGCGGCGCGCCGGGCGACACCTGCACCTGCCCGTGGTGGGGCAAGCACCAGGGAACACGCGGACCGTGCAAGCACGTGCTTGCGGCGCACATCGTTCGCCGGGCCGCCGTCGGACAGCCCCGGTGACCGTGCCCGACGCGGCCGCGGTGAACGCGGCGATCCGGGCGGGGGATGCCGCGGGCGTACGTGACCTGCTGCGGGGCGCGACCGAGAAGGAGCGCGGTGCCGTCCTCAAGGCGCTGAAGCCGTTCCTGCAACGGCCACCGGGTCCCGGTGCGCCGGAGAGCGAGTGGGTCGCGTGGCGCGTGCTGAGCGACAACGTGGCGTTCGTCGCTGTCATGGCCGGCTGCGGAGGCGGCTACCGGACCGTTATGCGCGCACTGGAGGGCGGTCCGCACCATTGGGAGCTGACGACCGGCGATTATGACGCCTTCGTCGGTGTGCTCGCGGATCGCAAGCCGGCCTGGCTCGGGGATCTCGTCGGCAAGATGCTGACCCGGTCCTTCGAGCCTGGTGTTCAGGCTTGGCCGCTGGCCCGCCGGCTGGTCCGGCTCGGTGCGATTGACCGCCCGGACGCCGAGGAGTACGGCGTCAAGATGATCAAAGCGCTAGCGCAGACGCCACCGCCAATGCGGCGGGACAACAACGTGTCGGCGAAGGCGGAAGCCGAGGCGTTCGGGACCGGCGGCGACCGGCTGGCGGCGGTGCTGCGGGACGATCGCGGCCTGCTTGCGGACGAAGTGTGGCGGCTGTTCACCATCCCCGCTGCCGGCAAGGAGATGGAATGGAAGACCTACTACGGCTACCTCCCGCTAGGGGAGCAGTGGGCCGATGCCCTCGCGCAGGTCGCCGCGCAGGGGCAGCTGGACCGAGACCGGCTCATCGACGAGTGCCTCGACGCGTTCCTCCGCGACTTCCCGCCGAACCACGTCGCCTGGTACGCCACCCTCCACGACCGGCTGCGGCCGTCGCTAGCGGAAAAGGCGGAGCGCTCCGCGCGCTACCTGGCACTGCTGGCCGCTCCGGGCAAGCCGGGAGTGACTCTGGGGCAGCGCGGGTGCGCCGAGCTGCTGGACTCGGGGGCGCTGGATGTAACGGCGTTCCTTGCCGCGTCGGCGCCCGCGCTGGCCTATCCGCAGAAATCCGTCGCCACCGCCCAGCTGAAGATCATCGGCAAGCTGACGGCTAGTCAGCCAGCCGTCCGGGCGGCTGCCCTGGCGACGGCGGCACAGGCGTTCGGCCACCAGCGCGAGGATGTGCAGGCCGCCGCGCTCCGGCTGATCGGTACCCACGGCGTCCCCGCCGACGGCGCTGCGCGTGCGACGATCACCGGGCTGGCCGCGCTCCTGTCCCCGGTGCTGCGGCCCGAGGCGACGGCCCTTGGGCTGGTGCCGGACCAAGTCACGGACGCGACGCCCGCCCCGGAGGCCCCTGTCGTCTCCGTTGCGGATGGCATTCCGAGCGCCTTGCCGGTCCCGCGCGTCGTCCCGGTTACCGACCCGGACGAGCTGGTCCAGTTGCTTGCCCGGCTCATGGAGGACGCCTCCGGCCCGCTGGACGTGGAGCGCGCGCTTGACGGCGCGGTGCGGCTGTCCGCCCTGCCGCTGTCCGACCGGGCCAGGCTCACGGAGCCGCTACTCAAGCATGCTCGGCAGCAGGCCGCCGCCGACTTCTTCGGCCCCTTCAGCGGGTACTGGCCGCGCGCTGACATGGCGTCCCTGGCACTGACCTGGGCTACCGGCAAGATGCCGAAGGCGAGGGCGGACGTTCGCTACGGCCTGGTGGGCGACAGGGGGCGGCACGATGCCTCGCCGAAGTCGATGAGCGGCATCCTCAGCGCCCGCGGCTGGGAAGCGTGCGGGCTGATCGCCAACGGGCATGGTTTCCCGCTCCTGGCCACGCCCGAGTTCGCGGATGGCTCGATCAGCCACGGCGAGCTGCTTGCCCGCCTCGCGAAGTGGCCGAAGGAGACCTGGGCCAGCCGACGGTCGCGACCACCGCGCAACGACATCGAAGTCGCGATGCTGCGGCTGGCTCCCGGCGCGGAGGCCATCCTCCCGGATGACCTGCTGGCCGCCTACGCCCCCGTGCAGGCGCTCTTGTCGACCGAGCCATACGTCGTCCCGCCGAAGGTGACCGAGCACACGCGTCCCGACCGTCCCGGCCTTCCCGGCAAGACATGGCAGACGGTGGACGGCCACGCGGGCGTATACGCCCGATACACCGGCTCCGATCAGTCGATCAACCGGGAGTACTCCCGGTGCGGGTACCTGGTGACCTACCTGCACCCTGAACCGCACTTCGGCAGCCGTGGCCTTTTGGACAGGATATCCCCGAACAGCGAGCTCGTCGCCGCGTGGCCGCTGCTCGCACCGCACCAGCCCGAGGTGATCGCCGCCCACCTGCTGAGTGCCCTATCCGAAGGGCTCGTCCCTGGGCGTTCCGCCGCGTCCACGGCGGCGCGTGCGGTGGCGAGGCTGCGGGGAACGTTCGGGTTGACTGGTCATGTTGCCTTGGTCGCGGGGCTGGCCAGTGCCGAAGCCGATGCCCGCATCGCGGCGGCCGAGTCGTGGGGCCAGCTCGTGCGGCAGCGGCGGCTCGATCCCGGCCTGGCCGCCGAGGCGATCGCGCTCGGCGTCGGGGGGACGGCGTTCAAGGTGACCCGCATCGCCGACGGCCTGCGGTACGTGGTCCAGGACCCGGGCGCGGCGCCGGCCGTGGCACGCGCCTGCGTGTCCGCGGCTGCGACCCTGCTTTCCGGGGCGGACAGGCCGACGGGCCTGCACCTTTTGCTGGAGGTGGCGGCCCAGGCGGGGGCCGTGTCCGGGGTTTCGCAGCTCCCGGCTCCGCTCGCCGACCTGGCCCGGGAGAAGGGCCGTACCAAGCTCGCCGAGGCCGCCCGCCGCCTGGCGGCACTGACATGACAGACGGCCGACCGCGAGCGTTCAGCCGGCGCGGCCGCCTCCGCACCCGGCGCCTTCCAGCTCGGTGACAACGCGCGGCCAGGCCTTGCTCGCGGGGTCGATCAGCGCGAAGTGCCCGGTGTCTGGCAGCACGACCAGCCGCGCGGCGGGATGCGCTCGCACGTAGGACCGGCTCATCCCCAGCGGCACATCGGCATCCTCAGTGCCATGGATGAGCACGACCCGCCCGCGCGGCTCACTCAGCCGCACCGGGTCGAGGTCCGGTCGCGCACCCGGGTGGTCGCCGAGAAACTCCGTGACAGCGCCGTTGCTCAGCCCGGCATCGTGCGCCGCGACGAGGTCGGCGACCGGGGCGAGCGCGACCGTGCCCGTGAGGTTCGCGGGCGGGCACGCCGACGCGGCCCACAGCGCGAGGTGGCCGCCGGCGGAATGACCGGCCAGCAGAACGCCCTTACCCGGCATTGTCCCCGCAAGCACCATAAGTGCCTGGCGCATGTCGTCGGCGGCGGCATCCGGGTTACCCGTCAGGCGCCGGTATTCGACGGCCGCGACCGGCCAGCCCTGTGCTCGCAGCGCCGCCGCCATGGGACGCAGGTGCAGCCGGTCGTACCTCGCACGCCAGAAGCCGCCGTGGATCAGCACGATCAACGGCCGCCCGGTCTCGGCCGGACGCCACAGGTCGGCGACCTGGTCCGGCAGGCTGCCGTAGCGCACGATCTCGTCCGGCTCTGGCTCCATCCAGCGATTTTACGTAGATCACCTGGCCAGGCACTATGTTCGCGATGGGAGCATGATCACAGGGACGGCACCGACGACGTCCTCCCCTCATCGTCGGCAAGGAGGGGATGTGGCAATAAAGGACGACGTGGCGGACGTCGTCAGCGTCGTGGAGAACCTGTACCGGCTGGCCTCCGGCCCGAATCCCGATGACCGGTATCTCCATCCGCGGGTCACCGTCTGGGAGAGCGACATCGGCCGGATGCTCGAGGGTGCCGCGGAGGCCGACGTGCTGCATGCCGAGCGGGCGGCGCGCACCGTCGGCAGCCCAGTGCCGGTGTCCGTCACGCCCGAGGATGTCCGCGCCGAAGTGTGGGACGACACCGCCGTCGCGACGTATGTCCTGCGGGTGGCATACCCGGAGCCTGCGGCTGGCAGGTACTACCGGGTCACCGACGTACTGCGCCGCGCCGCTGGCGGCGACACCAGTGCCGGACCCGGCTGGCAGATCATGCACCACCACGCAGAAGCTCTCTCGCTCCTCGACAGGAAGGCGCCGCGGCACGGCGACCGGCTGGCGTACGCCAGCTACCTGCGGTTGGACGAGCTGCTTTCGTGCCAGTCGCCGCTGACCGACGCACACGACGAGCTGCTTTTCGTGATCATCCACCAGGTGTACGAGCTGTGGTTCAAGCAGATCCTGCACGAGACGTCGTTGCTGCAGCGCCGTCTTGAGGAAGGCGAGAGTGCGGGAGCGCTGCACACAGCCCGGCGAATCGCGAAGATACTGAAGACGATCGTCGGTCAGCTCGACGTGCTGGAAACGATGACGCCACGGCAGTTCGCGGCGTTCCGCCCAGAGCTGGGGTCGGCGAGCGGGTTTCAGTCGAATCAGTTCCGCGAGCTTGAAGCGGTGCTCGGCAGACGTGACTTCTCGCCTTCCGCGCAGGACGAGCGGCTGATGGCCGCCATGAGGAGGAGGTCGGTGTTCGACTCGCTGCTCCGGTACCTGGTGACCGCGGGGTTCCCCGTTCCCGGTGAAGTGCTCGACCGTGACCCACGGGACCCCTGGCAGCCGCATCCCGGCGTCCGGGCGGTGCTTGCTGAGGTGTACGCGGACGAGGCGAACCCGGCGATGGAGATCTGCGAGGCGCTGGTGGACGTCGACGAAGGTGTCCAGGAGTGGCGGTACCGGCACGTGAAGATGGTGGAGCGGGTCATCGGCGCCAAGCCGGGCACCGGCGGCTCGGCCGGCGCAGACTACCTCCGGATGACGCTGTTCCGGCCGGCGTTCCCTGAACTGTGGGAGGTACGCGGTGTTCTGTGAGTCCCGTGCGGACGCCCAGGCGCTGGACGCCCGCGACCCGCTGGCGTTCGCGCGTTCGCGGTTCACCTTGCCTGACGACGTCGTCTACCTGGACGGGAACTCGCTCGGCGCGCTGCCCGCGAGTGTGCGGTCCGCGGTCGTGGACGCGATTGACCGCCAGTGGGGACGGGACCTGATCGGCTCGTGGAACGGCAACGGCTGGTGGACGCTTCCGCGCCGTGTCGGCGACCGTATCGGCGCGCTGGTCGGCGCGGCACCCGGCCAGGTGATGTGCGGTGACTCGACAAGCGTCCAGCTGTTCCA
>Ga0335075_10006387_pt1 | contig 18209 bp, 18 predicted proteins | sample Lox_Sample_24_FD_206723 | JGI IMG/M metagenome (GOLD analysis project Ga0335075, IMG submission 206723) | Soil microbial communities from Loxahatchee National Wildlife Refuge, Florida, United States - Lox_Sample_2.4 | ecosystem: Environmental > Terrestrial > Soil > Wetlands | place: USA...
GCCCGCCGGACAACCTGGCGGCGCCGTTGCGTCACCGGCCGCAAGCCCCGGCTGGCGTGGCGGTATGAGTTCGAGCCGTCGCGCCAGCGGCGCGTCTCGGAGGGCGTCGGCGCCCACCCGCTTCGTGCGCGTCTGGCGGGGCCTCCCCCAGGAGCGGCGGCTGGCGGCGCTGGCCAGCGCCGGGCTCTTCTTCAGCCTCTTTCTCCCCTGGTATCAGGAGTCGGTCTTCGCCAACGGGATCACCAACCTGCGCCAGGCGAGCAGCTCGCTGACGGGGTGGGCCGCCTTCTCGTTCGTGGAGGCCGCGGTGCTGCTGGTGGCCGCCGCCGTGCTCATCCTGCTGTTCGTGCGCGCCGAGGGCCAGGCCTTCCACGTTCCCGGCGGCGACGGGGGCGTCATCACGGCCGCCGGCCTCTGGACCTGCGTGCTCATCATCTGGCGCATCTTTGACAAGGAGGGGACCAGCCGCCACGACCAGATCGCCTACACCTCGGGCATCGAGTGGGGCATCTTCGTGGCGCTGGGGGTCGCGGGGGTCCTGACCTACGCGGGATCCCAGATCCGCCGCGCACATGAGCCCGAGCCTCCCCTGCCCGGCGAGGCCGACTCGTCGCGGGCCGGGGGCCGCCGGCGCTGGCTGGGCAAGGCGGCGCCCGACACCCGGCGGCGCGCGACGACCCGGCGCGCCTATCCCGGGCCCGACATGGGCGCCGAGGACGAGTGGACCCAGGAGTTTCGGGCGCAGCGCACGGCACCCCCCGCGCCCCGCGACCCGGCAGAGGCGCCCACGGTGCGCCGGCGCTCCGAAGCGGCCACCGTGCACCAGCGCTCCGAAGCGCCCACGGTGCGCCAGCGGTCGGAGGCGCCGGCCACGCCGGAGGTCCCCGAGCCGACCACCCGGCGGCTGCGCCCCCGGAGCATCTCCGACGGCGCCAGCCCCGCCGACCCCGCCGGCCCTGCCGCCGAGGCCGGCCGCGCCGCGGCCCGCCGAGGCCGCCTGCTTGACCGCCGCGAGATCCAGGAGCTCGACATCGCCGAGCCTCCGACGGCGCGACTGGGGCGCTCCGCGTCGCCTCTGCCCTCGCCGCTGCCAGGAACCGACGACGGCTCCGACGGGCCGCCGGACCCCAGCGACGAGCAGCTCACGATCCGGCTCGACCGCCCGGACTGACGCCCGGCTGCCCCGCCCGGGGCGGCTCAGGTGACGTGGCTGAAGCCGAAGGCGAAGTACGCGCTGGCGCCGCCGATGATGAGGATGGCGGTGAGGATCAGGGTCTTGGAGCTGATGATGTGGCCGAAGACGCCGATGACCAGACCGAACACCAGCACCGCGATGAGGGCGTGGAAGGTGGTCTGCTGGGAGGCGATGAGGAGGATCACGCCGACAGAACCCTATATTTGAGGGGAGTGCCGTGCGGCGCGTCAGTCTTTCCGGCGGCGCAGCGCACGCCCCCGAGCCCATGACCACCACCGTCCCTGAGCCCCAATCCGTCGCCGAGGTCGCCGATGGCCTGCGTGGCGCCGGCTACCTTCCCGGCGAGTCGACCGCCCTCGTCTCCTTCCTGGCCTCCAAGCTGGGCAAGCCGGTGCTGGTGGAGGGACCCGCCGGCGTCGGCAAGACCGAGCTGGCCAAGGCCCTGTCGCGCTATCTGGATCGCACGCTCGTGCGGCTGCAGTGCTACGAGGGCCTGGACGAGGCCAAGGCGCTGTATGAGTGGAACTACCGCAAGCAGCTGCTGCGCATCCAGACCGAGGCGGGCGACGCCGGCTGGCAGGACGTCCAGGACGACATCTTCGGCGAGGAGTTCCTGCTGCCGCGGCCGCTGATGACCGCGATCGCCTCCGAGGAGCCGGTCGTCCTGCTCATCGACGAGATCGACAAGACCGACCAGGAGTTCGAGGCCATGCTGCTCGAGCTCCTCTCCGACTTCCAGATCTCGATCCCCGAGCTGGGACGGATCGAGGCCCGCACCCAGCCGGTGGTGCTGCTCACCTCCAACAACACCCGCGAGCTCACCGAGGCGCTCAAGCGCCGCTGCCTGTACCTGTGGCTCGACTACCCCGACATCGAGCACGAGCTGCAGATCGTCCGCCTCCACTCCCCCGAGCTCGACGAACAGGTGGCACGACGGCTGGTGGAGATCGTCAACCAGGTCCGCGAACTCGACCTCAAGAAGCCGCCGAGCATCGCCGAGTCGATCGACTGGGCCCGGGCGCTGCTGTTGCTGGGGGCCAACGATATCGACGCCGACGTGTTCCGGCAGACGATGAGCGTGATCGTCAAGCACCGCACCGACCTGGACACGGTGGCCGAGCGCGTCGGGGTCAAGCTCGACCCGGCCGCCGACGCCCGTCCCGCGGCCTGACGGCCGCCCGCCGGCCTGCGCATGCCCGCGCCCCCGTCCCCGAGCAGTCCCCAGGGCAAGCTCTACGCCAAGATCCCCGAGCGCGGCCCGGGAGGCTTTGACGGCCAGCTGCTGGCCTTCGCGGAGGAGCTGCGCGAGGAGGGGATGGCGGTGGGCACCTCGGAGCTGCTCGACGCCTTCGCCGCGCTGACCGAGATCAGCTGGACGGTCTCGGCGGACTTCAAGGAGGCGCTGGCCGCCACGCTGGCCAAGTCCCCGGAGGATCGCCACACCTTCGAGCTGGTGTTCGATCGTTTCTTCTTCCGCGCCGCCGAGGCCGAGGCGGCGCGGTGGGAGATCTCCGAGGCGGCCGTCGGCCAGAGCGGGCAGTCGCTGGAGCTCGACCTCGACGCCCTGCGCCAGCAGATCGCCGCGGCGCTGCGCGACGGCTCGGACGCGGCCATGCGCGACCTGGCGCGGCTGGCTATCGCCGCCTTCGGGCGGGGCGAGGGCTCGGGGGTGCTGGGAGTGGACGTGCAGCGCATCCGCCGGGCGTTGGGCCTGCGGACCGAGCCTCAGCCCGACCTGCCGGTCGACGACCCCCGCCGCGACGGTGTCCCGCGTGAGCAGCTGCGGCGCTTCGAGCAGCACCTGCGGCGCGAGCTGGAACGGGCGCTGATCGAGCGCACGGCGAGCCTCCCGCCCAAGCGGCCGCTCACCGACCTGGACCGCGCCCTGCCCTCGGGGCCCATCCAGGATCTCGCCGCGGTGCACCGCGTGGTGGCCCAGCTCAAGCGCCGCCTGGCCAGCCAGGGCCACGAGCAGAAGGGCCGCAACCGTCACGCCCACGTCGACGTGCGCCGCACCATGCGGGCTTCGCTGCAGACCGGCGGTGTCCCCATCGAGCTCAAATACCGTCCGCGACGGCCTCGCCGCCCCGAGATCTTCGTGCTCTGCGACGTGTCCACCAGCGTGACCAGCGCCAGCACGTTCTTCCTCAGCGTCCTGCACGCGCTGCACGACTCGTTCCGCAAGCTGCGGTCCTTCGTGTTCATCGAGCGGATCTCCGAGGTGACCGACGTCTTTGAGCGCGAGCGGGACTTCCGCGCCGCCTCGGAGGCCGTCTCGCGCGACGCCGGCGTGGCCGACATCTCCGGCTACACCGACTACGGCCGGGTGTGGACCGAGTTCCTGACCGAGATCGAGGACGAGCTGCATCCCCGGGCGACGGTCATCGTCCTCGGCGACGCCCGCACCAACGGGCGCCCACCCCGCGACGACGTCTTCGCCGCGATCACCGCCAAGGCGGGGCGCACCTTCTGGCTCAACCCCGAGCCCAAGCTCTATTGGAACTACGGCGACTCGGTGATCTCCGCCTATGCGGAGCACTGCACCGCCTTCGAGTGCTGGAACACCGATGGGCTCAGCGCCTTCGTCGACGCCCTCATGAACGATCGCCGGGAGACCCGCTGACCGCTCCCGTCGCGCAACTTGCGCGCCGCTGCCGGTGTTTGGCAGGAGTGGGGCGCATTCGAATCCTCGTCGTCATCGCGCTGGCGGCGGCCGCGATGGCCGTGCCGGTGGCCCGCGCCGACGCGGCCACCTCGGTCATCACGATCACGCAGAATCACCTGCTGCGCAACGGCCTGCCGTGGGTGCCGCGCGGCGTGCAGATCGTCGGCCTGGTGGCCCCCGACGGGGCGCTGAGCGGGAAGTACGTCGCCGCCCACCAGCAGTTCGGATTCGCCGAGCTGCAGGCGGCTGTCGCCGCCCACGCCGACCTCGTGCGCTTCCAGGTCAGCGAGTTCGGGATCGATCCCCAGGGCCCGCTGTACTCCCAGGCCTATGTGGACGAGGTGGCCAACGCCGTCCAGACGGCGCGCGGGCTGGGACTGGCGGTGATCGTCTCGCTCCAGGCGCAGCCTCCCGCCGGCGAGCCCTCCCGCTGTCCGCTGCCCGACGCGGGGGCCGAGCGCGCCTGGCAGTCGCTGTCGGCGATGTTCGCCGGCGACGGCGACGTGATGTTCGAGCTCTACAACGAGCCCGGGGTCGCCGCCACGCCGGCCGGCTGGATCCAGTGGCGCGTGGGTGGGGAGATCATCTACCCCGGCGGCAGCTGCCAGGCGGTCGGCATGCAGACGCTCATCAACGAGATCCGCACCCAGGCCCGCAGCAACGTGATCATCGTGCCGGGGCTCAAGGGACAGCAGTCGCTGGGCGGACGGCTGCGCCTCGTCGACCCGGCCAACCGCGGCGATCCGCAGCTGGCCTACGGCGTCCACTACCCGTCGCTGAGCCGCGACGCCCCCTTCTGGGACAAGACCTTCGGAACCGCGAGCGCATCGGTGCCCGTCATCGTCACCGAGTGGGATGGCAACTCCACCACCAACTGCGTGCCCAACACCCCCCAGGCTGCCCCGCTGCTGCTCGACTACCTGGCCACCAAGCAGATCGGGGTCGTCGGCTTTGCCTTTGACCTGCCCGGCACGATCGTCGCCGACTCCAGCTATACGCCGACGAGCCTGTCCGGGTTTGCCTGTGGCGTGCCGGGCGGAGGGCCGGGCCAGGTCCTGTTCGGGGACTTCGCGGCCGAGGCCCAGGCCGGGGACGGCACCCAGCCGGACCCGACGCCGGCCTGGATCCTCAGCGCGGGCCAGCTCTCGCGCTTCCAGCTCGCCGCGCAGGCCACCTCGGCCCATTTCTTCAACACTCCGCGCACGTTCGTGACCGGGGCCAGCTCCGCCACCCTGGGGCAACTGGGGATGAGCTCGGCGGTGCCGACCACGAGCTTCGCCGACGAGAGCAAGCTCGCCGCCGCCGTCACCGCCGGCCGCCTGGCGCCGGGGACCGCCGCGGTCGTCTACGCGGCCGGGGCCACCCCCGCCACTCCGTTCGCGCAGCAGCGCGACCCCGCCCATTACTACGCGCTGGCGGCGCAGGTCGCCCACGAGCACGACCTGCTGTTCATCGCCGCCCCGCAACTGAGCCTGGTCAGCGCTCTGGCTCCCGGCACCACGGCGGACGGGGTGGACCGGGCGTTCCTACGACTCGGCGTGGCGCGCAGCAGCGCCCACGACGCCGATGCCTTCGAGGTCCCCGCCCAGCCCACCCAGGACGACGCCTCGGCGTTCGCCTCCTTCGTGTCGGCGGCGTCGCGCCAGGCCTCCCGGTCACATGCCGCAATCGAACTGCTGGCGGGGCTGAACGCCGGATCATCAGGCCCGGCCGCGCTGCGCACGGCCCCCACGCCCAACAGCATGTTCAACGCCTTCCTGGGCACCCGGCTGACCGTGACCGGCTACGGCTTCAGCGGCAGCGCGACGGCCGCCACGACGCAGGGCCTGGCCTTCCTGCGCCGCCTGCAGCGCCTCGACTCCTGAGCCCCCGGCCTCAGGGCTCGTCCACGAAGCGGGTGGTGAGCGTCCGCGTGTCGCCGGCGGCGTCGCGCAGGACCCAGGTGGCGACGTAGGGCCCCGGGGCCAGGGCGGGCACGGCGACGCCGCGGGGCGTGTCCACGTTGGCGGCGTGAAAGACCCGGTGCTCGGACCCGGCGGCGCGGATGGTGAGCGCGACGGGGACGCCCCCGGCCGCGATCGACCCGTGGGGTCCGGGCAGCCCGGATTGCGCCGAGGCCACGAACGAGCCGTACAGGGTCTCGTCCTGGATGGGCGCGGTGGACTCGATCATCGGGACCTGGATCTCGGTCTGGCCGCCGGAGAAGTCGTCGGTCTGGGCGATGTCAGCCGTGGACAGCCCCTTGGCACGCCCGTCGGGGGGACAGATGGTCCCGCTGCCGGCCACCCCGAGCCCGACCGCGCCGCTGATCGGCAGCCGGCTCACGGGGGGTCCCCAGTAGTCGCCCGGCTGGCAGGTCCCGGAGGCGACGACGGTCTCGTCGGCGATCAGGTCGACCCGGAGGTGGGCGACGTGCAGCGAAGTGAGCCGCCGCCCGGCCGCATCGACCAGCGTGACGACGTCGCCGCCGCGGAGCTTCAGGCGGCTGACCGTGACCGCGCCGGTCTTCCCCGACCGCCCGCGGCCGATCGTCTTACCGTGGCGCAGCAGGCGATAGGGCGCCGCGGGGACCAGCCCCGAGCAGCGCACGGCGCGAATGCGCAGCAGCGCCGTGCACGTCGGGAACCCGGTGGGGGTGAACGGCACCTGGCCGTTGCGCACCGTGCTGACGCTGTTGGGCTCACCGAGGCCGACCGTCAGGCGCACCAGCGTCCCGTTGGGGCGCGTCGCGTACTCCCCGCGGTTGTCCTCGCTGCTGAAGGTCAGCGGTGTCCCCGCGCCCAGGCGCGCAACCCGGACCACCGCATCGTCGGCCGCGGTGGAGCACAGGTCCGCCGGCGACTCGGTCACCGCGCCCGCGATCTGGAGCGTCTGGACCCCGGTCTGCCCACACGGAGCGGTGGTGATGGTCGCGCCGTGGGCTGTCGAGCGCACCGCGTAGCCGTGATCGAGCTCATACCAGCCGGTCCACCCGGCTTCGGTGAACGGGTTCCCCCCGTCGCCGGTGGCGATCAGGTCGGGCACCGGGCTCGTGCGCGTGAAGCCGTAGAAGATCTCCAGCACGTCGCGGTCATCACCGATGGCATGCGGCCGGCCGGCGGCGTCGCGCAGCGTCACCGGCCCCCAGCTGCCGTCGGCTCGCGTGCGCGTCTCGCCGAGCGCCACCGCCTGGTTGGCGCGCAGCAGGCCCACGCTGACCGGGACGCGCCCGGGGACGTTGGTGTCGCCGCTCACGGTGTCGCTGAACTGGCGCAGCGCGACGGAGTGCAGCGGCGGAATCGAGGCGACGGTCGTGGAGCTCTGCACGCATCCGCCACGCGCGTTGGACCAGATGTCCTGGATCAGATAGGGGTGGCCGTTGATGAGCTGATTGAACGGCGACCCGTCGGCGGCGTAGCCCAGTGGCGTCCCCTGCTCGGGGCCGTTCTCGCACTTGTCGGCCACCTCGAGCCCGTTGGGATCCATCCACGCGTTGCCGACGGGGTTGGTGGCGGCCTCGATGGTCTCATGGGCCATCGTGTCGATCGTCTCCTCGGCCTCCGGATTGCCCTCGGGGTCGGATCCCGGCGGCGGCGTGAACTCGATCTGCGGATCCGGGATCGCCGCGTAGATGGTGAGACCGTGGCCGACGTCGAACTCGGAGTGGTAACCGGCGAAGGCGGTGGTGCCGCACGACCCGAGGCTGATGCACTCGTCGACGTCCGGCGGCAAGAGGACGAACCACACGTTGGAGAGGCCGCGGGCTGCCTGATCGTGCGCGCCGATGAGCCCGTCGACCTCGCGCTGGACCTGGGAATCGGTGACGCAGGTGGCGATCCCCGAGGGCGACGGGCATTGCCGGGACTCGGGTGGGTAGGCGTGGGTATCCACCACGGAATCGGCGGCCGCGTCGTAATGGATCTCGTAGCTCCCCACGCCCGATCGATCCCCGTATTGGTTCAGCGTGGAGAAGATGTTGGTCGTCGTCCCCGAGTCGTGAGCGACATCGGTGAAGAACTGCTGGATGAGCCCCTGGTAGCCGGCCACGCCCGGGCCGGGGGAACCGTCGAACCGGTAGCCCGCCGGGGCCCAGAACACGGTGTGGACGGTGATGTCGCGCATCACCTGACCGCCGTGGTAGGCGGCCGGGATCCCGGGGGTGCTGGAGGTGTCGTTGTCGGCGCCGTGGAGGGGCTCGATTCCCATCGCGTTGCCGATGCGCGGCCGGAACGACGTGCGCGCCGCCGCGGGGACGGCCTGGGTCATGACCACCGCCATGGCCAACATCGCGACGCCGGCGGTGACGCGTCCCCCGTGGACTCCCCTCCCGGGCATGGCGGTGATCCTAATGGACCGGTGGCGCTAGCATCCCCGGGCGCAGACCTGACAACCAGGGGGGCTGGCGGGCACGCCGGCTGAGATAGCGCCCCCCCGCGCCTCCCGCGGCCCGGCGCTGACCCTTAGAACCTGTGGGGTAATGCCCGCGAAGGGAGATGTGTGGTCTCTCCACGCGAGATGATCAAGGCTCCGGCTCCCCCCGCCGGAGAACAGCGGAAGCAGGGGGGCGTGTGCGTGGAGCACGTCAGCCGAACCTTCGCGTCGCGCCGGGGCGAGGTGCGGGCCCTGGCCGACGTCTCGCTGCACGCCGCTCCGGGGGAGATCGTCGCCGTGGTCGGCCCCAGCGGGTGCGGCAAGACGACGTTGCTCGAGCTCATCTGCGGCCTGCAGGCCGCGGACTCCGGCACGGTGACCAGCGCCCCGGCGGCCCTGATGCCGCAACGCGATCTCCTGTTGCCGTGGCTGAGCGCCGTCGACAACGCCGCGCTGGCGCTGCGCGCTCGCGGCATGGCCCGCGACGAGGCTCGTGCTGCGGCGGCTCCGTGGCTCGAGCGCTTCGGCCTCACCGGCTTTGAGCGCAGCCGTCCCGCCGAGCTCTCGGGCGGGATGCGCCAGCGCGTCTCCTTCCTGCGCTCCTTGCTGGCGGGCAAACCGGTGCTGGCCCTCGACGAGCCCTTCGCGGCGCTGGATGCCATCACGCGCGCCGAGATGCAGTCGTGGCTGGCGGCGGTCCTGGCCTCCGAGCCGCGAACGGTCGTCCTGGTCACTCACGACGTCGAGGAAGCGGTGGTACTGGGCGACCGGGTGCTGGTCATGTCGGCCCGGCCCGGCCGGGTGGTGCGCGACGTGGAGGTCGCGGTGGCCCGCCCGCGGCGGCGCACCGACCCCCAGGTGGTGGCCCTGCGTGAGCAGGTCCTCGAGGCGCTGGGGATGCCCGCGTGAGCCGGCAGAACCTGCGCGCGGCGCTCGGGCTCAGCCGCGGCGCGTCGTGGCGGGGTGCCCTGGTGGTGGTGCTGGCCCTGCTCGGCGCGTGGGAGCTCTACGTCGACCTCGGCGGCGCCGACCCGCTCATCCTGCCTGCCCCCCACGCCGTCGCCCAGTCGCTGTTCGACGACCGCGCGCTGCTGTGGTCCAACTTCCTGGTCACCGCCGAGGAGGTGGTGCTCGGCATCCTGGTCGCGACGGTGGCAGCGCTCGCGCTGGCCAGTGTCATGCACTTCTTCCTCACCCTGCGCCGGGCCTTCTGGCCGGTGTTGATCGGGTCGCAGACCATCCCCATCCCGATGCTGGCGCCGGTGCTTGTGCTGTGGTTGGGGTTCGGCATCCTGCCCAAGCTGGTGGTGATCGCACTCGTGTCGTTCTTCTCGATCGTCGTCACCACCCTGGCCGGCTTTGCCGCCGTCGACCCAGATTTGATCAAACTCATGCGCACCTTCGACATGCCCCGACGCCGCGTGTTTCTCAGCATCGAGCTCCCCTCGGCGCTGCCGGGGGTGTTCACGGGCGCCAAGATCGCCGTCATCGTGGCCGTCATCGGCGCGGTGTTCGCCGAGCAGGCCGGCGCCAACTCGGGACTGGGGTACCTGTTCGCGCAGTCGATCCCGCAGCTGCTCACAGCGCGCGCCTATGCGGCGGTCGTCGTCCTCTCGGTCTTCGCGATCGCGCTGTTCGGACTGCTCACCCTGGCCGAGCGGCTCACCGTGCCGTGGGCCTATCAACCGATTGGAGACTCAGCTTGATGACGCGACGTGTGCGACAGACCGCCCTCGTGACCGGTGCGATCCTGGCCGCGGTGGCCCTGACCGCCTGTGGCGCCAAGAAGGACGTGGTGGCGCCGTCGGCCGCCCAGACCCAGCCGCTGAACCTGATGCTCGACTGGCTGCCCAACGCCGATCACGTCGGGATCTACGAGGCGCTGGCCAACGGCGACTTCACCCAGGCGGGGCTGTCGGTCCATGTCCGCGTCCCCACCGACCCGGCCACGCCGCTGCAGCTGCTGGCCGCCGGCAAGGTCGATGCCGCCATCTCCTATGAGCCCCAGCTGATGCTGGCCCGCGACGCGGGCGAGCCGCTGGTGGCCATCGCCGCGCTGGTCCAGCGGCCGCTGACCTCGATCGTCTCGCTGCGCTCCAAGCACATCACCACGCCCCAGGACCTTCGCGGCAAGAAGATCGGAGACGCTGGGATCCCGTACCAGCAGGCCTATCTGAAGACGATCCTGGCCCACGCGGGCGTGCCTGCGGGCTCGGTCAAGAACATCGACGTCGGCGCCAACCTGGTTCCGGCGATGCTGTCGGGCCGCGTCGACGCCACCATCGGCGCCTACTGGAACTACGAGGCCATCCAGCTGCGTCAGGCGGGCAAGCAACCCAACGTGATCCGCGTCGACGATGCCGGCGTCCCCACCTACAACGAGCTGGTGGTGGTGGTGCGCGAGAACGAGATCGCCAACGAGAACAACGAGCTGCGCCGGTTCGTGCAGGCGCTGGGGCGGGGCTACCAGGCCGTCCGCGACAACCCCACGGCGGGCGTCAACGCCCTGGTGCACGCCAACCCGACGCTGAATCGCAAGCTCCAGCAGGCCAGCGTCAACGCCACCCTGTCCTCGTTCTTCCCCGCCAAGGCGAACCTGCCCTGGGGCTGGCAGGACCAGAGCCAATGGAACGCCTTCGGGCACTGGATGCTGGGGCAGCATCTGATCAAGAGCGCGCAGACGATCGCCAACGCCTCGACCAACGAACTGCTCGCCGGCCAGGGCCCGTAGACGCTCGTGGTGCTGCGCCACGACGATGCGGGGGTGCTGGCGGTCGGTCAGGCCTCGCATGCGTGGCTGTGCGGACAGTTCGCCCGGGCCTGGGGCAATGACCGCTTCGGCACCGTGGAACCGCTCGAGGAGGTGGCGCTCGGGGCCGAGCAGCACGACGTGGGCATGGCCGCCTGGGATCTGGATCCCGTGCGCGAGCCGGCCACGGGCCTCCCCCAGTCGTTCATGCAGATGGGCGCGCGGGCCAACGCCGGGCTGTGGTCGGCCGGGCCCCAGCGGCTGGTCACCCAGAGCCGGTACGCCGCCCTGCTGGCGGTCATGCACGGTCGCCGGCTCTACGAGGCCTTTGACCTGGCGGCCGCCGATGCCGCCGACGGGGAGGCCGTGACGGCGTTCCTGCGCCACGCCGCCGCGCTGGAGGCCTCGCTGCTGTCCGCCCTGCGCGCCGACCCCTTCTCCGCGCTCCACGCCACCGCCGAGCGGGTGCGCCGCAACAGCTCGCTGGTGTGGACCTGGGACCTGATCTCGCTGGCGCTTCTCCTGGGGTGGGCGCCGCGCACGCTCCAGGCGGTGCCCGCGGCGGGCGGGAGGTCGATCGACGTCGCGCTGGCGCCCGTCGCCGGCCGGCCGCTGGCCGCCGTGCTCGATCCCTGGCCCTTCCGCGCCCCGGAGGTGCGAGTCCACTGCGAGGGGCGGCGGTTGACGCACGGCTTTGCCGACGACGAAGCGCTCCGCGAAGGCCTGGCCCAGGCCCCGTGGGAGACCGTGGAGTTCACCCTGATCGCGGGCGCTCAGTTGCGCGAGGGCACCTGAGGACGCCTACGATGTGGCCGATGCGCAGATGGATCGCGGGAGCCGCGGCGCTGGCGGCCCTGGCCCTGGCCCTGGCCGGGTGCGGCAGCTCGCAGCCGCGCACGCCGACGAGCGCGTCCACGACGACGCAGGGCGCCGCGGCGCCCCACACCGTGTGCACCGGATCACAGCTGACCCTGTCCTACGCCGGCACCGAGGGCGCGACCGGGCACCTGGAGCTGCGCGTGGCGGTGCGCAACAGCTCTCAGACCATGTGCCGCTTGCGCGGGTATCCGAGCGCCCGGCTCCTGGATGGCTCCGGCCGGGCCCTGCCCCTGCACGTGGGGCGGCGCGACGGCTTCTTCCCCGACACCGAGTCACATCCGCGACCGGTGGCGCTCAAGCCGGGCGCGAGCGCCCACTTCGGGATCAGCCTGATCACCAACAACGAGTACAAGGGAGCGCGCGTCTGTCGCACCGCGGCGTCGGCCATGCTGGCCACGCCGGGAGCGGGGACGCGCTGGCAGCGAGTCTCGTTGCGCCCGGGGCCGCGGGTGACCCCGTGCGGCCACCAGGTCGTGGTGTCACCGATTCACGCGTAGCTGGTTGATTCCACGACCCCGTGCAATCAACTATGCAACCGGCCGCGCGTCAGGCGGCCAGCCGCATGGCCGCGGCGTTGCCGGCGCCGCTGAGGGCGTGGAGCCCAGCCAGCCCCGCATACGGCGCGTACGGGGCGAACAGCTCGCGCACCTCCTCCTCGGTGGCGCGCGCCCGGGGAACCGGACCCCGCCCGCCCGCCCGCAGCTGCCCCACCAGCTTCAGGTAGGCCAAGTCACCGGCGGGCAGCTGATCCAGGCGCGCCTGTCCGGTGAAGGCCATCGTCTCCACCGTCCAGCTGCCCACGCCGCGGATGCTCCGCAGCCGCTGCCAGCCCCGCTCGTGATCGGGGTCTGACAGGTCGACGCGCCCCGAGGCGACCTCGCGGGCGACCTTGACCAGGGCGATGGCCCGCGTCTCGCTGAGGCCGCAGGACTCCAGCAGCGCGGGGGCTTGGCGCGCCAGCACCGCCGCCGAGGGTGAGTTGGCGAGGCCGCTGATCGCGCAGCGCCGGCCCAGCTTGGCCACCAGCCGTCGCTGGATCGCGGCGGCGCGCTCGTACTCGATCAGCTGCTCGCACACCGTCCAGGCGAGCGCCTCGAAGGCGTCGGGCCGGCCATGAGGACGGAGCCCCGGGTTGGCGCGGACCGCGGCGCCGATGAGCGGGTCAAACCGGAACCGGTCGTAGAACGGGCGCAGGTCGAGGTCGACGCCGAGGCCAACCCGCATCCGTTCGATGGCCCACTCGGCCGCCTCGCGCGAGTCGGCCTGGGCGCCGATCAGGACGCGGTCGGCCGCCGTCTGCGCCACCCGCACCACCACCGGCTGCTCATCGCAGTGCAGCAGCCGGTGCAGCACGCCGCCGCGCATCCGCGCCACGCGATCGAGCCCGACGCGGCGCGAGAGCCGGAACGTCCAGCGAGGACGCACCTCACAGCGGATCTCCAGGGCATACCCGCGGGCGACGCCAGGGCCCCCGCCCACCCTGGTCAATCCGGTTTGGCGATCAGGTGGACGTCCACCAGGAAGCTGCGCGAACCGACGATGGGCAGCGCGTCGAGCGCCCGGCGCGGCTGACGGGTCCGGGCCAGCTTGCGCGCACTGTGGCGCCGGACAAGGGCCAGCGTGGCCGCGCCGGCAACGAACCCGGTGGCCGCCACGGCAGCCGCCTGGACCGCGGGCAGCGAGGCCGGTGAGTGCGACTGGACGGCACGGACCTCGGCCAGCACGGGCACGCCCGGCGCCGTCTCCTCCGCAGCGGCCGGGACGTCGGTGTCCTCGTCGACGACGTCGGCGTCGACGATGGGCTCAGAGCCGCGACCGGTGGGCTGGTGACGAGACATGGGCGGCATATGGTGACAGCGTACGCGGTCAGGTTCAAAGCCGCGAAGACCGCCTCGGAGCGGCCCGAAGCGGGGACGACCGCGCGTTACGATTACCTTTGCTCAGATGTCCACTTCGATCGACGTCTTCGCCAAGGCGCGCGAGCACGAGCGCATCGCCCAGCTCAAGGCCGCTCGCGACCTCGACGCCCTCCCCTATTTCCACACGCTCCAGGGCCCGACGCTGCCCGTGGTGGAGATGGAGGGTCGCCGGCGCATCATGCTCGGCTCCAACAACTATCTGGGACTGACCGGCGACGAGCGCGTCAAGCAGGGCGCGATGGACGCGCTGAACCGCTACGGCACCGGCATCACCGGGTCGCGGTTCCTCAACGGCACCCTCGATCTGCATCTCGAGCTCGAGGCCGAGCTGGCCGACTGGCTGGGCGTCGACTCCGCGCTGGTCTTCACCACCGGCCACCAGGCCAACGTGGGCGCCCTGGGCACGATCCTGGGCCCGGGCGACACCGTCGTCGCCGACTCCGGCGACCACGCGTCCATCCTCGACGGGATCAAGATCTCCGGCGCCAAGCTGCGCGCGTTTCGCCACAACCGACTCGATCAGCTGGAGAAGCGCCTGGACCGCGCGACCGCGGACGGCGGCGGGATCCTCGTCGTCGTCGACGGCGTCTTCTCCACCGAGGGCGACGTGGCCCCGTTGCCCGAGATCTGCGACCTGTGCTCACGCTACGGCGCGCGGCTGATGGTCGACGAGGCCCACGCGCTGGGCGTCCTGGGGGCGCGCGGCGCCGGGGCGAGCGAGCTGCTCGGGGTCGAGGACCGCGTGGACCTGCGCATGGCCACCTTCTCCAAGTCGCTGGCCTCCTGCGGCGGGGTGATCGGCGGGCCGGCGGACGTGATCGAGTTCCTGCGGATCCAGGCGCGGTCCTTCATCTTCACCGCCTCGGCGGTTCCGGCCGCGGTGGGCGCGGCGCTGGCCGCGGTGCGGGTCTGCCGCTCCGATGAGGGCCGGGACCTCTTCGCCCAGGTCCTGGACAACGCCGCCTACCTGCATCGCGGGCTCTCCGCGCTGGGCTTCCATGTCGTGCCGCCCACCCGTCTGGCCGACGGCACCGAGGTCATCACCCCCGTCGTCCCCGTCCTGGTGGGCGACGACTGGAAGGCCGTCTTCCTGTGGAAGGCGCTGTACGAGGCCGGCGTCTTCGTCAATGTGATGATCCATCCGGCGGTTCCGCCGGCGGGCGCGCTGCTGCGCACGAGCGTGATGGCGACCCACGATCGGGCGACCCTCGACCGGGCCCTTGAGGCCTTCGCGACGGTCAAGCGGGAGTTCGAGTCCGAGCATGGGACGCTCCCCGGCGGCGAATGAGCCACCGCGGACTTGTCCGATCCTGCACAAGACACCGCGCGAGAGAAAAAAGGCGCTCTAAGCGCATGTCATCGCGGTGTGACATTGCTGTGACCGAGCGGTTTGTTCTAGCGTCTTAGACGTCGCAAGGTGATGGTCAGCCGCGCGGCGAGGAGGGCCGGCGGCGGGAGAAATCCACTTCCGGAGAGACCATCGCCGAACATCTGAGCCGAGGCTTCGGCTCCGAATCAAGTGCAGGGCCGGTGGCTCGCTGACGCCTGGTGTCACGCGCTGCCGATACTGGTCAACGTCCGCTGCGGCGGACCCGAATGTTGGGAAGTGAGAGCACTACATGACGTCGACCGCACTGAAGGCCCCCGAGCCACAGCGCCTCCGTGCGCTCGAGCGAGCCAACGAGATCCGGCTCGCGCGCGCGGCGCTGAAGCGACGTATCGCACTCGGAGAGGTCTCCGCCGCGGAAGTCATTCTCCAGTGTCCTGATGCCGCGTCCAGCTGGCCCATCGGGGATCTCCTGATGAGCCAGCGGCGCTGGGGCAACACGAGGTGCCGCAAGTTCCTCTCACGCAGTCACATCGTCGAGACGAAGCCGGTAGGGACTCTGACGGACCGCCAGCGCCGGATGCTGGCGAGCTCGTTGGATTCGTCGGACACGAGAGAGATGGAGCTGGTCGGCGCTTAGACGAGCGCGTGTCCGCGCCGGACGTGCCTGGCGACTGGGGTCGCGAGGCGCGTCCGGCCCGGTCAGACGTGGATCCCGATCGGCACGGGGCTGGTGCCGGCGATGAAGAGGAACCAGATCACGAAGACGACGAGGGTCACCCCCGCGCTGACCACGAGAACGCCTTCGAGCACCACGGGGCCCGGGTCGTTCTGGCCCCGGGACATGCAGTTGGCCCGGTAGACGTCACTCAGGCGCGACAGCAGTGAGGCCACCACGGTCACGGTGACCACCACGCCGAGGAAGGCCGCCGCCAGGGCGGTACCCAGCGACTGCGTCGCCCCCTGGATCTGCGAGCCCACCCACAGCCACAACAGCGGCGTGCCCACCCACAGCCCCAGGCTGCCGATGAACATGATCGCCACCACCAGCAGCGCGCCGGTGCCCGATCTCAGCACCCCGCGCATGCGCACCTCACGTGGGCCTCTCTGCTCGCGTGACGCACCGTCGTTGCCTGGGCCGCGGTCCGCGTCAGCGGGCGCCGCGGCCCCTGGGTAACGGACAGCCGGAGGACAGCTTGACCTGCCACCACCCCATCAGCATGCCGATCAAGCCCATCCGCGGGCGCACCTGCCACACCCCGCATCCCGGCTCGCCGAGCTCGCGGGCGGCGATGCGCGCGAACTTGTAGTCGGCCGGGTGCAGCAGCATCCGCTCGAGCACCAGGCGCTTCTCGGCGATCTCGTCGGCACGCCGGCTGATCGTGGTCCGCGCCTCGCGCAGACGGTCGGCCAGCTCGTCGCGCACGACCTCCAGCTCGCCGAGGTCGAGCAACCGGGCATGGGTGGCTCGGGGAGTCGCCAGGGTCGGCTGGGGCAGCCCGCCCATGGGGAAGGCGGTCACGAAGGCGTCGGCCAGCTCACGCTCGAGCCGGGCGATCTGCTCGCGCAAGGTCCGCCGGGCGGCGCGCTCATCGGTCGCCACGTTCGGCGCAAGCCCGACGCTGCGGCCAGGCACGGCGGCATCGGGGCGGGCGGGTAAGCCCTGGTCCTGCGAGGCAAGCACCGTTCCTCCCATGACCAACGGGACCTTAGCACCCAGCGCTCATGCCTAAAACCGGTGCGACGTGGGCGCAAGCGGGTCGGCGGCGAGCCAGAGAGCCTCCTCGAGGTGGATCTCGGGAACGCCGTCGACGGCCACCGCAAACAGGGTCACGCGCTGCGTGCGCGGCGTCACGGCACACGCCGGCACAGGGTCGCCGAACAGCGCGCCGCACGTCACGTCGCCATCGCCGACAACCAGGCCGGCGGCCCCGGCGACCCGGATCCCCAGCCCGCCGTCGTGGACCCGGGCCCCATCCAGCGCCCACACCGGGATCCCGGTCTCGATCAGCGCCACCAGACACGCGTCGGCGACCACGTTCACCGAGGAAAAGCCGCCCTGGACCAGGCGCGCCACCGCCACCGCCTCCGACGGGATGCGGTGCACGTCGGGATCGAGGCCGATCTGACGAAAGAACGCCCGGAACGCCTGCGGGATCGGCTTGGTGCGCATCGTGACCACGCCGGCCCCCCGGTAGCGGTTGGACAGGTCGCGCAATTGGGCGCGCAGGGCGGGCGGGCTGGGCCCCGGGCGCGCCGGGATGGTGATCCAGCGCAGGCGCAGGCCGGGAAACTCCTCCGCCACCAGCGGGTCGACGAACCCGGGTTGCGGCGCCGCCGGGGCCATTGCCTCAGCCTGAGGAGGCCTCGTCGCGCACCAGCTGCCGGACGTGTGGCGCCAGTGCCGCCGCGGTCTGCCAGGGGTTGCCGATGAGGCGGCTGCGGACGACCCCGCCGCGCGCAGCCATCTCGACCATCGGGCAGGCGGCCACGCCGTACAGCGCCCCCACCCGGCCGTCGTCGTCGTAGGCGACCGGGATCGTCCAGTGGTGGGCGCGGATCAGCGACGCGGTGGCCCGGTGCGAGGCGCCAACGGCCACCGCCGCGAACTGCACCGACGGGAAGCGGCCGGCCAGGACCTGCAGCGCGCTCACCTGGCGCACGCATTGGCTGGCGCCGGTGACGAAGAACGAGAGCACGAGCGGGCCACGCTTGACGGCCAGGCACACGTTCAGGGCCCGCGGATCGTGGCGTGCCGGCGAGCACGTGGGGTGATCGTTGGGATCACCGTTCAGGGTGGTGGCGGCCAGCGGCGCGGCGAAGTCCAGCAGCGGGTGCCCGGCGGCGATGCCGGTGCTCCCCACGCCGTGGCTGGCGAACTGGTAGACGGAGACGCCGACCACGATGGTCAGGCCGATGATGCCGATCATCCACCGGTAGCGGCGGGTGCTGATGACCGGTGACTGGGAACGGGCGCCCGGCTCGCCGGGCAACGCATCCGCCCCGCCGGGATCGCTGGGATCGCTGGGATCGCCGGGGGCGCCGGCGGACGCGCCGCGCAGGTGCGCGACGCGGTCGAGATCGAGGCGCTGCAGCGACGGGGCGGCCGCGTCGCCGGGCCGGCT
>Ga0335075_10006388_pt1 | contig 18207 bp, 9 predicted proteins | sample Lox_Sample_24_FD_206723 | JGI IMG/M metagenome (GOLD analysis project Ga0335075, IMG submission 206723) | Soil microbial communities from Loxahatchee National Wildlife Refuge, Florida, United States - Lox_Sample_2.4 | ecosystem: Environmental > Terrestrial > Soil > Wetlands | place: USA: Florida...
GCCAGCGGTGGTAGGTGCTCTCGCGGACGCCGATCTTGCGACAGACGTCCGCCACCGAGAGGCCTCTGGCCAGGTCGCGTTCCGCCTCCCCCAACAGGCGCTTGATCTGCTCGGGCTTCTTGCGTTTCCCCATCGTTCCCTCCCTGGATCTGGTTGCCGCGGACTATCATATCCGCTGGACCAGAATTCGGGGGGCAGCCCAGAGCGCGGCTGCCGCGGAAGAAGTCCCTGCGAAACACCGTGGCTCCGGCGGCTCCCTCACCGGCTCTGGCTAAACGCACGCTCCAGCGCGGCGATTTCCGTAAGCCATTTCGTGACGTTGCGGGACACCCAGATGCTCTTGTGATCACAACTTTCCTTGTGGTATTTCGCTGCCTCGCGGAGCAGTGCCTGCTGCCAATCTTGCCAGTGTGCCCGCAAGCGCGGGAACAGCTCGCCCCAGCTCTCGGCGGCGTGATCCAGTAGCCTCTTGACGCGCCACCACGGGGACGCCGCAGTGAAGGTCGCGGCGCCCTGGGCCAGCACCTCGGGGACCGAGGCATCCACAAAGAAGGGCAGGAAGATCCCGATGCACGGCGTGACGAAGCTGCACCAGGCAATGATGCCGTCCTTGTGCAGATGCGCCACCATGCTGGCTGCGGTTTGGCCGGTGCCAGGGTGGGCGCACAGGGTCGGGCCGAAAGCGCCGGGCTTTTTAGCGTCGGACGCACCCCCATGATCGCTCAACATGGTCATCATGTCCGCCACGCCGATGTGGCCCGCGCGATCCTGGAGCAGCTGCCGGCTGCGCTTGCAGCGGGACTGACCACTCGTTTGCGGGTATTTGGTGTAATCGCCCAGGTCTCGGGCGAAGTCCAGCTCCTTCCGGCCACGCAGCGCCGCGCTGGCGAGGTCAAAGTCGCTGCCCAAACAAGGCCTGTTCGAGATCGAATAGACGCCCTGGATGCGCCGGGCGGCCCAGCTCCGGCCGCTCGTCTCCAGCACCCACGCCTCGCCGGGGTCGGCCAGAATGAACGAGCTATCGTAGCACGCCGCCTTCGGGTCGTTGTGTCGCGGCGAGCCTCCCTGGCCGTGTTTCTCCAGTAGCGCCGTCATCACGTCGAGAGCCTCACGGGCCGTGCCGCCGCGCTCCAGGCCCAGGCGGATCAGGTCCATTCCCAGCAACCCGACCCGCTGCCGCGGTGCCGTCGTCCAGATCGCTTCATTGCCGATGGCCACGCCACGCTCATTGACCCCGTGCTCGAAGCCCCAGAGCCAGAATGGCTGACTACCCAGCACGCGATAAGTATGCCGTACTTGCGGCAGGGACACATACTGGCAGCGCAGCGTCGCACCCTTTTGCCAGTCGCGTGACGGATACACCCGCAGGTGCTGGCATTCATCGGGCAGGCGATCGCTATTCTTGGCAAAAATCACGCTGCGGTCTGCCGTCCCCGTCGCTGTCGCCACCAGCGTGTCGCAGCCAAACAGGTCTTCCTGAGAAGCTAGCATGGAACACCTTGCAGAGTGATAAGGAGGAGCGTACCTGCGAATAGTTTACCAAGCGGCCTCACCCCAGGCCATCTCGCCCCTCTTCGACCGGGAGCCGCGCGTCGGAGGGCCACACCGCGGTCGCTAAAAGCGAAGCGCGCAATGCCACCGCTTGCTGACGGGTGTCACGGCCCCCTTTTCGGGCGAAATCGGAATTATTCACTTGCAATACGGACTTCTCAGCTGTAAATTACATCCCAACTTACCGAATGCCGATACTCTCCTGGGTATCCTGCCTTTAACGCCTCCTGACCGATTTGACTTCACCAAGGCCCGAGTGCCTTGAACCTGCCGAATAGCCTTCCATCTAACCTCAGAAAGGTTTTCGTATGGCTCGCCACAACAACAATGATGTCGTGACCTGGAAAGACGATCCCGCCCACTTCCAGAAGCCGGGGCGCCGCGAGTTCCTGCGTGTCGGCGTGATTGGGGCGCTCGGTTTAACCCTTGGCGACTTCCTCAAGATGGAAGCCCGCGCTGACCGGAAGTTTTACGAGAGCAAGGAAGGACCGGCCAAGAGTGTCATCCAGATCGTGCTGCCCGGGGGTATGGCGCACCAGGAGTCATGGGATCCCAAGCCGGACGCTCCGCTGGAGTACCGCGGTCCCTTCAGCGTGGTGAAGACGAAGCTGCCCGGTGTGGTCTTCAACGAAAACTTCCGCCTTCTGGCCCAGGTAGCCGACAAGCTGACGGTTATCCGTTCCATCGCCGGCAAGGAAGCGGACCATGGTCGAGCCTCCTACACGATGTACACCGGCTACCGCAAAAGCCCGGCCATCGTGCATCCCAGCCTCGGGGCCGTGGTTTCGCATGAATTTGGACCACGCAAGGATCTGCCGCCCTACGTGGCCGTCCCCAGTGCCACCGAGTACGGCGGGACCGGCTATCTCGGCTCGCAGTTCGGGCCGTTCGGCATCGGCAGCGACCCGGGCCGGAGGAATTACGAGGTCCGCGACCTCAAGCTGCCCCCCGGCGTGGACGACCGTCGCTTCACCACCCGCCGCGAGATTCGTCATGTCGTGGACGATCACTTCCGCCAGCAGGCTGCCAAGGCCGAAGCCATTGGAGCGATGGACTCGTTCTACCAACGCGCCTACGCCATGATCAGCTCGCCGGCCGCCCGCGAGGCCTTTGACATCAGCAAGGAATCGGCGGCGACGCGTGCCAAGTACGGCCCCTCGGAGGCCGGCCCGCGGGTCCTGCTGGCCCGGCGACTCATCGAGGCGGGCGTGCGCTTCGTCACCGTCAGCTACGGCGGCTGGGACATGCATGCGGGCATCGAGAATGCCATGCGCCGCCAAGCGCCCGGTCTGGACTCGGCCCTTGCCGGCCTGGTCCGAGACCTGGATGACCGTGGGCTGCTGTCCTCGACGGTCGTGCTCGTGACCAGCGAATTTGGCCGCACACCGAAGATCAACGCCTCCGCCGGCCGCGATCACTTCCCGCGCGTCTTTTCGCTGGCAGTAGCCGGCGGAGGCTTCAAGCAAGGTCTCGTGTACGGTTCCTCCAACGCGACCGCCAGCGAGCCGGAAGAGGACCCCATCCGTGTCGAGGACGTGCTGACCACCGTCTACCACCAGCTGGGCATCAACGCGGACAAGGAGCTGATGGCTCCGGGCGGCCGGCCGATCGAGATCATCAATGGCGGCGAGGTCGTCAAGGGTCTGCTGGGCTGAGGGTTTCATTCCCCGTGGATTCGCAGAGTACACCGAGAGAAAAACTCCGAGGCTATCCCGATGAGCGCAAGCCTGTCCAACGTCACGCGATCGTTTCCAGAAAACGTCCTTTTGCGGCTCCGTCTGTGTTTCTTCACTCTGTGTGCTCTGTGCCTCTGCGGCTCGTTTGCTTTCGCCAGCCCGCGGCTGCTCCGGCTCTCACCGCCTGGCGGCCAACGGGGGACGACCGTTGAAGTGGAATTCACCGGGCGTTCCCTCGATCAGCCGCGCGAGGTTCTGTTCTACGAGCCGGGCATCATTGTCGAATCGATCCATCCCGTCAAGACCGCGGTTGGGCCGGATGGCCGCGAGAAACCGGTTGACCCTGGGACTCGCGTCCGTGTCCGGATGAAGCTGGCCGACGACTGTCCGCTCGGCCCGCATGGGATACGTCTTGTCACCAGCTCAGGCCTGAGCGAATACCAGCGTTTCTTCGTCGGTCCATTCCCAACCGTGGAGGAGAACGAGATCCTCCCGAAGCAGCGAAACGACAAGCGCGAAGACGCGCAGCTCGTCCCGGTGAATTCCACGGTGCATGGGCGTCTCCATCATCCCGCCGATGTTGATCTGTACCGGATTGAAGTGAAGCGCGGCCAGCGCATTTCGGCGGAGATCGAGGCCGCCCGCCTCGGCGTCCAGCGCGGGATCCCCGATCTCCATCTGACCATCTTCGACGCCGAGGGCAAGAAGCTGGCGGCGGCCGACGACTCCGCGCTCTTCGTGCAAGATCCGGTCCTGTCCGTCCTGGCCCCTCAGGATGGGGCTTATTTCGTCGAGGTGCGCCACTGCATGTACAACGGCGCCGGCGAGGTGTACCGCTTGCACATCGGCACCTTCACCCGCCCCACGGCGGTCTATCCCGCGGGCGGTCAGGCCGGCACGGAGCTTCGCGTCCAGATCCTTGGCGATCCGCGCGGCGCCTGGAGCCAGAGCCTCCGCTTACCTTCCACTCCCACGGACATGCCGTTCGTCGCCGTCGATCCGGCAGACGGCGTATCCTCTTGCTCGCCGAATCGGCTGCGCGTGTCGCCGTTCGCGAATCACCTCGAAGTAGAGCCGAACGATAAGCTCGAACAGGTGTCGCCCTCCACGACCGCGGATCTTCCGGCGGCCTTCAACGGTATCATCAGCAAGCCGGGCGACGTGGACTGCTTCCGCTTCCGGGCGAAAAAGGGCGAGCCGTTCCGTTTCCACGCTCTTGCCAACGCCCTCGGCTCGCCGCTCGATCCGGTGATCTGGATCAAGCCAGTAGGCGGCAAGGCGAAGGTATCACTCCAGCGGGCGGCCGACTCTCGACCGAATCAGCTCGGCCACGCCCCCGCCAGTGGTCTCAACCGCGAGAGTCACGACCCGGTCCTGGAATTCACGGCCCCCGCCGACGGCGAGTATGTAGTGGGGATCGAGGATGAGCGTGGCCAGGGCGGACGCGATTTCGTTTACCGTATCGAAGTCTCGCGCCTGGAGAACGCCGTCTATACCTACATCGCTCCGGAGCCTGACAGCCGGTTCCAACCCCAGCTTCGCCAGTCCATCTCGGTGGCGCCGGGCAATCGGTTCACGGTCCAGATGGGTATCTTCAATAGCCATCGCCCCTTCGACGGTGAGCTGGAGCTGGTCGGCTTGAACCTGCCCGAAGGCGTGACCCTGCACGCCCCGAAGCTGACGGCGGGCATGACGCGCGTGCCGGTCGTCTTCGAGGCCGCAGCCAATACCAGGCCACAGGCGATGCTGATTGATGTGGTGGCTCGGCCGGTCGGCAAGGCGGACCCGCTCCCCGGCGGCTATCGCCAGGTCATCGTGATGAATGCCTACGGCAACAACGATTACTATCTCCACGTCCCCATCAGCAAGCTGGCGTTGGCGGTGACCGAGCCGGCGCCTTTCCGCATCGAGGTGGAGGAGCCAAAGTCTTCCCTGGTGCAGAACGGCGAGATGGCCCTCAAGTTTATGGTGCAGCGCGCCCCAGGCTTCACGGGTCCGGTGACGGTCCGGATGGACTGGAAGCCGACCGGTCTCAGCACCGCGACCCCGGTCACGATCGCGGAGGATCAGCTCGAGGGAACGTACCTGCTCGGAGCCGCCCGCAACGCCGCGGCGGGAACCCACCAGCTCGCACTGACCGCCATGACCGGCGGCAGCCTGCGCGGATACAACGACGGCGTGAACCGGACCTACGTCGCCTCGGAGCCCTTCCGTCTGACCGTGGCGCGGCCGCACGTCGAGGCCCAGATCACTCGCGCGTCGATCGAGCGCGGCAAAACCGCCACGCTCGTGTGCAAGCTCAAACACATTCAGAAGTTCACCGGCACAGCCAAAGCCACGCTGGCTCGTCTGCCGCGCGGCGTTGAGCTGGTCGAGCCAACCCGTGAGATCACCTCGGCCGACACGGAAGTGACCTTTACGCTCCGGGCCACGCCGGCGGCCCTGGTCGGCAGCTACCGGGGGATTGTCCTCGATGTGACCGTGATGGACAACGGCCAGTCGGTCCGCCAGCTCAGCGGCTCCGGCATGCTGCGTGTCGATGCCGAGCGCGGCGCAAAGAAAAAGCGCAAGTAAACCCACAAAAGGCGATCTGAAATATGCATGCACGCATTACCTGCCTGATGGTTGTCGCACTCCTCCCGCTCATGGCGCAGGCGGAGCCTGCGGCCGCTCGCAAGGGCTTCCCCGCCAAGACGCGGCTCCAGGAGCAGAAGGATCGCCGGGCTGCCGTCAAGGACACCGTCCCGCCGCGTCCTATCAGCTTCCGGCTCGACGTGATGCCGGTATTCATGAAACATGGCTGCAACAACGGCAGCTGCCACGGGGCCGCGCGCGGCAAGGACGGCTTTCACCTGTCCCTGTTCGGCTACGACCCGGCCGGCGATTATTACCGTCTGACCCGACAAATCGTCGGCAGGCGCATCGACCTGGCGGTGCCGGAAAAGAGCCTCATGCTCGAGAAGACGACCGGCGCGGTGCCGCATACCGGCGGCAAGCTCTTCGATACGAAGCACGTGGACTACCAGACTCTGCTACGCTGGATCAAGGCGGGAGCACCGGACGACGACGGTGATACTCCTGTTCCCGTCGGTCTGGAGCTGCTCCCCAAGAAGATCGTCTTCTCTGCGAAGCACGCCACCCAGAAAATCCGCGTCCGCGCCAGCTACTCCGACGGCTCGGTGCGCGACGTCACCCGGCTCTCGTTGTACCTGACCAACAACGAGGGGGTCGCCGCCATCGACAAGGACGGCGTGGTGAAGGCCGGCGGACGCGGCGGCGCCTTCGTCTTCGCGCGGTTCAACAAGTTCACCGTCGGCACCGAGGTGATCGTGCTGCCGACCGGGGATAACTTTGTTTGGCCGAACGTCCCGGAGCACAACTACATCGATACGCTCGTCTTCGACAAGCTCAAGAAGCTGCACCTGGCCCCGTCGGAGCTGTGCTCCGACGAGGCGTTCCTCCGCCGCGTGTATCTCGACCTGATTGGCCTGCCGCCGGACCGCGAGGACTACGATCGCTTTCTCGCGGACAAGGGCCCCCAGAAACGGCAGAAATTGATCGATGCCCTGCTGGAGCGACCCGAGTTCGTGGACATGTGGGCCATGAAGTGGGGTGAATTGCTCCGCATCCGGTCGTACAACCAGGCGCCGCAGTACGGTCGCGACGCCAAGGCGATGTACTCCTATGCCGCCTGGGTCAAGGAGCAGATGGCACGGAATCGGCCGCTCAACGCGTTCGTGGCGGATCTGCTCGTGGGCACGGGCAGCAACTTCAAGTCGCCGCCGGCCAACCTATACACGGCGTCGGAGCGGCTCACGCCGCAGAAGACGGCCGAGAACATCGCCCAGGTGTTTCTGGGCACGCGCATCCAGTGTGCCCAGTGCCATAACCACCCGTTCGACCGCTGGACGATGGACGATTACTACGGCTTCTCCGCCTTCTTCGCCGGCGTGAGCCTGAAGCGCGGCGTTGAGGGACGTGAGGTCCTGGTCGCCAATAACAATGCCGTCAACACCACCGCTCACCCGGTCGATGGACGGGCGATGAAGCCGAAATTCCTCGGCGGCGATGCGCCGGATGTCGACGGCAAGGATCCGCGGAAAGCACTGGCCGTCTGGATGACCTCGCCGGAGAACACGGCCTTCGCTCAAACGATGGCGAACATTATCTGGGATCACTTCTTCGGCCGGGGAATCGTCGAGCCGGTGGACGACGTGCGCATCAGTAATCCGCCCAGCAACAAGGAGCTGCTGGAAGAGCTTGGCAAGAAACTGGTGGCTCACGGCTTCGACAAGAAGAAGCTGATCCGCGAGATCTGCAATTCGCGGACCTACCAGCTCAGCGCGGTGACCAACAAGACAAACGAGCTGGATGAGTCGTATTTCTCCCACAGCTACGTCCGCCGGATGCGGGCCGAGGTGTTGCTGGACACGATCACTCGGGTGACGGGCACTGAGGACCGCTTCCCGCTGTCGCCTCCCGGCACGCGCGCGGTGCAGATTCACACGGGCGAGATTTCCACTTACTTCCTGAAGACGTTCGGCCGCGCCCCGCGGGAGACGGCGTGCTCATGCGAAGTCAACCGCCAGGCCAACCTCTCGCAAGCTCTGCACCTGGTCAACGGCGACACCATCACTCAGAAGATCGCTCAGGGGAAGCTGATCGCCGGGTTGGTGGCGGAGAAGAAGTCTCCGCCGGAAATCATTGAGGAATTGTACGTGCGAACGCTTTGTCGAAAGCCGACCGCCGCCGAGCTGAAGAAGCTCACCGAGATCGTCCATCGGGAGACGACCGACCCCAATCGCCTCCAGGAGATGGCTCGCGTCCAGCTAGCACAGGACCGGGGCTTCAAGCGGATCCAGGACCGGCGGGAAAAGCTTCGCGACGACCTTGCCAAATTGCCAAAGGACAGCAAGCAGACGCTCGCCCTTGAGAAACAGCTTGCGACGCTGGATCAGCAGTACAACAGCGCCCTTCAGCGTTTCCAGGCGAACGCCGTCCAGCTTGTGTACGGCGACATCCTGTGGGGCCTTTTCAATTCCTCCGAGTTCACCTTCAATCATTGACGCACAGGGCATGAGGGAGACGGCCAAACATCGCATCCCTCATGCCTCCTGCCTGAGCTGAGTAAACCTATGTCGAAGCACGCCATCGCCATCCTGCCTTTGCTCCTCCTTTTCCCCGAGCTGGCCCAGGCTCAGAAGGCTGGCTCCCCCGTGACCTACAAGGACCACGTCCTGCCGATCCTGCGCAAGCACTGTCTAACCTGCCATAACGCCGACAAATCCCGGTCGGATCTGGATGTGTCCACCTACGCGAAGCTGATGGCCGGCGGCGCCAGCGGGGAAGCGGTGAAACCCGGCCGTCCGGACCAAAGCTTGCTTTTCCAGGTGGTTTCTCACCAGGTTGAGCCGAAAATGCCGCCAAAAGGAGAAGTTCCCGCAGCGGACCTGGCGGTGATCAAGAAGTGGATTGAGCTGGGAGCGCCGGAAACCGCCGGGGGTGCCGCCAACATCGCCACCCGCAGGATTGACATCGACCCGGTAATCATCTCGCGCGGCAAACCGAGCGGGCCGCCGCCGATGCCCAGGAGCATGCCGGCCGTATCGCTGGAGCGAACCGAGCGTGCTCACCCGGTCACAGCGTTAGCGGCCAGTCCCTGGGCGCCGCTCCTGGCCGTCGCCGGGCACGAACGGGTGCTGCTCTACCACACGGACACGCTGAAGCTCCTCGGCGTCCTGCCGTTCCCGGAGCGGATCCCTTATGTTCTCCGATTCAGCCGCAACGGCAAATGGCTGCTCGCCGCCGGGGGGCGCGGCGCGCTGGCCGGCCGCGTCGTCATCTGGGACGTGACGACCGGAAAGCGCGTCACCGAGATTGGCGATGAGGCTGACATCGTTCTGGCGGCCGATGTCAGCTCGGATCACAAGCTCGTCGCTTTGGGCGGCCCCGGCAAGCTCGTCAAGATTTACGACACGGCGACGGGAGAGCTGCGTCACAGGATCAAGAAACACACCGATTGGGTGACGGCCCTCGAGTTCAGTCCGAACGGACAGCTGCTGGCCAGCGGCGACCGCAACGGCGGGGCCTACATCTGGGAAGCTCGAACGGGCGGCATCGTCTTCACGCTCGGCGATCACAAGGAAGCTGTCACCAGCCTGAGCTGGCGTGCCGACTCGCAGATGCTGGCCTCGTCGAGCGAGGATGGCCGCGTCATCCTCTGGTACGCGGAAGATGGCTTTCCCACGCGGACGATCGTGGCCCAGGCCGAACGCGGTGCGCGACCAAATCCCCGCAAAAAGCTCCCTGGTGTCCTGTCGGTCCAGTACGCCCGCGACGGTCAGCTCACCACCTGCGGCCGCGACAACACAGCACGAGTCTGGAAGGCCGACGGCAAGCAGTCTGCACGCCTGGAAGGATTCACGGATCTCCCCTCGCATGCCGTGTTCTCCCACGATGGCGCACGCCTCTTCGTCGGCGACTTCACGGGCACGGTCCGGGTCTGGACTCTGAAGGACAATCAGCTTGCCGGCGAGCTGACGACCAACCCGGTGAAATGACCCCACTGCTGGGCGAAGGCGGCCGTGCGGATGCAAGGCTGCGAAAGGCGGGAAGTCAGCGACGCCGAGGCATTTCCGCCGTTTTTCGCAGGCCTCCCCTGCTTACACATTTGAGCTGCCCTTCCTCGAATGGGCGGTTAATCTGGAACAGTGGTTTCTCCCTCTCCATCCAGCAGAAGGTTGGCCGGGGCTCCTTGCCGGGACAGCCGCGGAAGCGGCAACGGATCTCACCTCGCCCTGTGTGCCTTCTTAATTGGGAGATGCGGATGAGACGCTTCCTGCTCCTCTTCGCCGGGATGGCCGCTTTGCCGGGGCGGCTGGCGGCCGGAGAAGCCGTCGATTACCTGCGGGACATCAAGCCTGTGCTGAAGGCGCGCTGCTTCGCCTGCCACGGCAGCTTGAAGCAGAAGGCGAAGCTCCGACTGGATTCCGCCGCGCTGATTCGCAAGGGAGGACGCCACGGTCCGGCCATCAAGGCCGGCGAAGCGGATGGCAGCCTGCTCGTCGAACGAATCACGGCTGCGGATGAGACCACGCGGATGCCGCCGCAGGGCAAGCCGCTGACCGAGAGGCAGATCGCTCTGCTGAAAGCCTGGATCAAGCAAGGCGCGTCGGCCCCCTCCAACGAGAAGCCGGAAGAAGATCCGCGCCGCCACTGGTCCTTCCACAAGCCGGTCCGCCCGTCCTTGCCTGCCGCTCCGGCCTGGGGTGATTGCCGCAACCCGATCGATGCGTTTCTCGCCGCGGAACGTACACGACTCGGTGTGGGGACTGGTCCGCTTGCGGATCGTGCCGCGTTGCTGCGCCGCGTCTACCTGGACCTGATCGGGCTGCCGCCGACCCGCGAACAGTTACACGCCTTCCTCGCTGATACCGCGCCGAACGCTTATGAGAAGGTCGTCGATCGCCTGCTGGCCTCGCCGCAGTACGGCGAGCGTTGGGGGCGACACTGGATGGATGTCTGGCGCTACAGCGACTGGTACGGCCGGCGCTCTGTCCCCGATGTGATGAACAGCTATCCGCGCATTTGGCGCTGGCGCGACTGGATCATTCGTTCGGTGAATGAGGACCGAGGCTACGATCGCATGATCGTGGAAATGCTGGCAGCGGATGAGGTTTGCCCAGACGACGAGGACAATCTTGCGGCCACCGGGTTTCTCGTGCGCAACTGGTTCAAATGGAATTATCACCAGTGGATGCGCGATAACGTCGAACATACGGGCAAGGCGTTCCTCGGCCTTACTCTCAACTGCTGCCACTGCCACGATCATAAGTACGATCCGATCTCGCAACAGGAGTATTTCGCCTTCCGTGCCTTCTTCGAGCCGCTGGAGCTGCGGCACGACCGAGTGGCTGGCGAGGCGGACCCTGGACCGTTCAAGAAGTACGTTTATGGCGTCGCCTACGGGCCGATCACCAGCGGACGCATTCGTGTCTTCGACGAGAAGCTGAACGCTCAGACCTACTTCTACAGCGGCGGCGACGAGCGCAACCGCGTGGCGAGCAAGTCTCCCGTCCTGCCTGGCGCACCGGCTGCGCTGGGTGGCGATCGGCTCAAGATTGAGCCGGTGACGTTGCCGCCCACGGCATGGTATCCCGGTCTACGACCGTTCGTGCAAGAAGAGGAGACAGAGCGGCGAAAGGGCGCTGTCACCACCGCCGAGGCAGCATTGGCGAAAGCGCGGACATTGCTGGCGAATGCCGAACACTCGCTGGTGGAGACGTCTGGCGCAGCATCCGAGATAAAGGCCGTGCCGCCGGTGATCGCAGATGTGCAGTCCAAGCGAAGGCGAGCAGTCGGGGACGCCCAGCGATCGGTGCGCCTGGCGGAGGCCCAGCTGACCGCGGCTCGCTCGGACCTGACCTCGATCAACGCACGCATCGCCGCGGATCGCGTCATTCACCTGGACGCGAAGGGTGACGCACAGGAGATGGCCAACGCGGCCAGCCGGGCGGAGCGGCAGCACAACCTCGATGTGGCGCTGCTGGCCCAGGTGCAGGCCGAGAACGCGCTGGAGGCGGCACGGCAAAACCATGCGGCCCCGGTACAGATTCAGCCCTTGGAAAAGCAGCTCGCCGTCGCTCGCGCCAGAGTTGCGGGCTGCCGGACGGCTCTCGCCGCCGATTCGACCAGCTACTCGCCGTTGTCGCCGATTTATCCACGGACCAGCTCCGGCCGGCGAGCCGCGCTGGCGCGCTGGATCGCCAGCAAGGACAATCCGCTGACGGCCCGTGTCGCCGTCAATCACCTCTGGGGCTGGCACTTCGGTCGGCCGCTTGTCGAAACCACCTACAATTTCGGCCGCAGCGGCGCGCGGCCGAGCCACCCCGAATTGCTCGACTGGCTGGCCGTCGAGCTGATGGAGAACGGCTGGCGCCTGAAACCGCTGCACCGCTTGCTCGTCACCAGCGCGGCCTATCGTCTGAGCTCGCATTTCAACCCAGGCGACCCGAACCATAAAATCGATCCTGAAAATCGCATTATCTGGCATTTTCCTTCGCGTCGTATGGAAGCCGAGGAAGTCCGTGACAGTCTCCTCTTCGTCGCGGGGGAGCTTGATTCGGCGATGGGTGGGCCGGAAATCCCGCAGAAGCAGGGGCTGACCTCGCGCCGGCGCAGCCTGTATTTCGCGCATCACGGCGAGGGTAAAATGGAGTTTCTGGAGCTGTTCGACGCGGCCAGCGCCTGCGAGGCCTATCGGCGCTCGACCTCGGTGTTGCCGCAGCAGGCCCTGGCCCTGAGCAACAGTGAGCTGGAGCTGCATCAGGGCCGCATGCTGGCCGGCAAGCTCTGGCGGGCCGTCGAGGCCGAAACGGCGGAAGCCGGCCGCGAGGCAGTTTTTGTACGGGCGGCTTTCGAGCAGCTCCTTGGCCGCGCTCCTTCGACGGCGGAACAGAACGCCTCGGCCGCGTTTCTGGCCCGGCAAGTAGCGATGTTCCGACAACAGAAGGCGGAGGTCGCCGCGGCGAGCAAGGCCGCCGGCGTCGGCGGCCCCGCGACAGATCCCGCCATGAGGGCACGGGAAAACCTCATTCACGCCCTACTGAATCACAACGATTTCGTGACCGTGCGTTAATACGCCCTGGCACGACCGGCAAAGAGGAGTAAGGATGGCCACTCGCTTTCGACACGCCGGCCCCATGTGTGGCCGCATTAACCGCCGGAGCTTCCTCGCCGATATTGGACTGGGTTTCTCCGGATTGGCGATGGGCGCGATGCTGCACCGGGATGGCGTCGTGCGTGCGGATGCCCCCGCAGATTGGTCGCCGCCTGACGGCAAACCCCACTTCCCACCGAGGGCCAAGAGCATCCTGTGGATCTTTCTGTCGGGTGGGCTGAGCCACCTGGAGAGCTTTGATCCCAAGCCGTCGCTCACCAAGTACGCCGGCAAGAGCTTTGCGGAGACGCCTTACGACGACCCGCTCCAGTCGCCGTTGTTCCACGAGCGCTCGCGCGCCGTCGTCGGTGGCGAACGACCCTACCCCAAGATTTTCCCGCTGCAAGTCGGCTTCAAAAAGCATGGACAAGCCGGAGTGGAGATCTCCGATTGGTGGCCGAGCCTGGCAACCTGCGTGGATGATATGGCCTTTGTGCGCTCGATGTACACCACGGATAACGACCACGCCGCCGAGTTCCAAATGCATCACGGCCGGCATGCTCTCGACGAGAAGCAGCCGGTCCTTGGCTCCTGGGTCCACTACGGTCTGGGTACGCTCAACGAGAACCTACCGCAGTTTGTCTTCCTGGGCCAGTACAAGGACATGCGCGTCAAGCAGAACTTTGCCCCGGATTACCTGGGGCCGCGCCACGCTGGAGTGGAGCTGTCGCTCGACCCGAGCAATCCGTTGCCGTTCGGCACGCGCGGTCAGGGTGTGCTGGCGCGCGAACAGCAAGAGCAGTTTGCCTTCGTCAACGAGCTTGACCGCCTGGCCTCCGCAGAGCGTCCGGAGGATGAGCAATTGCGAGCGCGGATCAAGTCGTATGAGCTGGCCTTCCGCATGCAGAAAGCGGTTCCGGAAGTGCTGAACCTGAGCCGAGAGACGCGCGCGACGCAGCTCCTGTACGGCATCGATAACCCGGCCACGGCCGTCTATGGCCGCCGCTTGCTCGCCGCCCGCCGCCTGGCCGAGCATGGCGTTCGCTTCACGTTGGTCTACCTGAGCGATTACGGAGAGTGGGACTCGCACCTCAACCTGCGCAAACTGCACGCGCGCTCCTGTGGTCGGGTCGATAAGCCGCTGGCCGGGTTGCTGAAGGATCTCAAGCGGACGGGGCTGGATCGTGAGGTGCTGGTCGTCTGTTGCAGCGAGTTTGGCCGCACTCCTGGCCTGGAGGTGCGCGATACCTACAAGATGCCGACCGGACGCGACCACCATCCGCACGGCTTCACCGTCTGGTTCGCCGGCGCCGGCATCAAGGGCGGCACCGTTCACGGCACCACCGATGAGCTGGGTTTCCACGCCGTCGAGCATCCGCACTACGTCACCGACATTCACGCAACCGTGCTGCACTGCCTGGGTCTTGATCCGCGCCGGCTGGATGTTCCAGGCCGCAAACGCCTGGAAATCGACCACGGCTCGCCTATTCGGGAGATACTGAGCTGAGCCGGGGTGGAACGATGCGGACGGCCGCTGCTGTTTTCGCGATCCTCTTGATACTTGCCCTGGAGGCATCGTCCGTCCACCCGCAGGCGGACAATCCGGAGACGGTCGTGTCGAAGATGCAGACGGCCGAGGGGTTCGCGGTCCAGCTGGTGGCCTGCGAGCCGCTCGTACGCAAGCCCGTGGCTATCGAGTTCGATGACCGCGGCCGGCCCTGGGTAATTCAATATCTGCAATATCCCAATCCAGCCGGTCTGAAGCGCGTGCGAGTGGACCGCTACTCGCGCACCGTCTACGATCGCATGCCGGAGCCGCCGCCGCGCGGTCCCAAGGGCGCTGACCGCATCACGATCCTCGAAGGGATGAATGCAGAAGGCCGGGCCATGAAAGCCAGGGACTTTGTCGCCGGCTTGAATCTGGCGACCGGGCTGGCTTTCGGCCACGGCGGCGTTTTCGTGCTGCAAGCTCCCTATCTCCTCTACTACCCCGACCGCGACGGCGATGATGTTCCCGACGGCCCGCCCGACGTGTTGCTCGCCGGCTTCGGCATGGAAGACGCTTCCTCCGTGGCGAACTCTCTGACCTGGGGGCCGGACGGCTGGCTGTACGGCTGCCAGGGCAGCACCGCCACCGCGCGCATCCGCGGCATCGAGTTCCAGCAAGGCGTCTGGCGCTATCATCCGATTACCCATCGTTTCGAGCTATTTTGCGAGGGCGGCGGCAACTGCTGGGGACTGGACTTCGACGCACACGGCGAGCTGTGCTACAGCACCAATTTCGGCGGACACATCATGGTCCACGGCGTTCCGGGGGCCTATTACTGGAAACAATTCGACAAGCACGGTGGGCTGAGCAATCCGCATGCTTACGGTTATCTGGATCATGTGCCGCATCGCCACTTTCGCGGCGGCCATGTCACGGTCGGCGGCATCCTCTATCAGAGTGATTCTTTCCCCGAACGCTTCCGCAACAAGCTCATTGCGGCGGACCTCCTCGGCCACGCTGTCTACTGGCATGATCTTGAGCCGAACGGCTCGACTTTCCGCTCCAGCCACGGCGGAGAATTGCTCCTGGCCAAGGATCTCTCGTTCGCGCCAAGCGACGTGACGGTGGGACCGGATGGGGCCGTGTATGTGTGCGACTGGCATGATAAACGCACCGCTCACCCCGATCCCGATGCCGAGTGGGACCGCAGCAAGGGCCGCATCTACCGGATCGCCTTCCAGGGCACGCGGCCGTATGCCGGGGAGGATGTGCGCAAGCTATCCAGCGCTCGGCTCGTGTCTCTGCTGTCGAGCAAAAACGATTGGCTCGTCCGCAAGGCCCGCCGCGTCCTTGCCGACCGTCGCGATCCCGAAGTGATCTTCCCGCTGCGCCGCCTGGTGCTGGAAAGCAAGGATGATGCTCTCGCCCTGCAAGCGCTATGGGCGCTCTACGTCAGCGGTGGGTTTACGGAAGGTTTTGCCGCGAAGGCGCTGGGCCACCACAACCCGGACGTGCGCCGCTGGACGGTTCGGTTCCTGGGGGATGAAGGGCGTGTCTCGGCGGCGCTGAGCGAACGGCTGCGCGAGCTGGCCGTCCATGAGCCGGATGTGCGCGTCCGCAGCCAGCTGGCGTGCAGCGCGAAACGTCTGCCTCCCAGGGATGCTCTGCCGCTGATCGAGCGCCTGGCTCTCCGCGCGGAAGATGCGAAAGATCCGTACATCCCGCTCTTGTTATGGTGGGCGGTCGAACGCCATGCGCTGACGGCACGCGAGGGGTTGGTGGAATTCTTCTCGTCGCGGAAGGCGTGGGATGCTCCGCTGATCCGCGAGGCTCTTGAGGAGCGGTTGCTGCGACGTTACGCGGCGGAAGGGACGGAAGCGAGCTTCCGCGCCTGTGCCCGCCTGCTCGCGGCCGCGCCATCGGACGGCGAACGCAGCCGTCTCATCACCGCGCTCGACCTGGGTTTGCAGGACCACTCGACGCCGCGCCAACGCAAGACGAGCGGGTCGCTGCTCACGCCGTTTGCCGTGGTGGAGAGGAACACAACCCAAGCCGCCGCTGGGAAGGTCAAACTTCCGGCCGTCCTCATGGATTGGCTCCGCGGCCAGTGGCAGGACAGCACAACCGATCCGGCCTTTCTGCGTTTAATGATTCGCCTCGGCCACCGGCCAGCGCAGGAGCAAGCCGTCAAGCTGGCCCTCGATCCGGGCACACCCCTGAAGATGCGGCTTACCATGCTGCGGACCCTGGGCGAAGCTGCGACCGGCGATTGTGTTGAGCCGTTACGCAAATTGCTGGTCGCCGGCGAGGCTGAGGCCGTGCGGCTCGCGGCGATGGAGACGTTGCAGCGCTTCGACGATCCGAGGATTTCGGAAGCGCTGCTGCGCGACTACGGCAAGATGAACGCCCGGCTTCGCTCCCGTGCTCGCGCTGTCTTGTTCAGCCGCAAGACGTGGGCTTTCGCCTTTCTCAAAGGCGTGGAGCGCGGGACGTACCCTGCTGCCGAGGTCGCGGTCGAGGAGCTTCGTCCCCTGGCGCTTTTCAAAGACAAGAAGCTGGATGCGATGGTACACAAGCACTGGGGCAACATCCGCCCAGGGACGCCGGAGGAAAAGCTCGCCGAGGTTCGTCGGCTCACCAACGATCTACGTGCCGGGAAGGGAAACGTGCGGGCGGGGCACGAGCTGTATCGCACGCACTGCGCGAGCTGCCATCGCCTATTCGGTGAGGGCGAGCCAGTCGGACCCGAGCTTACGCACGCCAACCGCAAGGACCGCGATTACCTGCTGGTCAGTATCGTGGACCCCAGTGCGCTGATTCGCAAGGAATACGTCAGCTATGTTGTCCAGACAACGGATGGCCGCGTCCTCACGGGATTGATGGTCGCTCAAACGCCGGGCAGCATCACGCTCGTCGGGGCCAAAAACGAACGGACCACCATCCCGCGGGAGAAGATCGAATCGATCCAGGAATCGCCCGTATCGCTGATGCCGGAGAACCTGCTGCGGCAGTTGAAACCCCGGCAAGTGCGCGACCTGTTCGCCTATCTTCAGAGCGCGGAGCGCAAATAATCGTGCCACTGTAGGCGTTCACGAGTCGAGGGTGATAGGAGTGCAGTAATGGTAAGGCTGAGGCGATGGCTGCTCCTGGCGGTCCATGTAGAATGGGAGAAGGATGGAACCGTGACCGGACTGGCGAGCGAATGAATTCCTGAACTGATTTTCGCCGAAAAAGTGGGCATCTTTTCGTGCAGTCAAAACCGTTTGTAGCGGGTCGATCAACGAGACCCGACCCTTTTTCTTTTCTTAGCATGGCGGAGGCGAATCGATGGCAATTCCAGCCCGCTTCAAGTACACAGGCGACGATAAAGAGTTCCAGTTCCGTGACGATTTTGTGATGCCGCTCCTAGTGCGGCTGGGCCTTGGTATCGTCCTGAATTATCATGGGGCCAGAGAGTTAGGCAGGGACGTGATCTTCGGCGACATCGACCGCTTCGGGCACGTCGTCTACTACGGCATGCAGATCAAGTACGAAACCAGCATCGGAAAGAGAGCTTCTCACGCGCTCATCGAGGACGCTGAGGAGGCCACGAACAACCCATTCACTCACCCGCAAACGGGCAAGGAAGAGTACATCTCGCGCTTCTATGTCGCGAACGCCGGTGACATCTCAGAACTGGCCAGGAGCAATTTCTTCAAAAGCCTGCTCAAAAAGGGGATCAGGGACGCTCGGTTGCTCGATGCAAACGCGCTCCTACTGCTAGGCCCTGTCTGAAAATTGAGCGCATGTACACTAAACAGCCGTTTTCTGTGAGGCTTCGTTAGGTTTTCACC
>Ga0335075_10006389_pt1 | contig 18206 bp, 13 predicted proteins | sample Lox_Sample_24_FD_206723 | JGI IMG/M metagenome (GOLD analysis project Ga0335075, IMG submission 206723) | Soil microbial communities from Loxahatchee National Wildlife Refuge, Florida, United States - Lox_Sample_2.4 | ecosystem: Environmental > Terrestrial > Soil > Wetlands | place: USA...
ACCGGCGGCGACACCCCCCGACGACCCCCCAACACCAGAACCGGCGGCGGCACCCCCCGACTGTGATTCGCTCACCCAACCCATGATGCTCGCGCGCCTGCACCGGGGCCAAACAACCTCCGCGTTACCGTAGATGCCGTGCGCGAACTGGCCGACTCCATCGCACTTCAGGCGAACCCGACTGCCCTTCGGCAGCGGCTGGCCGACGACGGCTACCTGTTCTTCCGTGGCCTGCTCCGCGCAGCGGACGTCAATGTGGCTCACGACAGCGTGCGTACCGAGCTGAGCCTCGGCGGCTGGACCAACAGTGACGGTCGCCCGGCCGGCGCGCAGCGCGCGGTCACGGTACAGGACGCGCTCGCCGATCCGTCGTTCCGCGCCGCACTCGCGAGCCGTGCGCTCAACCGGCTGGCCTACCTGCCACCACTGCGCAACGTGATCCGCCAGATCCTGGGCGCTGGCGCGTTCAGTTACCCAGCGAAAGTGCTGCGAGTGGTCTACCCGGAGCCGCCGTACCGCGTCGCCAAGGGCCGCTACATCCATCAGGACTTCGTCGTCTCCGGCGTGCAGGATATGCTCACCACCTGGCTGCCCTTGATGGACATCCCGGCGCAGCTGGGCGGGCTGGCCGTACTGCCGGGCAGTCATCTCGGCCCGCCGCCGCGGCCGAAGCTACTACGTGCCGACGAGCGCGGCTGGGCTACCACCGACTACCGGCCCGGCGATGTCTTGCTGTTCCACTGCCTGACCTCGCATGCGGCCCTGCCCAACCACACTGATCAGCTCCGCCTCTCGGCAGACTTCCGCTGGCAGGCGGCCGACCAGCCGGCCCCGGCCGAGCTCGTCCTGGGCCCTGCGGCGAGCTTGGCCCGGCGGGCGCATCAGGTGGAGCTGTTCAGCCGGCTGCTCAGCCGCGAGCCCTGGTGGGAGCCAGTGCCTGACGGACTGTTGCTCTACACCAGGCAGGAGCTCCTTACCGCACCGCCGGCCGCCTCGCGCCTGTTCCCGGTGCACCGCGGCTGGCAGCGCTGGCGCCCGCCGCGCGCAGCGGTGCACTAGCGCCAGCATGATCACGAAGACAATTCGTCGCCGACGACGAATTCTTTACGTTCTGGCCTAGCCCAGGGCCTCGCGCAGGTCCTCGATGAGGTCGTCGGCGGACTCGATCCCCACCGATAGCCGGACGAGGTCGGCAGGCACTTCGAGTTCCGACCCGGCGACCGATGCGTGGGTCATCCGGGCCGGGTGCTCGATCAGCGACTCGACCCCGCCGAGTGACTCACCAAGGGTGAACAGCCTGGTGCGCCCGCAGATCTCGACCGCTTCGGCCGCGCCGCCGCGCGCACGGAACGAGACCATTCCGCCGAACCCGCGCATCTGCTTCGCCGCCACCTCATGCCCCGGATGAGATGGCAGGCCGGGGTAGAAGACCTGGCTGACCCGCGGATGACCGGCCAGCATGTCGGCGACGCGCTGCGCGTTCTGGCAATGCCGGTCCATCCGAACGGCAAGGGTCTTGGCGCCCCGGAGCGTCAGCCACGCATCGAACGGGCCGGGGGCTGAGCCAACCGCGTTCCGCACGAAATAAAGCTGCTGCCCGAGCGCGGAGTCGGCAACGACGACAGCTCCGCCAACGACATCGGAATGGCCACCGATGTACTTGGTGGTGGAATGGACCACCGCGTCGGCGCCGAGCGCCAGGGGCTGCTGTAGGTACGGCGATGCGAACGTGTTGTCCACCACGAGCATGGCGCCCGCGTCGCGGCACAACTGGGCCAGCGCGGCGATGTTGGCAATGCCGAGCAGCGGATTGGTCGGCGTCTCGACCCAGATCAGCCGCGCCGAGCGCTCGGCCAGGGCGGCCCGCACCGCTGCCGGATCCGACATCCGAACCGGCCGGTAGCTGACGCCCCACCCGGTAAGCACCTTGTCGAAGAGCCGGAACGTGCCGCCGTAGGCGTCGTCGGGGATCAGCACGTGGTCGCCGGGCTTGCACACCGCGCGCACCAGGCAGTCGGAGGCAGCCATCCCGGACGCGAACGCCAGGCAGCGCGCGCCTTCCTCGAGTGCAACCAGGCACTCCTCGAGCGCGCCCCGAGTCGGGTTGTCGGTGCGCGAGTACTCATATCCCTCGATCCAGCGCGCCGCCGCACCGAGTTCCTTGCCGCGCAGCCCGCCAACGCCATCCTGCTTATACGTCGAGACCTGATAGATCGGCGGAACGACCGCGCCGGTAGCCGGATCGGGCTCTTGGCCAGCATGAATCGCCCGCGTTTCGAACGCGTCGTGACTGGGCATTTGGCGCTCCTTTGCGCACGGCCTCGCGGCCCAAGGTGAGGCGGTTATTTTAAAACCGGGTTTAAGACCGGGAACGGGCAGTTACCCCTCGCGGCGTTAACCGGCCTCGCCGGACAGGAATGTCAGGACGTCTTGCCTGGTAATGACGCCCGCTGGCTTTCCGTCGACCAGCACGACGGCAGCGCCTGCGGCACCAAGCGCGCGAGCCGCCGCGCTGACCGGCTCGCCCGAGCCAACCGATGGCAGCGGCGGCGACATCAGCCCGGCGACAACGTCGTCGGGCGCAGCCTGCCCGGTGACAAGCGCGTCCAGCAGGTCGTGCTCGACGATCGAGCCGACTACCTCGGCAGCCATGACCGGCGGCTCGGCACTTAGCACCGGCAACTGGGAAACGTCGAACTCGCGCAGGCTGGCGATCACGTTCCTGACGGTGTCGGTGGGGTGCGCATGCACGAACGCCGGAAGCGATGAACCCGCCTTGCGCTCCAGGACGTCGCCGACCCGTGGCTCGGTCGTCTCCTCGGTCAGGAAGCCGTAGTCGGCCATCCACTCGTCGTTGAAGATCTTGGCCAGGTAGCCGCGGCCACCGTCGGGGAGCAGCACCACGATGACGGCGTCCGGGCCCGCGTCCGCGGCCACACGCAGCGCGGCCACCACGGCCATGCCGCAGGACCCGCCGGTCAGCAGCGCCTCCTCGCGGGCCAGCCGACGCGTCATCAGGAACGACTGCGCATCGCTCACGGCGATGATCTGGTCACAGATGTTCTTGTCGTAGGTCTCTGGCCAGATGTCCTCGCCGACGCCCTCGACCAGGTACGGGCGGCCGGTGCCGCCCGAATAGACCGAGCCTTCCGGGTCCGCGCCGATGATCTTCACCCGGCCGCCCGAGACTTCCTTGAGGTAGCGGCCGGTGCCGGAGATCGTGCCCCCGGTGCCGATGCCCGCGACGAAGTGCGTAATGCGGCCGTCGGTCTGCGCCCAGATTTCCGGGCCGGTGGACAGGTAGTGCGAGCCCGGATTCTCCGGGTTGGCGTACTGGTTCGGCTTCCAGCCGCCCGGCGTTTCCCTGGCCAGCCGGTCAGACACCGAGTAGTAGGAATCGGGGTGATCCGGCGACACGGTAGTCGGGCAGACCACGACCTCCGCGCCGTAGGCCCGCAGCACGCTGATCTTGTCCTGGCTGACCTTGTCCGGGCAAACGAACAGGCAGCGGTAGCCCTTCTCCTGGGCCACGATGGCCAGGCCGATGCCGGTGTTGCCCGAGGTCGGCTCCACGATCGTCCCGCCAGGCTTGAGCGCCCCCGACGTCTCGGCCGCCTCGACCATCCGCAGCGCAATGCGATCCTTCACCGAGCCGCCGGGGTTGAAGTACTCGATCTTGGCAAGCACAACCGGTCCGGCGCCGTCACCGGGCAGACCGCGGGTTACTTTGCGCAGGCGCACCAGGGGGGTATTCCCGACCAGATCAATCAGGGAGTCGTGGACTTGCATCTGAGGCCGCCTCGTATGTGGTTTGCGTTACCGCGGCCGGTCCGCCGGCTGGGCGCACACCGCCTAGACCACTGACGCTATCCCACACCGCTACCGGACAAGACCAGGTCATCGCGACCTCCAGGCGAGGTGAGGGCATCGGCTGGTGGCCCGGGCTCGGGCGGCCCGGGCTCGGGCGGCCTGGGCGGGAATCCAGGGATGGCAGCCGCTGTTCCATGAGTTACTGTCAAGTTAACTACTTCAGACTTTTCGCAGGGAGCCCTCATGCCCGAGGCAGTTATCGTTGCCACCGCCCGCTCTCCCATTGGCCGGGCCTTCAAGGGTTCGCTTACCACGATCCGGCCCGACGACCTGACGGTGCAGATGGTCGCGGCCGCGTTGGCCAAGGTGCCTCAGGTTGACCCGGCGCAGATCAGCGACCTCATGCTCGGCTGCGGGCTGCCCGGCGGCGAGCAGGGCTACAACATGGCCAGGGTCGTTGCCGTCATGATGGGCTACGACTCGCTGCCTGGCACGACGATCACCCGCTACTGCTCGTCTTCGCTCCAGAGCACCCGGATGGCTTTCCACGCCATCAAGGCTGGCGAGGGCGACATCTACATCTCCGCTGGCGTCGAGACCGTCAGCCGCTTCGGCAAGGGCAGCAGCGACGGCGCGCCGGACACCAAGAACCCCGTCTTCGCAGCTGCCGAGGCGCGAGCCGAGGAGATGGGTAAGGGCGGCTTCACCTGGAACGACCCGCGCGAGGACGGGAAGATCCCGGACATCTACATCGCGATGGGCCAGACCGCCGAGAACGTAGCCCAGTTGCGCGGGATTAGCCGCGAGGAGCAGGACGAGTTCGGCGTCCGGTCGCAGAACCTCGCCGAGAAGGCCATCGCGGATGGCTTCTGGCAGCGGGACATTACGCCGATCACGCTGCCGGACGGCGCGGTGGTCTCCGCCGACGACGGCCCGCGGCCTGGCACGTCCCTGGAGAAGGTTTCCCAGCTCCAGCCGGTGTTCCGGCCGGATGGAACGGTTACGGCCGGCAACTGCTGCCCATTGAATGACGGGGCTGCGGCCGTAATCGTGATGAGCGACACGAAGGCGGCCGAACTCGGCATCACGCCGCTGGCCAGGATCGTTTCCACCGGCGTGACCGCGCTGTCGCCGGAGATCATGGGCCTCGGCCCGGTCGGGGCCTCTCAGATGGCCCTCTCCCGCGCGGGCATGACCATCGACGACATCGACCTCGTGGAGATCAACGAGGCGTTCGCCGCCCAGGTCATCCCGTCCTACCGGGACCTCGGCATCGACATCGACAAGCTCAACGTCAACGGTGGTGCCATCGCCGTCGGCCACCCGTTCGGAATGACCGGCGCGCGCATTACCTCGACCCTGCTCAACAGCCTGCAGTTCCATGACAAGTCGATCGGGCTGGAGACCATGTGCGTCGGCGGCGGCCAGGGCATGGCGATGATCTTCGAGCGGCTCAACTGACCGACGACGTGAGCAACGCGTCGCCCGCTATGTCGAGATCTACCTGAGGCTTGTGCTGGCAGGGCGGCTGGCGGCGCAGGGGCTGGCGACGCAGGGGCTGGCGACGAAAGCGGCTGGCGACGAAAGCTATAGCGACCGCTTGGCGGGGCCAAAGGCCGCAGGTCGCGCGCAGTTTTGACGCTTCCGGTCGGCATGTGCTCACGTGTGGCATCAGCGGTCGCCCTGCCACGCCGGGCCGGGACGCCTTTCATGCAAGCGCCGACCGCAAACCGGAGCAAGTCGGGCAGATAACGCCCACGGTTGCATGAAAGGCCTTCTGCGCCGGCGGGGTCGACGCGGCGCGGATTGTCTGCTATGCCCGTCAGAGCATCGCAAAGATAAACAGGGCATTACGGAAGGGTTGCATCAGGGGGTTGTCAGCGAGCGAAGGGTGGTGCACTCTCGACACCAAGGACTCCCTCGCGCTGGAGGTGCGCATTGTCCCTGACCCACTCTCCGGAGACGCATCAGAACCTGATTGCCCGCATTCCGTCAGTTACGGGTCTCCAGCTGCGAGAGTGGTTCAGCCGTCTTGAATCGGGTCCAGCCTTCCTAAGGTGCAACGAGCGAGCAAACTGGCTGTCTGACGAGCATGGCCTGTCGCATGGCTATGCCAGCGCGATCGTGCATGAGTACGAACTTCGGCGTCGCAGCAGGCTGTACAGCGCCTAATCTGCCGCCGTGGATATCGGACGCGCGACCAGCTTCCTGTCCACTCATCCCAGGGCCATCCTCGCCACCATGAGGTCGGACGGGCGCCCGCAGCTCTCCCCCGTGGTAGCTGCCGTCGATGACGACGGCCGTGTGCTCATCAGCACCAGGGAGACAGCCATCAAGGCCAAGAACGTGGCCAGAGACCCCAGGGCTTCGCTCTGCGTCATCAACGACGGATTCTTTGGCGAGTGGGTCCAGGCCGAGGGCAATGCCGAGCTCATCCACCTGCCGGACGCGATGCCGATCCTCGAGGACTACTACCGGCGGATCTCAGGCGAGCACGCCGACTGGGATGACTATCGCGAAGCGATGCGAAGGGATAAGCGACTGATCATCAGAATAGCCATTGACCGAGCCGGACCGGACGTGAGTGGCTGATGGGAAGCAACAAGACACGCTTAGGCAACGCGTTGTTTCCCGGTGCCCCGTGCCGCGTGGTTGCGTGCTGCCCGAAAATGGCTAATGTCCGCCTGCCGGTCAGCGAGAATGGCGTCCGGCAGCCGCGGCAGGGTAGATTGCGTGCCGTTTAGCGAAGCCAATCATGCGCCAATGACTGACGGTTTAGTTAGTCCGGCTATCTAGGACTCGCGCACCTCGCAGCAGGTCAGCAGTACCCCCGGTCGGACTTGAACCGACACTGGGGACCCTTTTAGGGGGTCGGCCTCTTCCGTTGGGCTACGGGGGCAAGGCGATGATACCCCGCGCCAATCGCGGATTCTAGTTATGCCAATTATCTGGGGCCGTTTATCTGCCAATGTCGGAATCAAATCCGTGCGAACTTTCGCACTCCGGTCAGTGTTGATACTCGCAGTGACCAATGGCCTTTTGTTATTACCCTCGGTAATCCCGAGCTGCGTACTGGGACAGTTCCCTGGCCCGCTCGAAGACGGCGTCGAGCATCGCATTGGTGACCCGGCCGGTGAAGGTGTTCTGCTGACTGGGGTGATAGCACCCAAGGACGGTGAGCGGGCCGCCAGCGGCCGGAGCGGCGACGCTGACTTCGACCCCGTGGCCGAAGGCTGGCCGTGGTCGCGGCAGCTGGTATCCGCCGATTGACAACTGAGGCCATAGCGCCTGCCAGGCGAAATGCCCGAGGCATACGACCACGCTCAGACTGTCGGTGAGCAATCGGAACTCAGCAGTCAGCCACGGTGCACAGCAATCACGCTCCTGCGGCTCCGGCTTGTTGGCAGGCGGGGCGCAGCGAACGGCAGCCGCCATCCGGACCCCGATGAGCCGCTGGCCGTCGCCGGCAGTCACCGACTCGGGCTGACTCGCCAGGCCGCACCGCCAGAGCGAGGCGAATAGCACGTCGCCGCTGCGGTCGCCGGTGAAGATCCGGCCAGTGCGGTTCCCGCCATGGGCGGCCGGTGCCAGACCCAGAATGAGGATCGAAGCATGCTCGTCGCCCCAGCCTGCGACCGGACGGCCCCAGTAGGTCTCGCCGGAGAACGAGCGGCGCTTGGTCAGGGCCACCTGCTCGCGCCATTGCACTAGTCGGTCGCAGGCCCGGCAGACCGACTGCCTGGCGGTGAGCTCGGTTAGCGAGTCTGCGCTCGCAGCCAGGGCGCGTACATCCGCTGCGTTCCGCGCTATCGGCGTGGCCGGAGTCGCGAGGTCGCCGGGCCAGCCAGTGCCGGGCGGCACGTAGGCGCCCGGCGGCTCAGAGGCCGGCTGTTCAGGCACCGGCGTGCCAGGTACCGGCGTATCAGGCATCGGCGGCGATAGACCAGGCGATGCCATCCAGGATGTCGTGCTCGCTTGCGACCATCTCGGTGAATCCGAATCGCCGCATTATGCGGTTCAGCACCAGGGCGCCCGCGCCGATTACGTCGATCCGGCCTGGATGCAGGGCGCCGATGGCGGCGCGCTGCTCGTGTGTCTGGCCGAGCAGCAGCTCGGTGACCGTGGCCACCGTCTCGGCCGAGACCCGCGCGTGATGCGTCCGCGACGGGTCATAGGTCGGCAGGCCGAGTGCGATGGCCGTCACCGTCGTTACCGATCCCGCGACCCCGACCAGCGTGCAGGCCTCCTTGACCGGGACGGACGCAGCCACATCCGCCAGGACCCGGTCGATGTCCGCAGTGGCGGCATCGACCTGCTCGCGGGTAGGCGGATCGCCGTGCAGGTACCGCTCGGTCAGCCGCACGCAGCCGATATCGACCGAGATGGCGGTGGGATCAGCTCCTGTTACGGCCTCGTTCCCGCCCAGGACGAATTCGGTAGACCCGCCACCGATGTCAACAACCAGGTATGGCGGTTCGGGCCGAACGGCGGAACCAGCGGTTCCGGCCAGCTCCGCCGTCGCGCCAGCGAACGACAGCCTGGCCTCGTCGCGACCCGTGATTACCTCCGGCGCGATACCGAGCGTTCGCTGCACCCCAGATGAGAAGTCCGCTGCGTTGCTGGCATCCCTGGTCGCGCTGGTGGCCACCATGCGGATGGCGGTGGCGCCGGCGGTGCGGATGTCGGCTGCGTAGTCGGCCAGCGCGCGCAGGGTGCGTTCGAGCGCCTCCGGCGCGAGCCTGCCGGTCGCATCTACGCCCTGGCCGAGCCGGACGATTTCCATCCGCCGCTCGACGTCGCTGAGCTGACGCCCCGCTACGTCAATGTCGGCGATCAGCAGTCGCAGTGAGTTGGTCCCGCAATCGATGGCGGCCACGCGCTTGGTCATCATCCGTCCTCCGGCCGTCGTCGGTCGCCTCACGCGTCCGGGTTCACACAAGGTCCCGCTTCCCACCAGCGCCCGGCCGCCTGCACCGCCTCGTCGCCGAGCGGGTTCACCCCGGGCACCGCGAGCGCGTGCGCAGCTAGCGCGTGCAGGCACTTTACCCGGTCGGGCATGCCCCCGGCACTCTGTGCGCCAGGCGACAGCGGTTCGACTCCGGCTCGCGCGGCCGCCTCAGCCCGTCGCGACAGATAGTCCTCGTGCGCGGCTGCGTATCGGGCGGCCAGGCCGGGATCTGAGCGCAACCGTGCGCTCATCTGCCGCATGACGCCGGCCGCTTCAAGCCGGCTCATGGCGGCGGCGGCCCGCGGGCAGGTGAGGTAGAACAAGGTCGGGAACGGGGTGCCGTCAGGAAGCCGGGGCGCAGTCTCCACGACATCCGCCAGGCCGCACGGGCAACGGTGCGCGATCGCCAGGACCGCGCGCGGTCGCCGGCCCAGCTGTGCGGCGATCACGGCCAGATCTGCTGCCGCCGGAGAATTGAGGCTGGTCACGGCTTGGCCGGTGCCCGTCGCGGCATCACTCGCGCCGGTCGTGGCGTCGCTCGCGCCGGTCGCTGCATCACTTGCGCCGGTCACGGCGTTACCGGGTAGATGTTCCGTCCGCTTTCTTGACGGACTCCCAGAGCCGCCCGTACCACGGCGAGCCGGTCCGCTGCGCAGCAGAGCGGTCGTGCGGCCGCGCCGGGAAGATCACCTCATAGCACGTCTCCGACCGGAAGCACATGTGCAGGTCATCACGTGCCTCCTGGGCGATAACGGCTGGCGAGTTCAGCGATCGGGCTTCTGCCTGCATGTGCCGGACCGTCGCGGCTAGACGGGCGTTCGTAGCTGCCAGCTGATCGATCTGTTGCCGGTTCGCGATGTATTCGCGAACCGGGTAAGCGAGCGTCAGCGCGATCGCGCACAACACGATCGCTAGCACAGCGGCGCGGCTGGTCACCTTTGGCCGTGCGGCGGAGGCAGGCCGCACGCTGTTACGGCCAGCCCCCGTAGAGCTACTGGCCCCGCCTGACCGGCTGGCTGCGCCTGCGGGGCTGGGTCGGCTTGCGCGGCCGGCTCCGCCGGAACGACTGGCCCCGCCCGAATGGCTGGCCCAGCCGGAACGATCGCTGCTGCCCCGGCTAACCCGGCTCTCGCCGCCCCGGCTCACCGCTCGACAGCCGCCGACCGGGGGAAGGCTGTCCGGCCGGCGTAGGCCGCACTGTCGCCGAGCAGTTCTTCGATCCGCATCAGCTGGTTGTACTTCGCTACGCGCTCGGACCGACACGGCGCCCCGGTCTTGATCTGACCGCAGTTCAGCGCGACTACCAGATCGGCGATCGTGGTGTCCTCCGTCTCGCCCGAGCGATGGCTCATCATCGTCGTGTAACCGCTGCGGTGCGCGAGGTCGACGGCGCTGAAAGTCTCCGTCAGCGTGCCGATCTGGTTGACCTTCACCAGCAGCGAGTTGGCAACCTTCTCCTTGATGCCGCGCCTGATGCGCTCCGGGTTGGTCACGAAGATGTCATCGCCCACGACCTGAACCCGGTCACCTAGCGTCGCTGTCAGGTCCCGCCAGCCGGACCAGTCCTCCTCGGCCAGCGGATCCTCGAGTGACACGATCGGGTAGGAGCCCAGCCACTGCGCGTAGATGCTTGTCATCTCAGCGGCGGACTTGGCGCCGCCCTCGAACTCGTAATGGTCGCCGACCAGGAAATTGCTCGCTGCGGCATCGATGGCCAGTGCCACGTCGCGGCCAGGAGTCAGGCCGGCCTTGCCGATCGCTTCCACGATCAAGTCGAGGGCCGCGCGGTTGTGCTCGAGGTCCGGGGCAAAGCCACCCTCGTCACCAACACCGGTGTTCAGCCCGTGCTGCTTCAGCACTGCTTTCAGAGCGTGGTAGGTCTCGGCCCCCCAGCGCACCGCCTCGGAAAATGTGCTCGCGCCCAGCGGCGCGATCATGAACTCCTGGATGTCCACATTAGTGTCGGCGTGCGCCCCGCCATTCAGTATGTTCATCATCGGAATGGGCAGCAGGTGAGCGTTAGGCCCGCCTAGGTACCGGAACAGCGGGAGTCCCGAGGACTCGGCCGCCGCGCGGGCCACCGCCAGGCTTACGCCCACGATCGAGTTGGCGCCAAGCCGCGACTTGTCCGGCGTACGGTCCAGGTCGATCATGTCCTGGTCCACCATGCGCTGGTCGTCGGCGTCGTAACCGAGCAGTTCGGGCTGGATCTCGTCGACAACGGCCTGGACGGCCTTCGTGACGCCCTTGCCGCCGTACTCCTCGCCCCCGTCCCGGAGCTCGACCGCCTCGAATTTGCCCGTGGAGGCGCCGCTGGGCACCGCAGCACGGCCAAGGCTGCCGTCGTCGAGCACCACTTCGACTTCGATCGTCGGATTGCCACGGGAGTCAAGGATCTGCCGGGCGAAAATGCCTTCAATGGAGGCCACGGTAAGAGCTCCTGCCGGGTGTATCGACGCTGACGGATCGATTTGAGCCTAGTAGAACCCGGCCCGGCAGCCCCATGGGGCACGCCGCAATGGGTGCGGCCCGGTGTGCACTCGGGCTCCGTTAGCTCGCGCCGCTCTCCCATGCGCGCACCCGCTCTGCGTAGGCCAGCGCGGCCGCGCGGAGTTCCAGCTCGGGATCGAGGTCGGCGGCTCTGGCCCGGCTGACAAGCGCGAGCAGCTCGCGACCGATCTCGCTGACCTCCGGTTGGCTCGCGACCTGGTCCGCAGGCTGCTCGGCGAGATCGGCGGGAACCCCCGCTTTCTCGGCTCGCCGGAGCAACTGAGCGGCAAGGGACAGGGCAGGCTGGCTCAGCGGCACGCCTTCAAGCGCGGACACCGGAGCGCTCGACTCGCCGACTGCACCCGTTTGCGCTCGCGCCGCGGCACGCTCAGCCGCCTTGATGGCATCCCAGTTCTGCGTGACCTCGTCCGGTCCTGAGACGGTCACGTCACCGAACACATGCGGATGACGCCTGGTTAGCTTCGAGATGATCGCGTCGGCCACGTCATCGATGTCGTAGCCGGTGCCATCGGTTCGCTCCTGCGCCACCCTGGCATGGAACATCACCTGCAGCAGCACGTCACCGAGCTCCTCGCGGACGGCGGCGTGATCCTCTGCGGCCAGCGCGTCGACCGCCTCGTAGGTCTCCTCGAGCAGGTAGGGCGTCAGGCTGGCGTGCGTCTGCCGCGCGTCCCAGGGGCAGTTGACCCGGAGCGTGTCCATCACCTTGACGAGTTCAAGCAACCTCGCTCCTGGCGCTGCGGATTCTGCGCTCGGAGCGGTCGCCTCGCCGCCTCTGGGGCCGCCCACCTCGCCTCCCCAGTGCTCAGCAGGGGGCCTTCGTCACCACGGGACTAGGCGACACCGACGGACCCGCATTGGTCGCCAGCGTCGGCTGCGCGGCAACGACGGTGTAACTGCGGTAGTCCCAGACGCCGTATTGCGGGTTCACCGTGATGCCGAGATCTCTGGAGGCATAGCACTGCTCCTTGCCGATCTTGGCCTGCAAGGCACTCTGCTCGGCGGAGGTGGTCGGCGCCTTGCCGCCGTCGAGCCTGCCCTCCAACCTGGACAAGATCGCGAAATAGCGCCCGAGCTGAGGCACCAGATCGGGCGGCACCGCCCCGGCCGCTGAGACGTACTCGGCCAGGGTCGCCTTGCTCGCCGCGGCCTGGCTGCTGAGGCTGGCCAGCTGCTGCTGGGCCTGCTGCTGGGTGACGTAGATACCCTGCTTGGACGCAATCTGGTCGTAGACCTTGAACAGGAGCAGCCAGGTCAGCACCTGCTGAGCTGCCTGTGCGGCGGGCCGCTGCGGCTTGAAGCCCTTGGCCGCGTCCGCCTGGTAGGCGCTGTTAAGGTTGGCGACCTGCGCGGTCAGCGTTGCCGAGGAAATCCGGCTGTTGTTGGTAGTCGCAGCGGCACCCATCTGCAGTGTGCCGCACGCCGACGCGGCAAGGCCGGCAGCGGCCACCGCCACGGCCATCTTCACCCACCTGCGGGACATGACGATGCTCATCCTTACCCTGTCGCCCTGGTCAGGCCAGGGTCCTGCCTCACGCTGAGCGCTCCGGATCCGCTCCGGCCGCGCCGTCGCCGGCCGCTCTCTCGGACGCGAGCCCCGCGAGCACCGAGCCGATCAGCTCCTCGCACCAGGCGAGCAGCTCGGTGTCACGCAATGGCGGCGCACCGAGGGAGATGGTCTGTCCGGTCCCGGCTCGTGTGCTTCCCGACCCTGCACGCGTGCCGGGCACCGCCTTCGGCACCGGCACAAGCATGGTACGCACTGCCGACTTGAGCACGGTCCCCGGGTATAGCCGCTGCACGCGCACCTGCCGCGACTCTGGCAGCTCGACCGGCCCGAACCTGATCTGGTTGCCCTGCAGCGTGACATCGGTCAGACCGGCGCCGCGGGCGACCGCCCGCAGCCGCGCCACCGCGAGCAGGTTCTCTACCTGGACTGGAACCGCGCCATACCGGTCGGTGAGCTCGTCGCGGACCAGGTCGATGTCATGCGCCGAGTCGATCGACGCAATCCGCGTGTAGGCCTCTAGCCGCAGCCGCTCGCCAGTGACGTAGTCGTGCGGGATGTGCGCGTCGACCGGCAGCTCGATCCGAACCTCAGCCCGCTCGGCCGGGCCTTCGCCGCGAAGCTCGCGGACCGCCTCGCCGATCATCTTCACGTACAAGTCGAACCCGACAGCCGCGATGTGCCCGGACTGCTCACCGCCGAGCAGGTTGCCGGCGCCGCGAATCTCCAGGTCCTTCATCGCGATGTGCAGGCCGGCCCCGATCCCGGTGTGCTGCTGCAGCGTCGCGAGCCGTTCGTGCGCGGTCTCGGTCAGCGGCTTCTCCGGCGGATAAAGGAAATAGGCGTACCCGCGCTCCCGGCCCCGGCCGACCCGGCCGCGCAGCTGGTGCAGGTCAGGCAGCCCATACGCGTCGGCCCGGTCCACGATCAGGGTGTTGGCATTCGGGATGTCCAGCCCGGACTCGACGATCGTGGTGGACACCAGGACATCAAACTCGCGCTCGATGAACCCGCTCATCACCTTCTCGAGCGTGTGCTCGTTCATCTGGCCGTGGCCGACCCCGATCCGCGCCTCAGGCACCAGTTCGGCCAGCCGGGCCGCGACCTTGTTAATCGACGACACCCGGTTATGGACGAAGAACACCTGACCGTCTCGCAGCAGCTCGCGCCTGATCGCAGCCGCTATCTGCCGCTCGTCGTACGGCGCGACCGACGTCAGGACGGGGTGCCGCTCTTCCGGCGGGGTCAGGATCGTCGACATCTCCCTGATCCCGGAAATGCCCATCTCCAGCGTGCGCGGGATCGGCGTCGCCGACATCGCCAGCACGTCCACCTCGGTTCGCAGCTGCTTGAGGTACTCCTTGTGCTCGACGCCGAACCGCTGTTCCTCGTCGATGATGAGCAGTCCGAGCCGGGCGAACCTAACTTCGGGGGACAGCAGCCGGTGGGTGCCGATCACCATGTCGACCTTGCCGGATGCGAGCCCGTCCAGGGTGTCGGCTACCTCCGCGGCGGACTGGAACCGCGAAAGCGGGCGGATCGTGACGGGGAACGGGGCGTACCGTTCGCCGAACGTTGCGAAGTGCTGCGCGGACAACAGCGTGGTCGGGACCAGGACGGCGACCTGCTTGCCGTCCTGTATCGCCTTGAAGGCGGCCCGTACCGCAATCTCGGTCTTCCCGTAGCCGACGTCGCCGCAGATGAGCCGGTCCATCGGGACGGCACGCTCCATGTCTGCCTTGACCTCGTCGACGGCGGCGAGCTGGTCCGGCGTCTCCACGTACGGGAACGCGTCCTCGAGCTCGCGCTGCCATGGCGTGTCCTGCCCGAACGCATGCCCAGGCGAGGCCATCCGCGCTTGATAGAGCCGAATGAGGCCGGCCGCGATGTCCTTCACTGCCTTGCGGGCGCGGCTCTTGGCCTTCGCCCAGTCGGCCCCGCCAAGGCGGTGCAAGACCGGCGCCTCGCCACCGGTGTAGCGGGTGACTTCGTCGAGCTGATCTGTGGGCAGGTACAGCCGGTCCGGCGGCTGCCCGCGCTTACTGGGCGCATACTCGATCACCAGGTAATCCCTGGTCGCGCCCTGTACGGTCCGGCTGGTCATCTCCAGGTACCGGCCCACCCCGTGCTGCTCGTGCACGATGTAATCACCGGGCGTCAGCTGCAGCGGATCGATTCCGCCCCGGCGGCGGCTCGGCATCCGGTGCGACTGGCGTGTCCCAGTCCGCGTTCCGGCCAGGTCGGCTTCGGCCAGCACCACCAGCCGGATCGCCGGCCAGACGAATCCCGACTCCAGCAACCCGGTCGCCACGTGCGCGAGTCCCTGCTCGGGCGGCTCCGCCAGGTCGGCATCCCTGGCGCCGAGCCCTTCGCCGCGTAGCAGTTCCGCCAGCCGCCGGGCCGGGCCGTGGCCCTCCGTCACCAGCACGACGCGGTAGTCGTCAGCTATCCACTGCCTGATGTCGGTGATCGCCTGGCGGGTGTCGCCGCGGTATCCGGGCGCAGGCTGCGCCGATATGGGGAACGTGGCAGGCTCACCCACGGGGGGCTCCGCCCGCCGTGACTCCGCCAAGATCTCGTCTGCGGCCGCAACCCCCGCCCCGTCCGACATCCCCGGATCCGCCGGCTGCGTCGAGGCGAACGGGGTGATCGTCCACCACGGGATCTCCAGTGTCGCGGCCGCGGCCCGAGCCTCCGCGATCGGCCGGATCGCGGCCTCACCGAGGTCGATCGGTACATCGCCGCCGACCGCCGCGTTCACCCAGGAGGCCTCGAGGAATTCCTGACTCGTCCAGACCAGGTCGGCCGCACGTGCCCGGATGCGCTCAGGATCGCAAGCGATGATCTTGGCGCCGCGCGGCAGGTGATCGAGCAGCAGCTCCATCTGGTCGGTGAGGGCGGGGGCGAGAGCCTCCATGCCCTCGACCGTGATTCCCTCGGCCATCTTGCCGAGAATGTCGTGCAAGCCGGGCCACTCGGCGGCGAGCTGCCTGGCTCGGTCGCGGACGGCCGGCGTCAGGAGCAGTTCCCGGCACGGCGGAGCCCAGAGGCCGTCATCGGCGTTGGCCAGGCTGCGCTGATCGGCCGCCTTGAAGTAGCGGATCTCCTCGACCTCATCGCCCCAGAACTCCACCCGCAACGGATGCTCCTCAGTGGGCGGGAACACATCGAGCAGGCCGCCGCGGACAGCGAGCTCGCCGCGGCGCTCCACCATGTCGACCCTGGCATAACCGATCTCGATCAGCTGAGTCACCGTGTCGGACAGGCTGGCTTCCTGCCCCGCGGCCAGCTTGACCGGCACCAGCTCGCCGAGGCCGCTGACCATCGGCTGCAGCAGGCTGCGGACGGGGGTCGTGACCACCCGCAACGGCCCGGACCGCGGATCGGAACTGTCGGGGTGGGCTAGTCTTCGCAGCACCGCGAGCCGGTGGCCGGAGGTATCGGAGCGGGGCGACAACCGCTCGTGCGGCAGGGTCTCCCAGGCGGGAAAGTAGCCCACCAGATCTTCGCCGAGCAGGGATCCGAGCGCAGCTGCGAGTTCCTCGGCCTCGCGCGCGGTCGCGGTCACTGCCAGCGCGAATCCGCCCGCCCGGTCGGCGTCGCCGGCCGGATCGCTTGCAGTCCGGCCTGCATCGGTCAGCGCCGCGACCAGCAGCGGGCGGAGCGAGGGCGGCGCGATGAGGTCGCCGCCAAGTGCAGGGAGTTCGGCAGCCTGATCAAGGGCCTGCCTGAGCTGCGAGTCAGCGCTGATGACCGGGAGTAGGCCGGAGAGGCTCATGGCTTCCTTAACTTAGGCAGCACGAAACGCCCGCGCCGAGTTGCAACGGGCCTATGGCTAGGACAGCCTCCGACCGTGCAGGGCACGACAACGGGATGCTCCTAGCTTACGACCTGACCCGCCGATCACCGGCCCGACTCTGGCGCGCGACCGCGACCCGCCGGCTCAACAGCGGCATATCTCAGGTACGTAGCGTATTCGGCGCGCTACGCTAAGTGCTCGTGGCGAGGGAAGATAGGTCGACCGGACTCGACGTCGCGACAGTAGGCCCAGGCCCGAAGGGTAAGCACAGGGCACTACCGGCTACCGGCCATGCCGAATTGTTCACCCGATTCGCCGCCGACTACGCGGCGTTGCACTCAGACCGGGCGATTGCGATCCTGCAGGCTGGCTGCACCACGGCGGGGCCTGAGCTAGACCTGGCTGCGCTGCGGGCCAGCGGCGTCGATCTGATCGTGTCCGGTGTGGACGACGACTGCCGGGCGGCTCGGGCCGCAGTGGCGAGGCGGCCAGAGCTGGGCTCGGCGACACTGGGTGAACTGCGGCTGGTGCCGTTGACACCTCGTTCCTTTGACATCGTGCAATGCTCGATGCTGCTCCATCGCATAGACAACGCGGAGCTTGTGCTCGGCCGGCTCGTTGGCGCGCTGCGTCCCGGCGGGCTCCTCATGTTGCGGACCGCCGACCGGCAGACCGCGGCCGGATTGCTCGACCGCAAGCTGCCGTCCTTCCTGCGGGCAATCGGCTGGCAGGCGGTCAGCCAAGGGCAGCCGGGTCCGTTCCCCGCCCGTTACGAGCCGATCACCTCGGCGCACGGCATCGAGGCGTTTGTTACCAGGCACGGACTCGTAGTCGCCCATCGCGGGGCCTGCCGGGCGCCGGGTAGGGCGGGTGCGGTTCCGCTGAGCCGCAGGCTGGTGGCATGGCTGAGCGGAGGCCGGTTCACCTGCAGCCACGATGAGCTGCGGTACGTCATCCGCAAGCCAGAGCACCCGTTTGCGAGGGTGCTGCAGTAGCCCAGGACGGCACAGTCTCAAGGACGGCACAGTCTCAAGGACGGCACAGTCTCAAGGACGGCACTATCTACGGCGATACTGTCTCAGCGTCCATCTGTCCGCATCGCGTGTAACCTCGGGCTAGCCCGGTGCGAGCGCGATGGAGGAGAACGTGACCGCCGAAGCTGAAGCCGTGTCTACGGCTGAGCTCAGCTCCCTGCCCAGTTGCACGCTTAGCGCGAGCCAGCTCGGCGATCTTGAACTGCTGCTGTCCGGTGCGTTCGCGCCGCTGACCGGTTTCATGACCATGGCGGACGCGACGGCCGTGGCCGACCGATGGCAGCTTGCCAATGGCACCCCGTTCCCGGCCGTTGTCACGCTGGACATCCCATCCGCCGCGCTCCCTGCCGCGGCAGAGCTGTCTGATCGCCTGCTACTGGCCGACCCCGAGGGGACGCCGATCGCGGTGCTGACGATACGCGAGCGGACTGTTCTTCCCCTGCCGGGGCAAGAGAAGGTCAGGCTGGCTGGCCCGGTGCTGGCGAACCGGCCGCCTGAGCACGGGCCGTTCCGTCGGCTGATGCTGACCCCGGCAGCGAGTCGCGGGCAGCTCAGCGACGGCCCGGTCCTCGCTTTCGCTAGCCGGGCGCCGCTGGG
>Ga0335075_10006390_pt1 | contig 18206 bp, 12 predicted proteins | sample Lox_Sample_24_FD_206723 | JGI IMG/M metagenome (GOLD analysis project Ga0335075, IMG submission 206723) | Soil microbial communities from Loxahatchee National Wildlife Refuge, Florida, United States - Lox_Sample_2.4 | ecosystem: Environmental > Terrestrial > Soil > Wetlands | place: USA...
AACTGCACTTGCCGAACCGGGCAAAGTCAAAATGAACGATTTCGTAAGTAACCTGACTGCAAAAACTGCGCTTATATTGGCAATTCATCAAAACTCTGCGCGCGAGGCGCATTTTTGAGGTTTAACTCTTCAACGCTTCAACGCCTTTTGCTATCCTGCCCCAACGTGAAAAATTCCACGCATGCCACGTCTTCGCGCCGCTGGTTTCTCGTTCTGCTGTTGCTGCTGATCCTGGCTTTCAATTTTGCCATCCGCTGGCGGCTGCGCGATATGCCTCTCGAACGCGACGAAGGCGAGTACGCCTACGCCGGGCAATTAATCCTGCAAGGCATTCTTCCGTACAAAATTGCCTTCAATATGAAATTCCCGGGCACGTACTTCATGTACGCCCTGCTGATGGCCATTTTCGGCCAATCCGCCGCCGCTATTCATATCGGGATTTTGCTGGTCACTTCACTTACAGCCTTGCTCGTTTTTTTCATCGGCCGCGAATTACTCTCTGATGCCGGCGCCCTCATCGCGACAGCCATCTACGTTTGCCTCGCCACCCTGCCAAAGGCCGCAGGCCTCGCCGGCCACGCCACTCATTTCGTTTCACTCTTTGCCTGCGCCGGCATCGCCGCCCTCTTGATGGCTCGAAAAAGCCGCCCCATTCTCTGGTGGTTCCTGTCCGGAACAGCCTTCGGCCTGGCCATCCTAATGAAACAGCACGCGGTATTTTTTCCGCTCTTCATCCTCGTTTGGTTTTTATGGAACCGATTTCGAAAAAAATCATCCCCAAACACCGGCATCATCGTCCTCCTCTTCTGCGTCGGCTGTGTCATTCCTTTTCTCCTCACCGCCATCGGATTTGCCTGCGCAGGCCTTTGGAAACCATTCGTGTTTTGGACCTTTCAATACGCCAGTCAATATGTCTCCATGCTGCCGCTGGGCGCCGCCCCCGGACAATTCGCCGCCGGATTTGACCCCGTCTTCGAATCCGCCATTTGGCCCTGGCTATTCGGAATCGTGGGCCTGCTTTGTATTTGGAAAAAAGCTGCTTGGAAAGGCCCTGTGGAACTGGCCGCATTAATGTTTTTAGCCGGCATGGCCGCCGCCTGCCCCGGCTTCTATTTCCGAAATCACTATTTTCTAATGGCCATGCCCGGCCTCGCCCTCTTGAACGCCGCCTTCATCCTCACCCTCGCAAAAGCCTTTAAAAACCATTTCAATCCTTCGCGACCATCCTCTTCCTCAGACAAAAGGCATTCCGCATTCCGCATTCCGCATTCCGCATTCATAATGTTGTGCCTGACAACATTCATCATCGGAGATCTGGTCCTCAACAACGCGGGAACGTGGTTCAACACAGCCCCTCTTCAACTCTCCCGACAACTCTACGGCAACAACCCCTTCCCGGAAGCTGTTCCCGTCGCCAAATATTTGGAAGACCACACGGCGACCGCCGATACCATCGCCGTTCTCGGGTCCGAACCGGAATTCTTTTTCCTTGCTCACCGCCATTCCGCTTCCGGCTATATCTACCTCTACTCGCTTACCGAGCCCCAACCGCTCGCTCCGCAAATGCAAAAGGAATTCATGTCCCAGGTTGAAACAAACCGTCCGAAATTCGTCGTTTCCGTGAACAACCCGGTTTCCTGGTACTCGTTGGTTATGCCCATATCATTTCAGTACGCGTCGGCTATTCAGGACTGGTGGGCAAACTACTCCACAAACTACAACCTCATCGGCGCAGTAAAAATCCCGGCAGACAAACCATCCCAATTCTCCTGGAATGAATCTTCATTGAACCCCGCCGACATAACCAACGACGATCTCCTCATCTATCGCCACAAACCGTAGCGCCGGCTTTCCAAAACTTTTTCCTTTTTCCTTGTACCTTTTTAATTTGAATCACTCCCACTCAATAGTCCCCGGCGGCTTGCTCGTAATATCAAAAACGCACCGGTTGACTCCCTTGACCTCATTCACAATCCGGCTCGCCAGTTTTTCGAGTAATTCGTACGGCAACTTCACCCAGTCCGCCGTCATGCCGTCCTGCGATTCCACCGCGCGAATCGCTATCGTATAATCATACGTCCGCTCGTCGCCCATCACCCCCACGCTGCGCACCGGAAGCAACACGGCAAAACTTTGCCAGATTTTATAGTAAAATCCGCTCGTCTTCATCTCTTCGACCACAATTGCGTCCGCATTCCGCAAAATCTCGCACCGTTGCGGCGTGACTTCGCCCAGGATCCGGACCGCCAGCCCCGGCCCGGGAAATGGCTGTCGAAAAACGATTTCACGCGGCAACCCAAGTTCCAGCCCCAGCTCACGCACTTCATCTTTGAACAGGCACTTCAGCGGCTCAACCAGTTCAAACTTCATCTTCTTTGGCAATCCGCCCACGTTGTGATGGCTCTTGATGAGCGCAGCGGGATTCCCGGCTATCGGCACCGATTCAATCACGTCCGGATACAGCGTCCCTTGCGCCAGAAATTTAAATGGACGCCCATGCGCGGCCAATGCCCGCCGCTTTTTCAAATCGGCAACCGCGTCGCTGAACACGGAAATAAATTCCCGGCCGATGATTTTGCGTTTGCGTTCCGGGTCCGTCACACCCCGCAGTTTGCTCAGAAACCGCTTCGACGCGTCCACGTACTTGAGCTGGATATGAAAATGCTTCCCGAAAACGTTCTGCACCGTCTCCGCCTCGCGCGCGCGCAACACGCCGTTATTCACAAAAATACACGTGAGCTGGTCCCCAATCGCCTTGTGCAGCAGCGCCGCCGCCACGCTCGAATCCACACCCCCGCTCAGGCCAAGAATCACGTTGTCCGTCCCCACCTGCTCTCGTATCGCATCCACCGCCTGGCCCACGTAACTGCGCATCGTCCAGGTCCGGTCGCATCCGCAAATCCGATGTACAAAATTGGAAATAATTTCCCGGCCCAGCGGCGTATGCGCCACTTCCGGATGAAATTGCAGGCCGAAAAATCGTTGCTCCCGGTTCTCAATCGCCGCGTACTCGGAATTTTCCGTGACCGCCACGCTTTTGAAGTCCCGCGGCGATCGCGTCAGCTTGTCCCCGTGCGAGTTCCACACTTGAAGCGTCTCCGGCAGGTTCGTAAATAGCGGGCACGACCCGTCCGTCACCCGTAACGTTCCCTTCCCATATTCGCGCCGAAGCCCTTTCTCCACTTTCCCGCCCAGAAATTGCGCCAGTATTTGCACGCCGTAGCAGATGCCCAGGATCGGTATGCCCAGGGAAAAAATCCCTTTGTCCGGCAGCGGCGCGTCTTTGGCATAAACGCTCGAGGGGCCGCCCGACAGGATTATCCCCGCCGGTTTGAGTTTCGCGATTTCATCCGCCGGCACGTCATACCGCAAAATTTGCGAGTACACGTTGCGCTCACGAATGCGCCGCGCGATTACCTGTGTATATTGCGATCCAAAATCCAAAATGATGATTTGTTCGAGCATCCGCAAAAGTGTCGATAAGCCCAATTTCTTTTGCCAGCGAAAAATCACTTTTCCATGCAGGAGACGAGAGATCGCCAGCGGCGCTGCCACCGAGTCTCTGACTAATTTGGGATAGCCACCCCGGCATTCGCCGTCGTCTAACCCTCATTTTTAATTTTTCCTTTTTCCTTTTTCCTTTATATTTGTGTGATGACCGTATTCGAACGCCCGCGTTCCACTGCGTTCTCACTGGTTGAATTGTTAATCGTGATTGCGTTGATCTGCGTTCTGTATGCGGCCTGGTTTAGCTTTGGCTCCGGGGTTCATCAAAAGACGCAAAAAGAGCGTTGCTCCGACAATCTCGAAAAGTTGTTTTTGGCCATGCAAATTTACGCGAACGATTCCGGCGAATTTCCGCTCAACACCAACGCCACAACCTCCGAGCAGGTCCTCAATTCCCTCGTTCCCCGTTACACCGCCGACACTTCCCTTTTCATTTGTCCGGGCGGACGCGACCCGGACATTCCTTCCGGCGCTCCGCTCACACAGCACAAAATCAGCTACGCCTATTACATGGGCCGTGGCACAAACGCCGCCCCAACCGACTTCCTGCTCTCCGACCGCCAAATCAACACCGCTTCAAAAGACGCCGGTGACCAGGTTTTTTCGCTCGATGGAAAATCGCCCGGCAACAATCACAGCAAATACGGCGGAAACGTTCTCTTTTGCGACGGCAGCGTTCAGACGATTCCACCCCGCGCGCCGTTTTCGCTCGCCTTTTCCAATGGCATTGTGTTATTGAACCCCAAACCATGACGGTATGAAAATCCAATGCTCATGCGGCGCAAAATACGTCATTGACGTGGCGCCCGGGATGCAGCCTGTCAAATTTGTCTGCCCAAAGTGCGGCCAGGACTACTCTGCGTTTGTCAACGAACTGATCCGAAAAGAATTGGGCGAACAAGCGCCCGCGCCCGCCGCCCCTGCGGTTTCCGTCCCGACCCTCCAAGTCGCGCCGCCGCCATCCGCCACATCCGCTCCACCTCCACCCCCACCGCCTCCCGTTGCGCCTGAGGGACCGCGCCTCCGGATTTCCCGCGGACATGAAACTGCGGCGCCCGCCCTCGTCCAGGCGCAGGCGCCCGAAAGCAAATATTGTCCAAAGCACCGCACCGAACTGGCCACAGACCACTGCCAGATCTGCCAAAAACCAATCTGCCCAAAGTGCCAGGAAACATTCGGCCCATTCTGCTCGCCCTTCTGCCGCAACAAAGTCTATGGGGCCAGCATGGACGCCCCGGTCCACGTCGGGTCCAAATTGCTCGCCCAAAGACAGTTCTGGAAGAAAACCGGTTTGATTGGCGGCGCCCTCGGCATAGCCCTCGGCTGCATTTTTGGCGGGTGGTTCTGGTACGCGTGGATCGGCTCGCGCCCCAGCGTCATTCTTCGCGTTCGCTGGGACGACATATCGCATTCAGGAACCTCAGAGATTGTGGACGGAAATCAGTTGGTCTTTCTCCACGGCGGCACGCTCGCCCGATACAACCTGCAAACCAAACAAAAGGTCTGGTCGCTCGACCTGGTCACCAAACAACAGATCGACGACGCACTGAAGGCTGAAGACGAAGAAAACGCCCGCATACAAAGAGAGACCGGCAGATCGCCATTTGTTGATATTCCCAGAATTCGGGAAAAATTCGCCCGAATCGGTCTCGAACAGGAATTGACCCTGCACACCTCCGGAAAAAATATTTGGATCGCTCAAGGCAATAACCTTACCCATTACAACTGGGACACCGGCAACATAGACCAGCAAATCACTATCACAAACAATTTCGACGGCTTGACCGACCACGGTGATGAACTTTTAGCCGTCGGGTCCGCCCCCGACGGCTCCCAAAGCGTCACCCACATCAGCATGGACGATGGCAGCATGCATACCGAAGAATTTTCCGGTACCCCCGCCGCCCCGGTCGCCAAAAATGTCCGGGTCTCGGCCGGCCCCCCGCAAGGCGGCCTTCCGATTTCCCCATATCAGCCAAGCCAGCCTATGAACCCGTCGCGCGTCGCTGAGCAGGCCCAAAACATGAGCTACGCCGGCCGCCTCGCCCTGCCCGCATTGATCGCCAACAGCGCCCATAACGAGGCGGTCAATCAGGAAATCCAGTCCGAAGACCGGCAACAACAGCGCCCGCAAAGATGGGCCAGGATGTCGCAGCAGCAATCGGGCGCATCGCAGCAGGCGGGGTCAGACGATTCGGATGATGTATCCATTGATTCGCAGGGTTTCCATCTGCTCCCCGACGGCGACAGCTACGTCGCCTTCGGCTCTAAATTAATCAAGGAAAACATCGTCCAACGCGAAGCCATGCGCGCCCCGCCCCAACATTCCGCCCTCGACAACCCGAACCTGACCGCCGCAAACGAAACAGCCGCCGTCAACGAACAATTAAACGAATTCCAGCGCAACCGCGGCGGAGACACCGTCACCGAGGACGACAGCATCTATCAAGTCGTCTTGCGCCGGCCCGGTTCCACCACGCCTGATTGGACCGGCCAGGTCGTCGGCAGCCCCCAATTTTTCCCGCTGAGCACCATCAACGTACTCGCCGCCGGCAAATCCATCACTGTATTCGACAAATCCAATAAAAAGCTGTGGCAGGGCAATTTGACGTATGAAGTGACCGGGGGCGGCGGACCCAACAGCGTTTTTCAATCACAGTACGGCGCCGGCCCGTGCGTCGAAAACAATGGAACACTCTACGTTTTCGATCAGGCCGTGCTCACCGCCTACGACCCAACCACTGGGAATGTTCACTGGCGCATCCCGTCTGTCGGCGTCGTCGGCCTTTTCTTTGACGACAAAGGCATGGTCTACGTCAACACCACCAGCGGCAATCCCGACGACATCAAGTATTCCCGCCAAATCGACGTCACAAAACAAACCGAAGCCATCGTCATGAAAGTGGACCCCGCCAGCGGCACGATTTTGTGGCGATACAATCCCGGCGGTTACATCTCCTATCTAAACGGCAAGTTCATTTATGCCTACCGCTATTACGACCCCGGCGATGAGGAAGATCAGGCGAACGACATGATGGCCTCCCTCCAGGGACCGGCCTACACCAAAATCATCCGCATTAGCCCCTCCAGCGGCCATGTCATGTGGGAACACGACGAAGACCGCGCCCCCGTAGATGTCCAATTCGACCGCAACACCATATCTCTAGTCCTGAAGAAAGAAGTAGAAGTGCTCCGGTTTTTTAGTCTCTGAAGAGGGCTTTACCGGCCATGACGCGACCAATACGGCTTCGTCTTTGCGGGTATCGCTGACGCTGTGAGTGAGAGCGGGTATGAGGTGGAAAAAGGGTCAACATCGGTTACATCGTTCAAAATCAATGACTTAAGGGTTAACAAACCATTAACAAAGGGTTAACAGACCGTTAACACGGCTTGATGCGCGGGGGCGAAGATGCCTGGAGTTTATCTGGATTTTGCCGCTTGGAATTTGCTGCTTCCAATACGGCCGTCGCTTCGTTCACTGACGCGCCAAGCTCACCGCCCCGCTATTTGCATCGTATTTGATTGTATATCCCGGTGGCGCGTCAGGAACTCTCGCAATATACGTCGGCGCCAAATCCTGCAAACTGTCCGGATATTTCCCTTCCGCCGCATGATATTGCTGCACCGCCTGGTTCAGCGTAGCCATATCCATCTTCTGCTGCGCGTAAATCTCCGGCTGAGTCACCGGCGACGAACTGCTCGCCGCCGTATTGGTCGTGGGAGCATTGGAATTACTGGACCCGCCCGAACACCCCGCCAACGCAAAGACCATGGAACCTGCCACCGCAACTAAAAATCGACTTTTCATACTGTCAACTTAACCCTCACAGTCCCAAATACAAAACGAATTCCTGCCCTAAACCACTTAAATATCTGTTTGCTGCTAAACATTCTCTGGCGCCTGGCCGTTGGAATTCGGATTTTCACTTATCGTATTCACTGAATCGCTAATTCACAACTTTCACCCGCTTCACCAAATCCCGGGCCCGTCTTATTAAATCAATGTCCTCCACCAAATCCCCAAACCGAAATCCCGGCAACCCGCTCTGCTCCCGCCCCAGCAACTCTCCCGGCCCGCGCAATTTCAAGTCCGCCTCGGCAATCTTAAATCCATCCGCTGTCTCCTCCAAAATCTTCAGCCGCTGCCGCGCCTCGATGTTTTTCGCGTCCGAAATCAAAATGCAAAAACTCGCGTGCCCGCCGCGTCCAATGCGCCCCCGCAACTGATGCAACTGCGCCAGGCCAAACTGCTCGGCATTTTCAATCATCATCACCGTCGCATTCGGCACGTCCACGCCCACTTCAATCAACGACGTCGCCAGCAACACCTGGATTTCATTCGCCCGGAACGCCGCCATCACCGTTTCCTTCTCGCGTCCATTCAGTCTTCCGTGTAACAACCCCACGCCGAACGGCGCAAAAATCTTCTTTAAATTCTCAAATTCCGCGGTCACCGCTTTCAAATCCTTCTCGCCCGAATCCTCAACCCGCGGATACACCACATAAGCCTGCCGAGCTCCCGCCAGTTTCTCGCGAATGAAATCGTAAACCTTCGGCAGTGTGCCCGTGGTTCGCACAAACGTCCTCAACGTCCCGCGCCCCGCGGGCATCGCGTCAATCACTGAAATGTCCAGATCCCCGTATACCGTCAGCCCCAGCGTGCGCGGAATCGGCGTTGCCGTCATCACCAGCACATGCGGATAATGCCCTTTGCGCACCAGTTGTTCCCGTTGCGCCACGCCGAATTTATGCTGCTCATCAATGACCACCAGCCCCGGCTTCGGCAATTCAAATCCGGACGAAAACAAAGCATGCGTCCCAATAAACATCACCGGCGCTCGCATCGCCTCCAACTTTTCCGCCTTTCGACTCCCCGTCTGAAGTTCTGCCCGAATCCCGAGCGGCCCGAACCATTTCTTAAAATTGCCAAAATGCTGTTCCGCCAGGATTTCCGTCGGCGCCATGAGCGCGACATTGCAACCGCTTTCAATCGCCATCAATGCGCTGCACGCCGCCACAACCGTTTTCCCCGAACCCACGTCTCCCTGCAACAACCGCCGCATGGGATGCGCCCCGCTCATATCTGCGCGAATTTCCCGCAATACCAGCGTTTGCGGCTCCGTCAATTTGAATCCCAATCCCGCCAAAAACGGTTTCATCAGGCGATTGTCACCGCCGCACGGCAATGCCTTCGCGTTCGCCTCAAATTTCTTTCTGCGCGCCCGAATTTGTCCCTGCAATTCAATAAATTCATCCAGCGCAAGCCTCCGCCGCGCAATTTCCACGTCCGTCATCTCCTCCGGAAAATGAATCATTCGCACCGCATTGCCTCGCGAAGGCAATATTGTGTCTCGCGCGGGGCCGGAAACATCCTGTGGCGTCGGCCCCTCCAACTGCGACTCAAATTGTTCAAGCGTTCGCCAGGTTAAACTTCGCAGCCATCGTTGCGGCAATCCCTCCGTGAGCGAATAAATCGGCACAATCCGAGCAATATGAATAAAACCCTCTTCGCCGGGTTCAATCACTTCCGTTTCCGGATGGTCCATCGTGCGCGGCTTCATCTCAATCAGCTTTCCGAAAACGAAAACCTCGTCGTCCCGAGCAAAATACTTTTCCATGAACGGCAGGTTCCACCACCGGCAATGCAATCGCGACGAACCATCATCCAGCACAATTTCAAAGACCGATTTGGTCCCTTGCCGAAAACGTTTCAGTCCCATCGCAACAATTTTGCCCCGGGCTGTCCCCGGCTCTCCTTTTTGAAGTTCGGAAATCTTTTTGAAATGCCGCCGGTCCTCATGCCGGCGCGGACGGTTCAGCAGCACGTCCTCAATTGTATAAATCCCCAATCGCGCCAATAGCGCCGCCCGTTCCTCCTTTACCCCCCAAAGCGACGTCACCGGCCGCTTCAATGCAGGCACGGTCTCAGCAGCTTTGGCAATTGCAGTTTCAGGCGGCAACATCGCCCGCACAATACAAGCTGAAAAACCACCAGTCCATCAGCTTTCGTCCCTATAGGTCCTATACGGCCTATTTCCCCACTTTTTCCTTTTTCCTTTTTAATTCAATTATTTCCCGCCTCCACCCTCAACATCGCCACATCCTCCCTCGCCAATACAACCGTCTCCTCCAACTCCGCCGGAACGAGACAAAATTGTCCCGCATCCAAAGTGACAATGTTTCCCTCACTTCGGACGTCCGCCTTCCCCCGAACCACCGCGATGATCTGCAATTTATTTTCCGCCAAAGTCATCTCCGCGCCACCCTTCAGTTCCACGCTATCCACATTAAACAACGGATTGCGTACGATCGCCCGTGAACGGACAGAGTCATCACCTGAAAAATCAGACGACACCAGCGCCGGCTCGAAATCATTGAAATCAATGCTCGCCAGCGATTGCGCCACGTGCAATTCCCGCGGCTTTCCATCCAGGCCCATACGGTTAAAATCAAAAACCCGATACGTCGTATCCGAGTTTTGTTGGATTTCAAAAATCACCAGGCCCGCGCCAATCGCATGGACGCGGCCACTGGGCAGAAACATCGCATCCCCCGCCCGCACCGGCGCCCGATGAAAGCAATCCGCCACCGTGCCGTCCATAATTTTGGCTTCGAAATCGCCTCGCGTCACGCCGCGCTTCAACCCCACGAATAGCTCAGCCCGCGGCGCAGCGTCCGCTATGAACCACATCTCCGTTTTCGGCTCGCCATTCAGTTCAGCCGCCTTGGCCGCCGGCGGATGCACCTGCAGCGACAACTTATCGCGGGCGTCGAGGATTTTGCAAAGAATCGGAAACCGATCTCCTGCGGCAGGCCGCGCGCGCCCGATCATCTCCGCCGGATAACTGTCCATCAACCATCGCAGCGTTTTCCCGGCAAAATTGCCATTTGCAACCACACTCTCATCACCCGGCCGGTCCGAAATTTCCCACGATTCGCCAATCGGTTTGTCCCCAGGCAATTTTTTATTGAAAAGTCGTTCCAATTCGCGCCCCCCCCAAATGCGCTCCTTAAAAATCGGCTGAAAAACCAGAGGATACAAAATGGATTTCATTTAGTGCCCCGAATTAAAGATGATGAAGTAGTCACTTTCAAGTTCTCAGTTCTTATTTAATCTGTGTTTCATCTGTGCCCATCTGTGGCTCAATGACTTCTTTCTCATTTGACCAGAACCATTCCTGCTGCGACATTCCTGTCCGCTTGGCGCAAAGTTCGGTCCATACTGCGGCAAGCCACTCGTTCGCCGACATCGCAAATGCTCCCGCTGTCCAGTCTCTGGCGCGGCGATTGGAGGATGGCGGAGCGCTGTCATTTTCGGCCATCGCCGCACCCGCCTGGCCTTTCATCGCCGCCCTCATCAAACGAAACTTCCCGCAACGGCCCCTCGTCATCGTCACTGAAAACTTGAGAACGCAGGAACTGTTTCAACAGGACCTCGAAACATGGCTGAACCTCAGTCCCCAAATTTCCTCTCCCCTCCTTTTCTATCCCGAGTGGGAAGTATTTCCACACGAAAGCAAACTCCCCCACTCGGACGTTATCAGCGACCGCCTCCAGACCCTCGTAACGCTACTTAACGTAGCGCAGGCTTCCAAATCTGCCGGTCGTGTGAACGAGAAGGACGCACAAAGCCCAATCGGATCTTCCACCATCATCACCAGCGTCACCGCCCTGCTCCAAAAGACCTTCACGCCCCACGACCTGAAAACCCGCGCCCGGCGTATGCAACGCGGCGATAAAATCGCGCCGCTCGACTTAATCGAATGGCTCGAAGAACAAGGTTACGAACCCGAAGCCCAGGTATCTCAAAAAGGCGAAATCGCATTGCGCGGCGGTATCGTCGACATTTTCCCTTCCGCCGGTCCCTGGCCAGTACGCCTGGAATTTTTCGGCGACGAACTCGAATCCCTCCGCGAATTCGATCCTCTCACCCAAATTTCCCGCCAGGAAATCCCCTCGGTCATTATTCCCCCGGCCGGTGAGCTAGGTCTCCTAAAACGCCAGCCGCCGGACCTCTCGTCCTCGTCTTCGTCTTCGAAAGCGCCGAAACCCGGCGAAAGCACTCCGTCGTCAAATAACCAACGACACCCAAACGCTGTTCCCTCTCCGCTCCCATCTGTCCACCCTAGCTTTAGCGAAGGTGGATCGGATGGGAGGGGAGAGGGTCAGGGTGAGGTAAGGGCCCGGGCCACAGGGGAATCCTTCTCATCGTCGAATGAGAATCTGGCCACCCTTCCGGATTATCTCCCGAAAGATGCCATCTTCCTATACTGCGCCCCCGAACAACTCTCGATCCGCGCTGACGAATACGCCGCCAACATCCCATCCGACGATCCCTTCTTCATTTCATGGGAAGACGTCCAAAGGAAAACCGAGCATTTCACAACCGTCGCCCTGACTGAATCCGAATCCGAAAACGATTCGGCCGATACGCCCCAATTCCAAAGCCTCGAAACTTTTCGCCCCCTCGGCGATTACGCGGGCGGTCCGCAAATTGCCGAAGCGCAACGCCGCGAGTTTTTCAATCAGATCCATCGCTGGCTCCGCCAGGACTATTCCGTTCACGTGTTCTGCAATAACGACGGCGAGCGCCAGCGTTTCGAGGAAATTTGGCGCGATTTTGTCGGCAACGAATCGGTACCCGCCCTGCAAATTGGTTCCCTCTCACGCGGATTTATCTGCGACGAAGCAAAACTCGTCGTCGTGACAGACGCGGAAATTTTCGGCCGCTACAAAATCCAGCGCCCGCGCCGGCTTAAATCCTCCCACGCCCTCGCCGCGCGTTCGGCCCTCGATATTGACTTCACCGACCTCGAAGAAGGCGACCTCGTCGTCCACGTCCAATACGGCATCGGAAAATTTCTCGGCCTGAAAAATCTTCCAGCTTCCACCGGCAAACAGGGCGAAACTGAATGTCTCGTCATCGAATACGCTCCGTCCGGCATGGAGGTCGAACCGCCCAAACTTTACGTTCCCGTCAGTGAAGCGCATCTGGTCGGCAAATACGTCGGCGCCGGCAAAGCGCACCCTCCGCTCAACACGCTCAGCGGCAATCGCTGGCGCAAAGCGAAGGAACAGGCCGAAAGCGCCGTCCGCGACGTAGCCGCTGAAATGCTTCGCATCCAGGCCGCGCGCGATACCCAGGAGGGCCACGCGTTCAAACCCGATAGTCCCTGGCAACGCGAATTCGAAAACGCCTTCATCTACGAAGAAACACCCGACCAACTCACCGCCATCGCCCAGACAAAAGTGGACATGGAAAAACCGCGCCCCATGGACCGCCTCATCTGCGGCGACGTCGGTTTCGGAAAGACCGAGGTCGCCATCCGCGCCGCGTTCAAATCGGTCATGGACGGCAAACAAGTCGCTGTGCTCGTTCCCACCACTGTGCTCGCGCAGCAGCACTTCAATAATTTCCGCGAACGCATGGCCGATTATCCAGTCCGCGTCGAATTACTCTCGCGCTTTCGCACCCGCCGCGAACAACAGCGCGTCGTAAAAGACCTGGGGGCCGGCGGCGTGGACATCGTCATTGGCACACACCGCATTTTACAGAACGACATCGCGTTCAAAGACCTTGGACTCGTGGTGATCGACGAAGAACAGCGTTTCGGCGTCCTGCATAAGGAAAAGTTCAAACGCCTGCGCACGCTCGTAGACGTCCTGACCCTGAGCGCCACGCCCATCCCGCGCACGCTCTACCTCGCCCTCACTGGCGCGCGCGACATGAGCACCATCCAAACGCCGCCGCACGACCGTTTGCCTGTCCAAACTATCGTTACCCAGTATGACGAACGCGTCATCCGCGACGCCATCCAGCGCGAACTCAATCGCGGCGGCCAGGTTTTCTTCCTCCATAACCGCGTCATGACCATCGAAATGATGCGCGGCAAACTGCAAATGCTCCTGCCCAACGCACGCATCGTTGTCGGCCACGGCCAGATGGATGCCGACGAACTCGAAGAAGTCATGATGAAATTTGTCAACGGCCAGGCGGACGTCCTCCTTTCCACCACCATCATCGAAAGCGGCCTCGATATTCCAAACGCCAACACCATTATCATCGACCGCGCCGACCGCTTCGGCCTGAGCGACTTATATCAACTCCGCGGACGCGTAGGCCGCTACAAACACCAGGCCTACGCCTATCTGCTCATGCCGCGCCACGCCAGCCTCCTCACCGACGTCCGAAAGCGCATCAGCGCCATTCGCCAATACTCAACGCTCGGCAGCGGATTCAAAATCGCCATGCGCGACCTCGAAATTCGCGGCGCCGGCAATCTCCTGGGCTCCGAGCAAAGCGGACACATTACCGCCGTCGGTTTCGAGCTATACTGCCAATTGCTCAAACAAAGCGTCTCATCCTTGAAAGGCGAAAAGACAAAACCGCGCATCGAAGTCGCTGTAAAGCTGGATTTTATTGGCAATGACCAGGTGGAAACCCGACCCAAACCCGCGGACGATGAAAATGCTCGCCCCTTCGCAAACCACGCCACACTGCCCCATTCCTACGCGCCCGACCCGCGCCATCGCATTGAAATCTACCGCAAACTCGCCCAGGCCAACGAACAAAGCGCGCTGAAAAACCTGGAAAAAGAACTCCGCGACCGTTTCGGTCCGCCGCCGCCCCCGGTCGAACTCCTCATCCAAATCGCCGAACTCAAAATTCTCGCCGCCGACAAATCCGTGACCGCCATCGAAGTCACCAACGACAAGCTCATGCTCACCCGTCACAACGACTTCATCACCCTCGCCGGCAAATTCCCCCGGCTCACAAAAAAGGACGCGAAAGGAAGGTTGAAGGAAATTAAAAGGCTACTGCTGGCGCTCTGAAGAATGGATAGCTGCGGAGCAGCGCAAGAAAGTAGCCCATAGCGCCAGCTATGGGGTCCGACGTCCGACATATTTCAAGCTCCGGAGGAGCGAAAGAAAAAACTCTCCGAATTGGCGATTCATGTCAGGTTCTCAGAACCGTTGCTATTGTACCATCGGTTCTTCCGCCCCATCCGGGGCTTAACACTCACGGCCAACCCGGTCCCCACGGTTATCACCGTGGGCTACTTTCGCGCGCTGCTCCGCAGCTAAACTTCACCAAACCAACAATCCACGAACCCAACAATCACCAATCCACTAATCCACCAATCCACCAATCCATCAATCCAGGCATCAGCCCAGCTTCGCCAACGTCGCCTTCACTGCTTCAAAATTCGGCAGCTCCTTGGGCGTCGGCGTTTGCTCGCTATATTGCACCACGCCATTCTTATCAATCACAAACGCGGCGCGCGCCGCGGTGTCCCCCACCCCCGCCAACATAGGAAAAACTACGTCATATTTCTTGATGACTTCCTTGTTCAAATCGCTTGCCAGCGTCACGCCAATCTTCTCCTTGTGCGCCCACGCCTCCTGCGCAAACGGCGTGTCGATGCTGATACCGATGACTTCCGCGCCGGTGCTGGTATAAGCATTCAACCCCCCGCTCAAATCGCACATTTCTTTCGTGCAAACGCTCGTGAACGCCGCCGGGAAAAACAGCAGCACCGTGTTTTTTTTGCCAAAATTGTCGCTCAGCTTCACGTCCACCAGGCCAGAAGCCTGTTTCGATTTAAGCGTGAAATCCGGAGCCTTGGAACCTGCTTTAATTGCCATAAATTTTTATAATTTTTGTTTCAGTCGCAGCCAAAGAATGTGAAGCGTGACCATTGCCGTGTCAAAGAATTTTTGATTTATCCCGATCCGACCGATTGGACTGATCCGTCGGATCTCTATCTTGTCCATTTTCCTTTTTCCTTAAACGGTGCAATGCCCCAACTCCCTCAACGATGCCCAATCCTTCGGCCTTCCTTCCGTCGGCCGTCCGATAATCACGTGATCCAGCACATCGATCTTCAACAGTTTCCCCGCCCGAATCAAATCGCGCGTCGCCTTGATATCCGCGTCGCTCGGCGACGGATCGCCGCTGGGATGATTATGCGCCAAAATAATCGCCGATGCCCCGGCTTCAATGGCTCTTTTGAAAATCGCGCCCGGGTCCACGAGAATCGTGTCACGCGTGCCGTTGGAAATGTCCTCCACGCGAATCAACTTATGCCGCGTGTTGAGCAGAAGTACCTGGAGCGTCTCGGCTTCTTTGATCACGTTTTGGTCACGGAGCAAATGGACCACATGCGCCGGATTATCCAGCACCGGCGATTCCGATTGCATTTCCACCGCCATTTTGCGGGCCAGCGCAAACGCCGCCGCCAGCGTCACCGCCTTGTCCCGGCCAATCCCTTTGACCTTCTGCAAATCCGCCAGCGACGCCCGCGCCAAAGCCTGCACGGTCTGATATTTGGAAATGAGTTGCTTGCCCACGTCGACGGCGTTGGTGCCTTTGATGCCGGTCCGCAACAGGATGGCAATCAGTTCCGCTGAACTCAATTTATCCGGGCCATGAGCTACAAGCCGTTCCCGCGGCCGCTCGCTGGCCGGCTGGTCCTTAATCCGTATTCCTTCTGACATGCGCAAAAACGTGTTGCGTGTTGCGCGTTGCGTCAAGGCAAAAGGGAAATCGTCCTCATTCTCATCCTCATCGTCATCCTCAAATTGCTCGTGTATTGGAATCCCGGAGGGATCAGTGGAAATAGCCCGGCGTTTCAACGCTGGGTTTGAATGAAGCCACACACGAGTCCCGAAGGGACGGATGGACTTTGTCCCGCCAAATACTCGTCAATTCAATGCCTGAACATTCAGCCGTCCCTTCGGGACTTATACGATTTCCGATCTGATCCCGGCGTTGAAACGCCGGGCTATTTCCAATTGTCCCTCCGGGACAAAGTCCGCGCACCCTTTCAAGATCGTTCAATTTCCACAAATTGAATCCGCTTCGTAAAAAACGCCGTTCTCCACGCCCCATAAACTACTCCCGTCACCAGCCAGCAAAGACCCACTATGATCGCCCATTTGCCGAGTCCCAGCCACAGATACGCACAAATCACAAAACCCAATACTGGCGAGATAAAATTCCCTAACGAACCCCAAATGGATGTGCCTTTACCCCGCAGAAAATAATGCACAAACGCCGCCAAATTGACGGCCATAAACGCCAGCAACGCCCCGAAATTGAGCAGCGTGCAGCCAAAACCATAAGCATCCACATGCGCAAATTCCTGCACTGCCTTAAGCGACAGCGCCGCTACGAGCATAACAATCCCAATTAAAATAATATTATTAGACGGAATCCGCGTGCGCGGGTTGACCGCGCCAAAAAATTTCGACGGAATCGCGTTGTCGCGTCCCATGCTGTACAGCAGCCGGCCGGCGCCCAGGTGCGCACCCGCGCCAGAACCGATGCTGGCCACCAACAACGCCACATTCACCGTGACGAAAAGCCATGAACCGCCCGCTTTGCCCGCAACATACGAAAACGCATTGTCTTCATCCGGAAAATTCGTCCCCGGCCAAATCAATTGCGCAAAGTAAACCTGCACCGACGCCAGCGCGCCGGTAATCAGGCAAACCAGGACCGTCGCCAGCAAAATATTCCGGCGCGGATTATGCGCCTCTTCGGATAACGTCGATACCCCGTCAAACCCTATATACGTCAGCACCGCCAGCGCCGCACCGCTTCGCACCGCCGAAAACGAAAAGTTTTGCGGATCATAAAACGGACGCGTGTACTCCGCCACGCTCCCCGGCGGATTCAGCCATAAATAATGGACCGCCGCGCCAAGGAACAAAATAATCACCACACTCAATGCCACCGTGATAATGCCGTTGGTCCGCGAGCTGGCCTCGATTCCGCGCAAATTCATCCCGGTGAACAGAATCGTGAACAAAACAATAAACAGGCAGGTAATCACGGTGAGTTCGGTGTGATTGGAAATCTTCGGCAACAAGGCAACCGACGCCCCGGCAATCCAAATCACGCAGACAATCGGGTTCATCACGTAATCGAAAATGATGCTCCAGCCGACGAAATAGCCCAGTGCCGGATGAATTTCGCGGCTGACATACGCGTAAGCCGAACCCGCGCTGGGATACGCATTGGCCATGCGCCCATAGCTGATGGCCGTAAACAGCATCGCCACCATGCCAATGAGAATGGCCGTCACCACGTGTCCATTGCCGGCCACCGCCGCTGCGCCAAACAATGGCATCGGCGCCGTAGGCTGAATGAGCACGATCCCGTAAAAAATGAGCCCCGAAAGCCCCAGCACGCGTTTGAGTCCAGGTTGCTGCGTGACCGGAGCGGTTGTGGAGAGTTCGGTCGCCATCAGGCAATCAATTAATAAGGAAAAAGGAAAAAGGAAAAAGGAAAAAGTTCAGAGTGGAACCACGAAATACACGAAATACACGAAAAGTTTTTTTAGCCAGGATTGCCGTTTCACATTTTCTGCGTCCAGGAGAGTAAACGGGGAAACGAGACTGGAAATGGGCCTTTTATTGGGGAATATAGAAAATCTGGAGGAAACGGGCGAGACGCGGGGCGAGGATGGAGGAGAGAGGATGACATGGAAGATGGATGCGCAGAGCGTGAGAGCGAGAACGATAATGGTGATATGAAGTCGTACAGGGTGCTACACCTGCTACAACGTTGAATACCAATTTGTTAACCCAAGTTCGTCAGTTCAAGAGGGAAAAACGCAGATTTGCTGGGTTTTTTGAAGATCAACCCCTGTTTTTCTCCACTACATTTTGCACCAGCTTCGGAAGGCTCGGCA
>Ga0335075_10006391_pt1 | contig 18206 bp, 14 predicted proteins | sample Lox_Sample_24_FD_206723 | JGI IMG/M metagenome (GOLD analysis project Ga0335075, IMG submission 206723) | Soil microbial communities from Loxahatchee National Wildlife Refuge, Florida, United States - Lox_Sample_2.4 | ecosystem: Environmental > Terrestrial > Soil > Wetlands | place: USA...
CTGCCGCCGGGCGACCGGCACCAGTCGGCTCCCCCGCCCGCATCACCGGCGGAGGAGGCGATCGTGGCCAAGTTCGTCAGCGCATGGGAGTCGGCTGACCTGGACGCCCTGATAACCCTGCTTACCGAAGACGTGTTCGTCTCAATGCCGCCGATGCCCTTCGAGTACCAGGGCCGGGACGTCGTGGCCCGGTTCTTCGGCAGCCTGTTCGGCGCGGGCCGCAGATTCGATCTTGTCCCGGCGCGAGCCAACGGCCAGCCTGCCTTCGGGGCCTACGTGCGCGCCCCGGACGGCATTCGCCACGGGATTGGCCTGTACGTCCTGACTCTCACCGGCGAGCGGATCTGCGCCCTGACCTACTTCGAGGCCGGCGTGCTGCCATGGTTCGGGCTACCGCGATCGCTCCCGGACCGGTGGCCGGACTAGCTGACCGCGAGACATCGCCTGACATACTGGCCGTCATGGATACTGACGGCGGCCCAGACGCTGACAATCTGGATCGCCTGCGTGACATGTGTGCTGACCTGGCGGGGGACCTGGGTAATGGCCAGTTGCTCGCCTGGGCTGATGCCAGCGTTCCCGCTGCCGTGCCAGACGTGGTGTTCGGCGTGGTGAGCGACGCCGGCCTGCTGGCCGACCGTGACCCCATGGGCCGGAGTCTGCCCCGTTCGCCGCGACAGCGGCAGCAGCAGCAACAACAACAGAAAGTCAGCGTTCCCGCCGACGCAGATGAGCTGTGGAGCCGACTGTGGGAGATTGACGAGCCGACGGCGATCGACCTGCTGATCAGCCTCGAAGCCAGCGGTATCCAGGACCGCTCGCGGCGCGCTCGCCGGCTGCGACGCTACCAGGACGAGCCCGAGGACATCTTCGCGGAGCTAGCGCGCCTGACCGGGCCGGGCACCCGGTGGTGGACAAACACCGATCTCAGTGAATGGAATCCCGTCACCCAGCACACCTTCGACGCGATGGTGGTCGGCGCAGGCAACGGCATTGTCGTCACACTGATCGCGTTTGAAGGCGGCTGAACCGGCCTGCCAGTGCAGAATCAGCCGGGTTCGCGCGCGGTAAAGCGAACGGGCACGCTGCGCATCGTGTAGATCCCGGTCGGCGTGCCGAAGATAGGCTCCCCGTCCGGCTCCAGGTTGCGCATCCGGGGCGCCAGGAATGCCAGCGCTTCGATGATCTCCGCCCTTGCCAGGTTCGCGCCGGCGCAGAAGTGCGTGCCGAAGCCGAACGTCACCACCTGCGCGCCGCGTCGATCGGCCATGATGTCGAAGCGGCCTGGATCGGTATAGGTCAGCGGGTCACGGTTCGCGGTCGCCGCGCAGACGAAGATGACCGTTCCCACCGGGAAGACAATCCCCTCGAGTGTCAGCTCTTCCCGGACGAGCCTGGCCGTGAACGGCACGATCGGCTCGAAGCGCAGCACTTCCTGGCAGGCCTGCTCGGCAAGAGCCGGGTCGTCCCCGAGCCGATCCCACTGGTCGGGATGATCGGCGAACAAGCGCAGCCCATGTGCCAGCTGCGACTCGGTGGTATCGGTGCCGCCAGCGATCACCGAGCTCGAAAGCGTGACGATCTCGTCATCGCTGAGCCGGTCACCATCTTGCTCGTGGTGAACCAGCGCCGACACGAAGTCTTCCCCTGGCTGCTCCCGCCGCCTGGCCACAAGGTCGAGCACGTAGTCCCGAACGTCCTCGGTGGCCGCCTCGATCTCAGCGCGCTTGGCCGTCATGTCCATGTCGAACACCGCCTGCAGGCTGCCCGACCACCGGGCCAGGAGCGCGGCGTCGCCCGGAACGCCGAGCAGCTCGGCGATGGCCATCGAGGGCAGCGGCCGGGCCAGGGCCGTGACGGCGTCGCACCTGCCCGCCTGGGCGATGTCCTGCCACAGACCAGCCAGGTACGCGCGCAGGCGGGGGCGCAGCCGCTCGACCTGGCGCGGCGTGAAAGCAGCGCTCACCAGACGGCGCAGGCGGGCGTGCGGCTGGCCGGACTGTGCCATCAGGCCTTTGGTCGTGCCGTCGTAGATGATCCCGCCGGTCAGCCCCTGCAGCTCCAGCAGCTCGACAGCAGGGAATGACAGCCTCCGGTCCTTCAGCAGCGCCATTCCCTGCTCGCGGCCGAGCACGAGGTAGCCCAGGTCGGAGCGAACCAGCCAGCTGCGGCTGGCTAGATCGTCGAGGACTTCGTGGAACCGTGCGCCTGCAAAGGCCGGGTCATCGTGGGCCAGTAGCGGCAGATCCGTGTTCTCGACAAGCATTGCAGCGATCCTCAGCCTTCTCCGCGCGCGGGCTGGCCTGCCAGCCGGTGACGACCCATTATGCAGGTGATGGGTCCGGTCGGCGGCCGGTGTACATCGCTGTGATGAACGGCCGCAGCACCCGGCCGGCGAAGTCGTGGTCAGCCAGCAGGGAGATCTGGTCCAGGATGCGCCGCCGGTCGTCAGCAGGCAGCCGGCGGATCCTGATCATCGAGGCGTAGAGCGCTCGCAGCTGGGCGGTGTCGAGCTCGGCGGTCCAGCGGATCAGGTTGCCGCTCACGTCGGTCAGGCCGGCCAGTTCGGTCAGGTCGCGGCAGCGGGCCGCCGCGTCTAGCTGGAACTGCGAATTGCGCTGAAAGCCGGGGTCCCCGTTACCGGTCCGGGCCTGCAGTGCATCCCGGAAGGCGTCGTCGCGGTCGGGGTCATCGAAGATGGTCCACCACACTGCGGCCCATCCATCGCGTCTTATCACCCGGCCAAGCTTGGGCAGCCCGGCGGCCTGGTCCACCCAGTGGAACGACGTGGCCGCCACGGCGAGATCGAAACTGTCCTGCGGGAGCGCCGCCTCCTCGAATGTCCCGCGGATGATCTCCACGTTGCCGCTGAAGGCAGCAGCCAGGTGGTCGGCCATGTTCTGGTCTGGCTCGATGGCGACGACCCGAGCGCCGGCCGTGACGAGCCGGCGGGTGACCAGCCCGGTCCCGGCGCCGATCTCCACCACCGATGCCCCCGCCCGCAGGCCGCAGCGTGCGGCGAGGATGTCGTACACCTCGGCGGGATAGTCGGGCCGACCCTCGTCGTAGCCCTGAGCGTCGCTGCCGAAGATCGTCCGTGCTTCGCCGCGGAGCGACAGCAGCGACGGCGCATCCTCGTCCTTGCCCGCGGCCATAGTCGTATTTCTACACCGCGTTCATGGGGAGCCTTCCCCTTGTCTGGATCCGACAGGGCTGGGAGCTTCGTGCTAACGGCGGCAGGCGAGAGGAACGCCGTAACACGCCGTGCCATGGCGGCTGGAAGGGGAGACAATGAAACTCACCTGGAGGTGGCTACCGGTTCTGGCCGCCGTGACTGGCGTCGTCCTGGTCTCCTCCGGCCCGGCCGGAGGTGCCTGGGCTGCCAGCCCGACCAGCGGGACCGGCGCAGCTATCGCCACCCGGGCCGCGCAGCAGACAGTGACCGACCACACCTTGTCCGGGGACGAGACATCGGTCTCGTGCCTGACCGACTCACTGTGCGTTGCGGTCGGCTCCGAGTCCGCTCGTCCGCGCGGAACGGTGGTGACTCTGACCAATGGTGCGCAGAGCCACGCCGTCGTGCTGCGCCACTCGTCAGTGATCGACTCGGTGAGCTGCCGGAAGTCGGGATGCTGGGCGATCGGCCGTCCGCTCCACGGCACCGGGGCCTACCTGGTGAAGATCAGCTCGGCGGGCCGCCCGGTCGCGGAGCGGACAGTATCGGTACGCGGGACGAACCTAGGCCCGATCTCGTGCACCAGCATGACGTCGTGCGAGATCGCCGGGGCTGACAATCGCATCCGACCGGCGGTGATCGAGATCGGCGACTGGAACGGCAAGAAACTGCACCTGCACCGGGTCACGGTCAAGGGCAGCAAGCGCATGACGATGCCAGGCATCTCCTGCTGGCACAGCGACTGCGAAGCGGTCGGTTCCGCGCTGGTGGGGTCCGCCCGGGCCGGGCTGATCCTGACGACCGCCGACGGCAAGCCAGCCAGGCTGAACGCGGACAGCGCCTACCCGTACCTCGACAGCATCTCCTGCGTCAGCGCGCGGACGTGCTACGCGGCTGGCGGCAGCGGCTCGGTGGAGAAAGTCACTCGCGGCGTGGTCACCGATAGTCAGGGCGGCGCAGCCGGGCCCTTGAGCGCGGTCGAGTGCACAGCCTCAGAGTGCGAGGCTGCGGGCACGCTGCTCCTGCCCCAGTACTCCACGCAGGACGGATTGCTGCAGAGTCTGTCGGGCGGGACATGGGGCGCGCCAATCAATGACGGTGCGGCCTATGTCTTCAGCGACGTCGCTGCACGCGGCGCCAGCGGCGGCTTCATAGCCGTAGGCACTGGGGCAACCGCAGCTGGCGGGACGGAACTCGTGGTGGGCTAGTCCGAGCGGCATAGCTGAACAATCCTGCGCCCGGATCCAGCGGTCGCTTGGTCCTCGGTATTCCCGACCATCGGCCCTGCCCATTACTGGCCTAGCGCCGCAGCTTGAATGTGCCATCGGAAATGCGATGACGGAAACCCCGATCCGCGCCGCGACCAACAGGGCGCTCAAGCCGATCAAGGTCGGCGAGGGACCCTGCTGCATCGTGATCACCCCGAATGGGAAAACCGCCTACGTCAGCAACGATGGCCTCGGGGAGGTACTCGGCCAGACGGTAACCGCGATCAACACGGCCACTAACAAGGCGCTCAAGGACATCAGGGTCGGCTTCGCGCCCGGCGGCCTCGCCGTCACCCCGAATGGCAAGACCGTCTACGTGGTCAACATCGACTTGAACACCGTCACCCCGATCCGCACCGCCACCAACAGGGCACTCAAGCCCATCAAGGTCGGACTAGCACCCTGGGCGATCGCGATCACCCCCGACGGCAAGACCGCCTACGTGACCAACAGCATCTCGGGTACGGTCACCCCGATCCGCACCGCCACCAACAAGGCACTCAAGCCCATCAAGGCCGGCCGTGAGCCACTGGCCGTCGCGATCACCCCCGACGGCAAGACCGCCTACGTCATCGGCCCTGGCAACAAGGTGACTCCAATCCGCACTGCCACCAACACGCCGCTCAAGGCCATCAGGGTCGGGGCAGGACCCGATGCGATCGCGATCACCCCCGACGGCAAGACCGCCTACGTGACCAACAGCGACTCGAACACGGTCACCCCGATCCGCACCGCCACCAACGAGGCACTCAAGGCCATCAAGGTCGGCGCAGACGAGCGAGCGATCGCGATCACCCCGAACGGCAAGACCGCCTATGTCACTACCGATCTTGCGGTAGTCCCGATCCGCACCGCAACCAACAAGCCGCTCAAGGCGATCGCCGTGGACAACGCCTGGGCGATCGCGATCACGCCGTAGCGACCACCAAGCCGAGGCCGTGAACGGCCCGCTATGGCGAGGCGAATCGGCGCGCGGATGTCAGGTGCATCGATGGCTCTGAACCCCGGTTTCCGCTGGCCGAAAGCGGCGAATCCCAGCATGCTGGGAAGAAGCCTTCCCGCCGAGCACCGAACGGCTCGGACCGGCGGGGAAGCGCCTCGTTCCCCCCGGGCTGAGGAGTATGTATGCGCTACGGCGTCGTCCTGTTCACCAGCGACCGTGGCATAACCCCCGCCCAGGCCGCCCAGGCTGCCGAGGCGGCAGGCTTCGACTGCTTCTACGTGCCGGAGCACACTCACATCCCGGTCCGGCGGGACGCGCTGCACCCCCGCACCCGGACGCAGGAACTGCCCGACGACCGGTACATGCGAACGCTCGATCCGTGGGTCTCGCTCAGCATGGCAGCCGCAGTGACCTCCACCATCAGGCTCGGCACCGCGGTCGCCTTGCCCGCCGAGCACGACCCGATCACGCTCGCGAAGACCATCGCCACGCTTGATCATCTGTCTGGCGGCCGGGTCGTCCTCGGCGCCGGGTTCGGCTGGAACACCGATGAACTCGCCGATCATGGCGTCCCGCCAGGCAAGCGCCGTGCGGTCGTGGCCGAGTACCTAGAGGCGATGCAGGCCCTGTGGACCGAAGACGAGGCCAGCTACCAGGGCGACTACATCAGCTTCGGCGCCTCCTGGGCCTGGCCGAAGCCCGTGCAGGAGCCGCGGGTACCGATCATCATCGGCGCCGGCGGATCCCCGCCGACCTTCGCCTGGATCGCCCGCTTCGCCGACGGCTGGATGACTACGCCGGGCGAGGCCGACCTCGACGGCAAGATCGTGAAGCTCCGCCAGGCCTGGCGTGAGGCCGGCCGGGCCGGACTGCCTCAGATCCGGGCCCTGGCGGGCAAGCCCCAGCCGGATCTGCTGGCGCACTGGGCCGAGATCGGAGTGACGGACGTGGCGTTCGGCATGCCGGACCGCGCAGCCGACGAGGTCGTGGCATACCTCAACCGCCTGGCCGGCAAAGTCGGCCTCGCGCCAGTGGCGGCCGCGTGAACGTCAACCTTGCCGACATCTGCGCTGCCATCGCCGCCGGCCTGCCAGATCGCTGCGCGCTGGTCTGCGACGGCGACCGGCTGAGCTATCCGGAGCTCATGTCCCGCAGCAACCAGGTCGCTCAGCATCTGATCGGGGCCGGCCTCGAGCCGGACGAGACTGTCGGCCTTTACATGCTGAACTCGGTCGCCTACATCGAGTCGCTGCTGGGCTGCATGGTGGCCCGCGCCATCCCCGTCAACATCAACTATCGATACACCGGGAACGAGCTGTCCTACCTACTCGGGAACGCAACGCTCGCGGCGCTGGTGGTCGATGCCGAACACGCCCCGCTGGCAGCAGCGGTCGCTGCGTCGTGCCCGTCGCTGCGGCACGTCCTCATCGTCGGCGGCGACCCAGGCACGGTTCTCTCTGATGGCGCAGCGTCCTTCCCGGCCCAGGTGATGGTGCGCAGCTACGCCGAAGCCGTCAGCGCGGCGCCAGACCTCCGCCCTGACAACGGGCGCAGCGGCGACGACAAGCTGATCATCTACACCGGCGGGACGACCGGTCTGCCCAAGGGCGTGCTGTGGCGGCACGAGGATTTCTTCTTCTCCGCACTGGCTGGCGGCAATCACTACGGTGAGCCGCGGCGCAGCGTCGAGGAGATCGTGGCGGCCGCAGCGCAGATTCCGTCAGGCGGGTACCTGATCACGGCGCCGATGATGCACGGCGCAGGGACCTACACGCTGTTCACGGCCTTCTTGCTCGGCGCCAAGGTAGTGATCAGCCGCAGGTTCGACGCGGTGGAGACACTGCGGCTGGTCAAGTCCGAGCAGGCGATGACGCTCGCGGTCGTCGGCGACGCCATGGCGAGGCCGCTTGCCGACGAGCTGGCCAGCCATCCGGCCGAGTATGACCTGTCGTCGCTGTTCGTTCTCGGCTCCGGCGGCGCGCTGCTGTCGCCGGCCGTCCGCGCCCAGCTGCAGAGCCTCCTGCCGAACCTCTACATCACCGACCGATTCGGCGCCTCGGAAACCGGAACCGACGGAGAACTCGCGCGCCGTGACGACGGGCAGCCGCGGCTTGTCCACTCGGGCAACGTGCGGGTGCTCGATGAGCACCTGCGACCTGCGCCGCCCGGGCAGGAAGGTCGGATCGCCAAGTCGGGGCACATACCGCTCGGTTACTTCGGCGACGAGGCCGCTACTAAAGCGACGTTCCCGGTAATCGAGGGCGTTCGTTTCGCCGTGCTCGGCGACCTGGCCAAAGTCGAGGACGACGGCTCGATCGTGGTTCTCGGCCGGGGCTCAACCTGCATCAACACGGGCGGGGAAAAGGTCTTCCCCGAGGAGGTCGAGCAGGTGCTCAAGGCACATCCTGCCGTGCTGGACGCGCTCGCGGCCGGCCTGCCCGATGAGCGATTCGGCCAGCGCGTCGCCGCTGTCGTGGAGCTGCGCGGCGGTGCCGATGCGGATGCCGAAGAGCTGCGCACTCACTGCCGGCAAGCGCTCGCCGGATACAAGGTCCCGGCCCGGATCGTGTTCGCACCCGCGATCGTGCGGTCCCCGTCGGGCAAGGCCGACTACCGGTGGGCAGCCGGTGTCGTCGCAGCCGAGCCAGGTTCTCAACCGCAGGAGAGCACATGAAAGTTAATCCGGTCGAGGCGGGACTTGACGAGCGCCAGCTCGAGCGCATCACCGAGCACCTGCTGCACCGTTACATCGATGCTGGACGCATTGCCGGCTGCCAGGTCGCCGTCGTCCGGCACGGTCAGCTGGGCTACTTCCGCTGCCTGGGATTCCGGGATCTCGACCGGTCGCGGCCGGTCGAGGAAGACACCATCTGGCGGATCTACTCCATGACCAAGCCGATCACCGGCGTCGCGCTGATGTCGCTGTACGAGCGCGGAATGTTCCAGCTGAACGACCCCGTGACACGCTTCATCCCGGAGTGGCGCGACCTGAAGGTCCGCCAGCGCGCCGAGGACGGGTCGGAACAGCTTGTCGCTCCCGACCGGCCGATGACTGTGCGCGATCTGCTCATGCACATGTCCGGGCTTGGCTTCGCGGGCGGGCCGACTCTCGCGCAGCTGTTCGCGCCCGAGAACGCGAACCGGGACGCTGGTTCGCCGCCACGGTCGCGGCGGAGTCCAGCCGCGACGCTGACGAGCATGGTGGAGCATTACGCCAGTTACCCGCTGGAGTTCCACCCTGGGACGCACTGGCTCTACTCGGTGTCGACGGATGTGTGCGGACGCCTCGTCGAGATCATCTCGGGCCAGCGCTTCGACGATTATCTGCGCGAGACCATCTTCGAACCCCTCGGCATGCACGACACCGGGTTCGTGGTACCCGATGAGAAGGTGATCCGGTTCGCTGCCTGCTACCGCCGCGACTCGAGCAAGAACCTCGTGCTCGTCGACGACCCGGAGCGCAGCGGCTACCGAGATGAGCCCACGTTCCTATCCGGAGGCGGCGGGCTGGTCTCGACGACGCGCGATTACCTGCGGTTCTGCCAGATGCTGCTCGGCGGTGGCGAGGTTGATCGCGTGCGCATCCTCGGGCGCAAGACAGTCGAGCTCATGACCATGAATCATCTTCCCGGCGACAGCGACCTGCAGTCGTTCGCCGTGCCCGGCGGGTACGGCGAGGTCGGGTTCGCCGGAATAGGCTTCGGCCTCACCGTCGCCGTCGCCAAGGGTCCGGCACTGACGCAGGTCGTCGGCTCGCCGGGAGAGTACATGTGGGGTGGCGCTGCCTCGACGATCTTCTGGGTGGATCCGGTCGAAGACCTCACTGTCGTCTTCATGACCCAGCTGCTTCCTTCGGGCACCTTCAACTTCCGCGGGCAGCTCAAGACGCTCGTGTATCCGGCGCTCACGGACTAACTGCGGCCGGCGTTGCTTCTTCGCTGGTCGCCCTGGGTGCCTGGTCATGCGCCCGGGAGCGAAGAAGCACGACGCTCGCGATGCCGCAGACGCCTGCCGCCACGATCGCCGTGCTGGGTCCGGCCAGCTGGCCCACCGCGCCGGCCAGCGCAAACCCGAGTCCCTGCAGTGTCATCAGGCCAGCTGAACTGACCGCCATCGTCCGCGCAAAGAGGTGCTCAGGGACTGCCTGCCGGACCAGGGCGTCAAGGCCAAGCGAGTACATTCCGCACACGCCAGACACGGCAAGCAGCACCCAGGCCACGCCGATCGCTGGCTTGACCACGAAGGCAAGGTAGGGCAGGAACGAGGCACCGGCAGCGATCCTGACCAGGCGCCGCTGCCACTGCGCGCTCAGCCCCAGCACTCCGATGAGGTCACCCGTAATCATCCCGACGGGAAGGGCAACCAGCCACAGCCCGACGAGCGCGGGCGAGCCGCCCTTGTCCGTTACATAGGGGGCGGCCAGAGCTTCTGGCCAGACCGAGAACATCGGGACGAGCCAGCCCAGGAGCACCAGCCGTCGCACTCCGGCCATGGCCAACACTTGCCGCAGCCCGCGCAGCGAGTCGCGGACGAGCCCGGTGTCGTGCTTGCCGCCAGCGACCGGGCGGGGCCGCAGCCCGAACCGCAGCAGCAGGGCGGACGCGACCAAGGCGACGCTGTTGACACCGATCGCACCGGACGGTGTCAGCACGACAAGCAGCAGCCCGCCGAACGCATTTCCCCCGACTTGCGCGAGCTGCGAGGCAATCCGGAGCAGCGACCGCGCGGGCACGTAGGTGTCCGCCGGCACCGCCGAGCGCACAAGGGCGCCCTGGGCGCCGCTCGAGACGCTCGTCAGGGTGCTCGTTCCGACCAGAAGCAGCAGGAGCGCGGGAACGGGCATCCGCGGGATAGCCATCACCGCCGTCACTCCGGCCGACCCGAGGTAGCAGCTGACCAGCAGACGGCGAGGCGGGACCCGATCGACGATGCCGGACAGGAGCGTCCCGCCGAACACGTAGGGCATGAACCCGAGCGCGAAGGTCAGCGCGGAGAGCAGCGGCGACCTGGTCCGTTCGTAGACCAGTACGGTCAGCGCCACCGCGCACACGACCGATCCCGTGACCGCCACGGTCGCGGCCGTAAAGATCACGCGGAACTCGGGCTGGGCGAGCGCCGCCCGGTAGGTACCGTCTCGGCGCCTGGCTTTTCTCATGGACTGACAGTCGCGGAGAGCCGCTAGCCAGCACAAAAGATCCGCTCCTGCGCGTATCTTAATGAGGTGACCACACTCGTCGCGCGGAGTCAGGACCTCGTCACGGTTCGCTTCGCCTGGTCTCCCATCTGGGAGACGCTGCACGCCGTCAGGACCATGATCGATCCGCATACCCGTCCGTACCACGAGGCGTGGCGTGCAGCGGTTGCCCGCCAGGCGGCTGAGCTCGACCTGTCGGCCCTATTTGCCGTCAATCCGCTGAAGGGATCCGTTCCCGACTTCCTGACTCCCCCGCCGCGGGTGCCTGCCCCGGCGTTCAGCGACCAGATGGCCGAGCTTCGGGCGACACCGGCCGAGCAGGTGGCGACAGAACTGGAACGCTGCCGGCTCACGGTCACCAAGAGGGACCAGCGGCGTCAGCTGGATCAGCTGCTCGCAGACCCCGCGTCCGCTCGTGACCTCCTGGCTGACCGAGTACAGGCGGCATGGGACCACCTTGTCAGCCGGTTCTGGCCGCGCATCAGGTCCCTCGCGGACGCAGACATCGCCTACCGTTCGCAGCAACTCACCGGCCGCGGGCTCGGGCCGATGCTCGAAGACATCGACTCGAGAATCAAATGGGGCGATGGGACAGTCATCATCGACGACCACGACGACACCAGTGTCGAGCTCAGGGGGCGGGGACTGGTGCTGATGCCGAGCGCCTTCATGTGGCCGTTTGTGGCCGCGATCATCGACGAGCCCTGGCAGCCGACCATCGCATATCCCGCCCGCGGTATCGCCGACCTCTGGCAGCAGGCTAAGCCCCCGCCTGATGCGCTGGCCCGGCTGCTGGGACGCACGCGCGCGCTCCTGCTCACGAGCCTCGACCAGCCCACCTCCGCGACCACGCTCGCCGCGCTGGTGGATCTCAGCCTGAGCGGCACCTCGGGCCACCTGGTGGCCATGCGTGATGCCGGCCTGGTCGCCGGGATGCGCCACGGCCACGAGATTCGGTACGCGCGGACACCGCTTGGAGCCGCGCTCCTCCGGGCCAGCCAGAGTCGGCCGGCTCGGCCGTCCCGCCCAGCTCGGCCGTCCCGCCCGGCAGGCCACGGCTAGGGCAGCGCGCATGCCCGGCCGAGGCACCGTCGCCTAGCCATTGGGCGTGACTTACCTACCGTGGCCCCTATAGAACGGCGTCACTAGCTAACTGACGCCCCAAGGCGGTGCCGATCGCCCAGCTCGCCTCGGCCGCGCATTCGACGCAAACTTCCTTATCTAGGGTAATACGGTCACCCTTTGCGAGCTCATGACCGCAGGCAACCCAAACTGACGTGCCGGCTTACTGCGCTAGCCGCGCAGCCCGCACGCTTGAGGTGGCCCTCCCCGGATTGGGTTGATCTGTCTACGGGTAGTTACTCACGGTCGCCGCTCTGCGGCTATCCGTTGCGCTACCACTTCGTGAATCACCCTTGACGGACGTCAGTCTAGCGCGCAGGGGGGAACCGAAACCTATGCCTCCGGATCGGGACGCCCGGCTTGCGCGCCGGGAAACGCTGGCGGGGTCGGGGCGGCGAAGCGTGAATGGGGTGAACGGCCACGAGCTCGCAGCCAGCGACGCCACGCTCCAGCCGGGCGTCACAGAGTGGCTGCCGCAGCAGCCAGTCTGGGACCTGTACGAGCCAGACGTGTCGGACAGAACTGCGCAGTTGCGTTCCAGGCCGACCTCGTCTGGGGCACGGCAGGCGCGAGAGCTGCACCGCAGGCTCGCCCGCTGGCGACCAGCCTTCTGGCCGCTGATTCTCTCTTACCTGATCGTTCTGGTGTGCACCGGCTGGTTCGCCGAGCCATCGAGGGGCGTGCTTGCCTGGCCGCTGACGGTGGTGTGGACGTGGCCCGTACTCGGCACGCTCATTGGCATAGTCGGCATCCGCCGCACTCGCAAGCGACTGCGGAGGTCACAGGCCCGCTGGTCTGCCGAGGGACTGACGCGAAGCGCGGACTTCCTGATCGTCGTCGTTTCTACCATTGGCCGGAACGATACCTATCCCGGTCTTGAGCGCTCGGTCCTTTCCTACCTCGGCTATCTGCCCGGGTGCTTTCCCCGGCTCAGGATCGACATCGTCATCGACGAGGGCTGCGAGGCAGCAGGCCGGATTGCCGGGCTGGCCGCCCAAAACGATCTGATCCGGCTCGTCACTGTGCCGAGGCAGTACAGAACCGCGAACGGGACGAGGTTCAAGGCTCGCGCCAGTCACTATTCCCACGAGCTGCGGATCGCTCAGCACGAGGACCGCGACGACGTCTGGGTTCTGCACATGGACGACGACACTGGAGTGGGCCCCGATACCGCTCTGTCCATGGCGCGTTTCATCCAGGAGCAGGCTCAGGCTGGCCGCGACGCCAAGCACATGGCGCAGGGCATTCTGACCTACCCGCGCGAGTATGCGGGGAATAGGCTTGCCTGGCTGGCGGACTCGGCCAGGCCGGCCGAGGACCTGGCGCGCTTCTCCGCATGGACGGGCAGCGGCACACCGCGAGCCGGGCTGCATGGCGAGCTGCTGCTGGTCCGTGCCTCGATCGAGGCGACGATCGGCTGGGACTTCGGGCCACGGAGCATTGTCGAGGACGCCGAGTTCGCGCTGATCTTCAGTGCTCGCTACCGGGGCCGCAGCGCCTGGTTCGGCGGACGGTCCTATGGGGCGTCGCCTGCAACGCTCCGGGACTTCTTCCGGCAACGGGAACGCTGGTCCTGGGGCCTGTCTGCGCTGGTATTCAACCGGAGGCTGCAACTGCGGAACCGGCTGTACCTCGGATATTCGGTGGCGTCTTGGGTTGTCGGACCGCTGCAGAATGTCGGAGTTGTTCTGCTCATCGGCCTCCTCGCCGGAGATCCCAATACATCTCCCGTCGCGCTCTTCATCGTCCCGCTCTGGGCGCTGAACATGTCCTACGCGATCTGGATGTACTGGGAAGGCCTACGGGTGAATGCCGGCGTGTCCGGCGGCGGCCGACGCAAGTGGTGGGAGCCCTGGGCAGTGGTCGTGCTGATCCCCGTCTTCGGGCTCATGGAGGGTCTAGGCGGCGTGCGGGGATTCCTGAAATTCATCAGGCGCGTCGAGAACAAGTTCACCGTCATCTCGAAGCCGTCATGACCTCGCGGAACCGCCTGGCCATCATCATGCTGGCCGGCACAGCCGTCCTGCTCACCCTGGTGACGGCATGCTCGATCCCGTCCCGGCCACTATGGTGGCCGGGCGCAAAGCAGGCGGGGTCCGATGGCGGCGATGCCGCTGGCAGCGTGCTGGCGGTGCGAGATCCATGGCACGCTGGCATGCGGCAGCTCGGGATCCAGGTCTACTGGACGGCCAATCGCACTGATACGTCCGATGCCCTAATCCGGGCCAAGGCTGAGCGCATCATTGATTACGCAATTCGCCTCAACGCGAACTCCATTGCTGTCACCTTCCCGTTCTTCACCTACGGCCTTGACGCCAACACGGTGTACGCGAACCCGGAGGTAACTCCCACTGCTGGTCACATCGCCGTCTTCCTGGCCGTGGCGCGACAGGCTCACATCCGGGTCACGCTGCGGCCGGTGCTCAACGAGAATGCGCTGATCGCGCAGAATCCGTTCGCATGGCGCGGTTCGATCACACCGCAGAATCGTGCCGCCTGGTTCCACAGCTACCGCAAGCTGCTGCTGCCCTATGCCGCGGCAGCGCAGGCGGGCCATGCGGCGACTTTCGTGCTAGGTACTGAGCTCGATTCGCTGGAAGGTTCCCCGCAGTGGGGGGACCTCGTCCGCTCGATCAGGTCGGTCTATAGCGGCCAGCTGACCTATGACGAGAATTACGACGAGTTTTCGGCGGGCACGGCGAAACTGCCGGTGCAGAGCCACGACGTCGACGCCTACCCGTCGCTGGGTGTCCCGCCCAGTGCGTCCGTGGCGCAGTTGACCTCGTCCTGGGATGCGTGGCTGGGAGCTCATCCGCTGGCGGTGCGCCGAGAGCTAACCATCAGCGAGACCGGCATTGACGCGGTCGCAGGGTCGTATGTGAACCCCTGGGACTGGGCCGGCAGAGCGAATCTGCCCATTGACACGCACGTTCAGGCCGTCTGGTACCAGGCTGCCTGCAACGCTCTGTCGGCAGAGCAGATCGGCGGAGGGATCTACTACTGGGAAGTTAACTTCGATGCAAATCCCTCCGCGCCGCGCGCGTTCGAATCTGACCGGCTGACGTTCCTGGACCGTCCCGGACAGCGGGTGATCCGGAACTGCTTCGCGAGGCTCTCATCCCAAGGACAGGAGATGTCGCCCGCTGGGCTGCGTGCACGTTCCACGGACAGTCGGCGGTTAGTCGATCTGGAAACTCCGGCCCCCTTAGGCAGCCTTGATGTCCTGCGCTAACTCTGAGCTTCCGCTCAGGGCCCGCTGAAACGCCGCACAGATAGTGAAGGCGTAGGCGGCCGAAGCCCATAGCCGAAAGCTGGAGGCGGCCCTGGTGGACGCAACTATCGAGGTCACAACACTACGCGGTGAGGCGCAGGTTGCTTCAGCCTCTGGATGGATCTCAGGCAGTCGCGCGCGGCTTGTGTTCACGCTGATGGTGGGAGTTGTCACCACGGTGATCGCGATTGCGATGTATGTCACAGGGCGGGGGGTCATCCCAGCGGCATGGCTCTCAGTGGGACCGCTGCTGGCCTCCCTGGTGCTGTCTCCCAGGACCACTGCGCTGCTGGCCGGGTGGGCGGTGGGACTAGCTGTCGGGTTCAGTCTGCCCCAGCCGGGCCCGCCCGAAGTCCTTGTCTCCCATCTCGCCGTGTGCCTGCTCCTAGCCTGCTTTGCCGTGGCAAACTCGGCGCTTCGCGCCCTGGCTGAGCGACGAATCAGCCAGGCGCGCGCCGTGGCCCGGGTGGCGCAAAGCGCGCTACTGCGAGAAGTCCCGCCCGCCGTCACCGCCGGGAAGCTGGCCTCAAGGTACGTCTCGGCTTCGCCAGAAGCACGGGTCGGCGGTGACCTGCTCGAGGTCGTCCCAGGTCCAGGTCACCCTCGGTGGCTCATCGGAGACACCCGCGGCAAGGGCCTGCCAGCGGTACGCCTGGCAAGCGTCGCGATGACGAGCTTCCGCGACGCATGCGCGCAGCCTGGCCTCTCATTGCCGGAGATCGCCCGAGTCGTCGACGGGTCGGTGACCCGGGCAGCAGGTGAAGAAGACTTCGTCACCGCGGTGTTCGCGGAGCTGGACCCGCGTGGCTGGCTTCAGCTGGTCGTCTGCGGTCACCCGCCGCCACTGCGGCTATCCGCCGACGGCGAGCTCCGGCCCCTCACGCCGGCTGCCTATGCCACGCCGCTGGGCATGCATCCCGACATCCAGTCGTCAACCTTCACCGTCAACGTCGGCGACCGGCTGGTCTTCTACACCGACGGCCTTCTCGAGGCACGCGACCGTGCGGGCCGCTACTTCCGGATAGAAGAGTGCCTCGACACGCTGCGTCACCCGGACCTTCAGGCGGCCGCCGACGAGCTGCTCAGCCGGCTCCTCGCCCACGCCAGACGCAGGCTCGACGACGACGTCGCCCTGCTACTGCTGGAAGCCACCGCCCCACCCGCCCTGCCGGGCTTCGATCCTGATCACCATCCCGGCGCGGACCTGGCGCTGGCCCGGACTTAGCTGTCTGTCGCGGCGCTAACTTTAACCCGGCATATCGACGCTCACTCAGGTAGCCAAACTGCGTCGCTCAGGCTGAGCAGGGCCGCAACGTCGGACACCAGCGCAGGCAGGACCTGGTCAGGCTGGCCCAGCCGGTGCTGCACGCCTTCCAGCCCGGCACGTTGCACGATTCGCTTCTCGTTGAGCGCCCACTCGCCGACAGCTGCTAGCCGGCCCTGAGCTGCAGCGAGCACAGCCTGACACAGGTTCGCGAGGCATGCCGTCCGGTCGTCTCGACTGGCGTAGACCTCCGCGAAGTGCAGAGCTCCCCCGGCAATGCGGAACCAAGCGGCGGGCGCAGTGTCCCTGAGCATGTGCGGGAAAGCCGGCCTGGGCAGCTCGCCAGCTAGGACCCTGCCGAGGGCGAGCTCTCCAGCCAGGACATATGTCGCAATCCCGGCTACGTAGCCGACCTCCCGGTGAATCTCGAACTGCCCTGCCTCGGCGGCCGAGGTCCAGCGCAGGACCTCATCGAGGTCTCTGTAAATGAGGTCGACCTTGGTGCCATCGATCGTGAGCCACGCGCCGCCGTTTACGATCCGGCCCCACTCACCCGGAGCAAAGACCCGGCCCGGCCAGCCGAGCGCAACGACGTCGGCCGGATCTAGCCCTCCCCGGTAGTAGAGCCCGAAGTCCCAGTCAGAGCCCACCGTGGCGGAGTTAGTCGCCCGCGACCCGCCCAGAGTTACAGCGACAACTCCGGGGATTGCCGCCAGCTTCGAAGCGATGAACTCCATAGTGGGAGTATCACAGCGTCGGACCGATCAGGTCCCGTTTGTCATGCTTTCTATGTCCAGCGGCGTCGCGGTGATGAATGGCGACCGTGTCCCCGGCCGCTGCGAACGCCTGCGCAACGGCGCGGCCGATCCCTCTGGACGACCCCGTTACCAGAATCTTGCGGTTGCTCACCTGCTGACCTTAACGGTCTCGTCTGCCGCGGAGTGCGACCGCCCAGACCCCGACGCAGGGCGGTGCGAGCAGGGGCAGAATGCTCGCATGACGCAGAACGCACCTGGACTCTCCGCATCCCCTGCCAGCACCCGGCCCGTCCGCGACGTGGCGGACGAGTTCGTGCGGGAGTCGGCCAGGCTCAACCCGCTGCAAGCGACCATGCTGGGCCTGCCGTTCGGCCAGGACGAGCTGCCCGACCTGTCACCGGACGGACTCACCGCGGTCGACAGCTTGCAGCGCGCGACGCTGGCCACTCTCGGCGAGGTGGAACTGGCCGACGGATTCGCGGACGCGGATGAGCGCCGGTGCGCGCGGCTGCTCCGCGAGCGGCTCGAGACGGACCTGGCGGTCAGCGCGGCAGGCGAGCCGCTGCGCACCATCTCCATCATCTTCGGGCCACCGCAGGGCGTCAGGGGGACATTCCTGCTGATGCCCACGGCTGGCGCAGAAGACTGGGCGGTGATCGGCCGCCGCCTGCGCCGGGTGCCGCACGCGATGGCGGGCTACCGGGAGACCCTGGCTGAGGGTGCTCGCCGCGGCCTGCTCGCGGCGCCGCGGCAAGTGGAGGCGGTCGCGGACCAGTTCGCCGCCTGGCTGGCGACGGGGGGCCGCGGCTGGTTCAGCGACTTCGCCTCGGGTGCGCCGGCTGACGCCAGCGCGCTGACCGCTGAACTCGAAGCGGCGGGTACGGCCGCCGACGCCGCGGTCGCCGGGCTGCGGGACTGGCTGCTGACGGATTACCTGCCCGGCGCGGCGGGGACGCCAGATGGTGCTGGCGAGGAGCGCTACCTCCTCGGCGCGAAGCGCTGGAACGGAGCCAGTCCCGATCTCGCGGAGGTCTACGCGTGGGGCTGGTCGCAGTACCGGCAGATTCTCGCGGAGATGCGCGCCGAGGCCGAGCAGATCCTGCCCGGTTCGACGCCCACTGAGGCGATGCGATACCTGGACTCCCACGGCGAGGTGGTCGAGGGTGTTGAGGCCATTAGGGAGCGACTGCAGCAGCTAATGGACGAGGCCA